>OGDN01004738.1_pt1 | contig 11640 bp, 7 predicted proteins | sample 1570271 | NCBI WGS metagenome assembly OGDN01 (sample SAMEA4384481, study PRJEB24528) | human gut metagenome | reverse complement strand
AGAACGGCGCTCTGGTAGTCGGCACCGACCTCAACGACCCCACTTACGTTGACGACGTAAAGGAAAAAACCAGTGCTGAGCTTACCATATTCTGCGGCGACACCCGTTACAACACCACTATTATGAACAGCTCCGGAGTACGCAACACAGGCACCAAGATGGACGGCGGCATCTGGAACATGGTTCAGAACAACGGCACATATATCGGTAAAACGGCGATAAACGGTCAGAACTACTACGTTAACTACACTCCCATGACTGATTTTAACGGTCAGGTGGTCGGCGCGTACTTCGCGGGTTACTCCACTGCGGTGGCTGACGCGGAGCTTTTCAAAGCCATTATTATTTCTGCGGCAGTTCTCATCGCGGTATGCGTGGGCGCGGGATTCCTGCTGTTCGCGGTGATGAACAGGCTTGTACGTAAGCCAGTTTCGGAGGTCGTGAAGATATGCGGTCAGCTCAGCGCCGGCGAACTGAATGCGCCTGATTCCGAATTCAGCTTCAACGCCGACGAAATGGGCGACATCGCCGAGAAGATCACCGAAGCAAAGCATACCCTGCACACCTACGTTGACGACATCTCCCACGTGCTTTCCGGCATGGGAACCGGCGATTTCTCGTCGCAGCCCTCCGTGAAATACATTGGCAGCTTTGAGGAGATCAACCGCTCGTTCCGCAGCATAAAGGATACCCTCAGCGGCATAATCGGCAACATGAATTCCTCCGCGAACGATGTAATGGCGGGCGCGCAGCAGATGGCTGACGGCTCACAGCTCCTCGCGGAAGGCACGACCCGCCAGGCTACCGCAGTCGACGAGCTGTCCTCCACAATTGCGGAGATCTCCGGCAACATCAACAAGACCGCCGAGAACTCCAACAAGGCAAGCGATATCTCCAACGACTGCGCCGAGCAGATGATACGCCAGGGCAGCGAGATGGAGCGCATGCTTGAAGCAATGGATCAGATCGAAAAGCAGTCCGAAGCGATATCCGAGGTCATAAAGTCCATCGAGGACATCGCATTCCAGACGAACATACTCGCGCTGAACGCCGCGATAGAAGCTGCCCGCGGTAGTCGCGGACGAGGTACGCAACCTTGCTTCCAAGTCGGCTGAATCCGCGAACAGCACACGCGAGCTGATTTCCTCCACGATCAACGCGGTACAGAACGGCTCCGGCATTGCAAAGCAGACCGCCGAGACCCTCCAGCAGGTCACCGGGCTTTCCCAGGAGAGCGCGAAGCTGGTTTCGGAGATATCCTCTGCGGCAGACGAGCAGGCGAAGGCAGTTCAGCAGGTAACTGCGGGTATCGAGCAGATCTCCCAGGTAATTGCAACGAACTCCGCAACCGCCGAGGAATCCGCCGCCTCCTGCGAGGAGCTTTCCGCTCAGTCAAGACTGCTTCAGGAGCAGGTCGGCAAGCTCAGGGTTTAATCACACGAAAATCCCTCGGATCGCCTCCGGGGGATTCAGTTTGTCGAACAACTTTTAAACTCTGCGTAGCATATTGGTTTTCGCTTCCTTTTGCTTACAAAAGGAAGCGGGAGTGTGAGGGCAGAGCCCTCACCACTCTGCGCGCTGGCGCGCAGCTAAACGTTTCAAAAGCGCTAAAGGGGTGTGGGGGAAAACAAGAGTTTTCCCCCACAGTTTCTTATAAATTGCTTTCCTGAATAACTCTTTTAATCCAGCCAAAGCGGCTCCGAATTCCGAATTAAATTTTAGTGCTGCTCTGCGTCCGCTGTTTTGCGCTTCTCGCCGAGGGGGTAAACCGCGTTTCCGTCCTCGTCGTAAACGGGGTTGAATTCGCCCGTGATGTAAGCTGAAATGATATTGCAGGCTACGTGACGGCTGTACTCGCTGTTTTCCATGCACACTCCGAACGCTATCTCAGGGTTGTCGGCGGGATAAAATCCCACGATGGTGGAGTTGAACTTCGTCATTGCGATGACCTCCGGCGTTCCTGTTTTCGTGCAGACGTTCTCCTTGCCGATACCCTTGAAGTCGTAGATGTTGTACCAGCCGCCCTCCATCAGGAAGTTCGCGTTTTCACTTACGCGCTTCATTCCGGCGTGCACCTCCGCGAATACGTCCTCCATGCCCTCGGAGAAATCCGCCATCACCTCGGGCTTTATCTCCTCGATGAGCTTGGTGTAGTCGTAGTTGTAGACAGCCTTCACGATGTGCGGACGGTACCTTACGCCCTTGTTCGCGATGGTCATTGCCTGGGTCGCCAGGTGCAGCGGAGTCAGCAGGGTCTCCGACTGACCGATACCCGCCTGGATCGTATCCGACGCGTTCCACTCGATGCCGAGCTTGTCGAACAGCTCCGGGGAGGTCATTCTGCCGGTGGACATCGGCAGCTCAAAGCCGAGGTCGGTGCCTACGCCGAATTTATTCGCCCAGTACGCCAGCCGGTCTATTCCCATGCGGCGCGCGGTCTCATAGAAGAAAATGTTGCAGGAGTGCTTAAGTCCGAACTGCACCGTGATGGAGCCGTGAACTCCGGTACAGCCCGGGGTGTAGCTCGGCGCGTAGTACATATACCGCCCCGTGCAGTTGATAGTGCTGGAGGCATCAATAACACCCTCCGCAAGACCCGCCGTCGCGGTGATGGTCTTGAATGTGGAGCCGGGACGGTACTCGCCGTTTATCGCGCGGTTCAGCAGCGGGGAGTTCTCAGCGTTCAGAACGGACGCGTAGTCCTCGACGAGCTGGTTTATATCGTAGCTCGGGAGCGTCGCCATCGCCAGCACCGAGCCGTCCCTGACGTCCAGCACGACTGCGGAGCCTACCTCGGTATCCTTGCCTCGGAGGTTCGCGTCCATCGCCGTTGTGTAGTACGGGGAGTGCAGGAAATCCATGTGGTACTGCACGATTCGCTCCACCATGTTCTGGAAGTTCGAGTCTATCGTCAGCATTACGGACTTCCCCGCCTGCGGCTCCTTGGTTATCTCGTCGGAGATCATCATGCCGTCGGAGTTACGCGTTATCTCGCGGGTGCCGCGCTCGCCGCGCAGCGTGGATTCCAGCGCAAGCTCGATACCCGATGTGCCGATTATGTCGTCCAGCTTGTAGCCGGCGCTCTTCAGCTCGGCGTACTTATCCGCGGATATCGCCCCGACCGTTCCCCTGATATGCGGCGCGGTGGTGCCGTCGAGATAGACGCGGTTCCAGCCCTCGGAGATCTCCATGCCGGGCATGAGCGCGGAAAGCTCCTTCAGCTCCAGCACCGTGTCGCTGGATATCCCGGAGGCAAGCTCGTAGGGATTGTTGTTATTGAATCCCTTCAGCTCCATTTCGTAGCGGACTCCCGCGATGCAGCGGCGCATCGGCTCCTCGTACTGGTCGGATATCTTGTAGTTCTCGTAGAGGGCGTTCATGCAGTTCTCGACCGTGGCGTAAACGCCCAGCTTCATGCGGGATTTCAGCGAATCCACGGCGTTGTCGCGGTCCTTTTCGAACTGGTAGGGCTGCGTTCTGGTAATGGGCAGGGTTTCGTTCCACTCGTCGCCGTGCTTCATCAATATGGTAAGAATGCGGTAGATGACCTCGTTTTCCGTTCCGCTTTCCAGCGAGGCTTTCTGGAGCTTCACGCTGCAGTTCAGCTCGTTGGTGTTGAGTATTTTTCCGGTGCTGTCGGCTATCTTTCCGCGCGCCGCCTCGATGTCCTGGGTCGCGGTGTGAGTGCTCTGGGTCATGGCGAGGTACTTGCTTCCGTCGGCTATCTGTATTTCAAGAAGCCGCAGTCCGCACAGGAACGCCGCGCCTATCACTATTGCCGCAAGCACGGCAGACCTCAGCAGGTTCTGAAATTTTGACATTTATTCCTCCAGTTATGCGTTGGGACTGGGCGGTTTATTCCTCGGCGCCCTTGGTTATCTCTTCCTCCGCTGCGGCGTTTCCGGCGGCCTCCTCCAGGCGGCGCTCCTCCTTCGGGCGGAGCCTGTTGGATATGAGCCGCACCAGAAAATACACCGGCACCGAGAACGCGACAGCCCAGGCGTAGGCGGGCAGCAGCGAATGCAGGAACGATATCCCGGAGTATTCGCGCTCCCACACCCAGTGCAGGAACAGGAAGTCCAGCCCGCACATAATGACGCACACGGCGGTGTTCATCACAAGGTGGGAGAGCCAGTTCGATTTCAGCCAGAACCTCGACAGCAGCGAGATGAGCGGGCAGGATATCAGCAGCCACATCGACGAGAACCCGAGCAGCGTGCCGCTCGCCATATCCAGCATCAGCCCGCAGAAAACGCCGAACACTCCGGCGGCGAGTTCACCCTCAAACATGGCAACGGCGGTGGCAAGCGGGATAATCAGCAGCGGACACCACCCGCGTATAAGCGGAGCGACCTCCCACAGGTAGAACATCAGCAGCACGGCTGAATAGAGGAACCATCGGAAAAAGCAGCGCAGCCGTGCTTTCCGGGAGCGCGCCCGGAATCCCACCTTGCTTTTCGAGATATATTTTGCCATATGAATTATCCTTAAATCCGGAGAAACGGCGCAGTTAAGCTGCACCGTTCTTAATTATTGTGCGATATCGCCGAACGAAAGCCCCTTGCCGTCGAAATCCACGACCGCGTAGACGGTGGTGATAGCGAAGCAGTCCTCAGCCGGCTCTATCAGGGCGTGCTTGGAAAGCCCGTTGGGGTCGTCGTAGACCTCCTTTACCGTGCCGACGATGATACCCTCAGGGAACAGTCCGCTCTGACCGGCGGTGACTATCACGTCCCCCGGCTCAACGTCCGCGTCCTTGAGTATCTGGCTCATGAGGCACAGCCCCTGTTCAGCGGTGGAGGTGGAATTCTCAATAACTCCGGTCGCCTTGGTCCGCATAGTATATACCCCGACGTTCACCTGCGGGGAGAGTATCGTAGACACCTTCGCGTAATTCGGCGCGATGTCTGTTACCCTGCCGATGAGACCCACGGAGGTTATCACCGGGTCGTTGAGTGATAACCCGGTGCTGCTTCCCTGGTTTATCGTGAATCCGCCGTACATGTCGTTGGCGTTGCGGGCGATTATGCCGCACGGCTCAGAGAAAACGAGGTCCTTGTGCTCCTTGCTGAGCTGAAGCATTTCCCGGAGCTGCTCGTTTTCCTTCTGGAGCGCCTCGTAGTCCGCGGAGCGCTCGTACATCTGCGTGACAAGCTCGCGCAGCTCGTCGTTCTGCGCCTTGTAGGTATCGGCGTTGACCCACTTGTCGATGAATCCGTTAACTCCGTTTGAAATGGCGTTCGCCGCGGTGACGAACGGGTATGTTACCGTGCTGATGACCTGCTCGGGCAGTGTCTGGGTGCCCGCGGCGACGGCAACGTAGGTCATAAGTCCCAGCAGCAGCGCCGCGATACAGAGTATGATTTTGAATTTGACGCTGTGGAAGAATTCTCTCATAGATGTTGTTCAGTTCATTTCTTCCGGCGCAGCCGGACGCAGTTTATCAGTAGATGTTCTCGTCCTCGCTGAGAACGTCCTCGAGCTTGTCGATGTTCTCAAGTACCTTGCCGGTGCCGTCAGCAACGCAGTCGAGGGGGCGCTCCGCGATCTTGACGGGCATGCCGGTTTCCTCGTGGATAAGCTGATCGAGCCCTCTCAGCAGCGCGCCGCCGCCAGCCAGCATTATGCCGGACTCGATGATATCGGCCGCAAGCTCAGGGGGAGTCTTTTCAAGGGTGGTCTTGATGGCGTCGATAACGTGGGAGAGCGGCTCGGAAATAGCCTCGCGGATCTCCTCGCTGGTAACTGTGATGTTCTCGGGCAGACCGTTGAGCAGGTTGCGGCCCTTGATGTCCATTACCGGCTCGGTGTCGCCGGTCTTGTATGCGGAGCCTATGCCCATCTTGATGTTCTCGGCGGTCCTCTCGCCGATGAGCAGGTTGTACTTCTTCTTGATGTAGTTGATTATCGCGGAATCGAACTCATCGCCGGCTACCCTTACGGAACGCGCGGTAACGATGCCGCCCAGGGAGATTATGGCGACCTCGCTGGTGCCGCCGCCGATATCCACGATCATGCTGCCGACAGGCTCGGCAACCGGGAGACCCGCGCCGATAGCGGCAGCCATAGGCTCCTCGATGATGGAAACGCGCTTTGCGCCCGCGTTCTGAGCCGCTTCCTTAACGGCGCGGCGCTCTACCTCGGTAACTCCGGACGGAATGCAGATGATGACGCGCGCCTTGCCCCTGCCGCGCAGAGCCTTCTTGATGAACTGCTCCAGCATGCTTGATGTCATGTCGAAGTCGGCGATAACGCCGTCCTTGAGCGGACGTACAGCCACGATGGAGCCGGGGGTGCGTCCGATGACGTCCTTGGCTTCCTGGCCTACGTAGCGCACGCACTGGAGCTTCTTGTCCACTGCAACCACCGAAGGCTCGCGGATAATGATACCCTTGCCCCTCATATATACAAGCGTGTTCGCCGTTCCTAAGTCGATACCGATGTCCTTGGTCATTCCAAACATTGTGCTTCCTCCGTTATATTCTGTGATATTTTACAGTATGCGGTCATTTCCTCGCACATACCTCTTATACATAATTGTACAATTATAATTATAGCATTATTGTGCTCTGTACGCAATGCATTATTAGCATAAAATTTCGGCTTTCTCAGACTTTTTTTTGGCTATTTTTCGGCATTTTTCCCAGGCGCTGAATTTATAGACCCGGCGGGAGATTATTTTTGAAAAAGCACTTGCAATAACTGATATTTTAAGATATAATATTAATATACAGACCATTCCAGACTTTTTCTGACTTTATAGATCACATCAATGAAAGGAAAACCGCCGACATGCTCAACGAAAAAGTGACCGTTACAATATGCGGAAAAGCGTATAATCTCCGCACGGACAATGCTTCCTCCCTGATACGCCAGGGTGAGGAGGCCGACCGCCGCATCACTGAATACTGCCGTGAAATGTCGCTCTCAAAGGACGACGCATGCGTTTTCACCGTGCTGGATCTCCTGGGGGATCTCGACTCCGCAAACGCCCAGCGGGATTCCTACGCCAAGAAGAACGCCGCGCTGGTCAGCACCGCGGAGAAGGGCGCGAAGGCTCTTGAGGAAAACAAGCTGCTCGCCTCCGAAAACGAGCTGCTCGCAAAGGACAGCGCCGCCCTCGCGGAGCTCCGCCGGGAGCACACCGAGCTTGAAGGCAAAAACGCCCAGCTCACCGAAACGCTCAGCGAAGCCAACGAGCGCGCCGCGCAGAACGCCAGCGCAAAGGCGGAGCTTGAAAAGTCCCAGCAGACCGTGAAGTCCCTTGAGGAGAAAAACGCGCAGCTCACCGGCTCGCTGAAGTCCGCCGAGGAGAAGTCCGAAGCGCAGAAGAAGGACATCGCGGAACTTGAGCGGCAGAACTCCGACCTGAAAAAGCAGGCAGCGAAGCTGGTGGCAGTCACCGATGAGAACAAGAAGCTCACTGAAAGGCTGGACAAGGCTGCGAACACCGAAGAAGCGCTCCGCCGCAGCGAAGATCGCGTGTCCTACCTTGAGAAGGAATGCGGAAAACTCGACGCGGCAAACGTGGAGCTTAACACGCTGAAAAAGTCCCTCGCAGACGAGCAGGGCAAGACCTCCGACCTGGAGAAGAAGCTCGCCGCCGCCGAAAAGAGCGCCGCAGAGCTTTCCGAAGCGAAGCAGTCCCTCGCCGCTGAAAAGGGCAGGAACTCTGACCTTGAGAAGAAACTCGCCGCCGCCGAAAAGAGCGCCGCAGAGCTTTCCGGCGTGAAGAAGGCTCTTGAAGTCGAACAGGGCAAAACCGCCGACCTGGAGAAGAAACTCGCCGCCGCTGAAAAGGGCTCCGAGGAGCTTTCCGGCGTGAAGAAGGCTCTTGAAGCCGAACAGGGCAAAACCGCCGACCTTGAGCGCCGCCTGGACGCCTCCCGCAGGGCGGCAGACGACGCGCAGAACAGCGTATCCGTGCTTGAAAAGGACATCGCCGCGCTCAAGTCCGAAAACGAGGAGCTTTCCGCGCTGCGCGAGAAGGCGGGAATGTACGAGGAGCTCACCGTGAAATTCTCGCAGATCGAAAGCGAGAACGCGGCTCTCAGGGCGGGCGCAGGCTCCGACGCCTCCGAAGGCGCCGACCCCGCACAGATGGAGGAGCTGAAGAAACAGCTCTCCGACGCGCTCGCCGAGGTCAAGGAGCTGAGAAAGATAAACGCTTCCCTTAACCGGCAGCTTAACGAAATGCTTGAGGACGGTCAGCTTACATTATGAGTGAAATTCTTGCACCCCTCGGGGGGATTTCAGATCTGCCAGCGGCGCTGAACACCGGCGCCGACGCGGTATATCTTGGTTTATCGGAATTTTCGGCACGCAAAAATGCCGAAAATTTTTCTGTTGAGGAGCTTAAAACAGCCTGCACCGAATGCCACAAGCGCGGGGTGAAAGTCTACGCCGCGCTGAACACGCTGGTGTACGACAGCGAGGCCGAAAAATTCGCGGAGTGCGTGAAAAGCGCTGCGGAATGCGGCGTGGACGGAATTATAATCCAGGATCTCGGCGCGGCTGAAATAGCGAAGCGGGTCTGCCCGAAGCTTCCGCGCCATGCCTCCACGCAGATGACGCTGAACAGCACCGCCGGAGTCAACGCGGCTCAGCAGCTCGGATTCTGCCGGGCGGTCATCGGGCGGGAGCTGTCCTTCGAACAGATAAAGCGCATCGCCGAAAACACCGGAATTGAACTCGAGGTTTTCGTGCACGGTGCGCTGTGCGTCTGTATCAGCGGACAGTGCTACATGAGCAGCATTTTCGGCGGGAGGAGCGGCAGCAGAGGTCTCTGCGCGCAGCCCTGCCGCCTGGATTTCACCTGCGGGGACAGGCACAGCGTGATTTCCCTGAAGGACAGCTCGCTCGTTCCGCACCTGCGGGAGCTTGACGACATCGGTATCGCCTCGCTGAAAATCGAGGGCAGAATGAAGCGCCCGGAGTACATCGCCTGCGCCGCCGACGCCTGCCGGAAGTCCATGGACGGCGGCAAATACGACTTTGAGCGGCTCTCTGGGATATTCTCAAGGGGCGGTCTGACCGACGGATATTTCACCGGCTCCATGCAGGGCATGCAGGGCACCCGCAGCCGCGAGGACGTCGAGAACTCCGCGAAGGCGCTCAACGGCATAAAGGCGCTCTACAAGGCGGAATTCCCGCGTATACGCGCGGATATCCGCACGATTCTGAAACCCGGAGAGCCTGCGTTCGCGGCCGCTTCCTGCGGGGATATTTCGGCGGCTGTGCAGGGCGAAGTCCCGCAGCCCGCGCTGAATGCTCCGCTGACCTCCGAGGGCGTTTGCAGCCGCATGTCGAAGCTCGGCGGAACGCAGTTCTACGCCGGGGAAGTCACCGCCGAGGTCGGCGAGGGGCTGAACCTCCCGGCGTCCGCGCTGAACTCCCTGCGCAGGGAACTTGTGGAGCAGCTTTCAGCCGCAGTCCTCGCGAAGAACACCCCGGACTACAGCCTGCGTGAACTCACGCCGCCGCTTTTCGGGGAGCACCCGGCTGCTCCGCTGAAATGGCGCTGCGAGGTGTATTCCGCAGAGCAGCTCAGGCAGGCCCTGGAGCTTCCGTTTGAACTGATATACGCCCCCATGCGGCTTCTTGGTCTTTCCACGCCGGACAAGGACAGGATCGCGGTCATACCGCCGTTCGTGCTTTCCGACTGCGAGGACGAAGTTCGCGAAAGGCTCAGGGAACTCCGCGCGGCAGGCTTCACAAGGGGCATGGCGCAGACCCTCGGCCACGCGCTGCTCCTCCGTGAGGAAGGGTTCATGCTCCACGGCGGACACCGCATGAACATCATCAACAGCTACGCCGCGGGAGTGTGCGGAGACTTCGGCTTCGAGGATATCACGCTTTCTTTCGAGGGCACTGCGGCTCAGCTCGCAGAGATCCGCTCCCCGATACCACGCGGGGTCGTGGCATACGGAAGGCTCCCGCTGATGATAATGCGGCGATGTCCGGTCAGCGGCGGGAAGCCCTGCGGAAGGGTGCGCCTGTTCGACGACGGCGGAACTCCCTGCGGCGAGTGCATAGCCGACCGCCGGGGCAATAAAATGCCGGTGCTCTGCGGCGGGAACAGCGTCGAGATACTAAACCCCGACCTGCTCATAATGAGCGACCGCAGCTCCGCCCTGGAGCCGTTCGATTTCGCGGTGCTGAAATTCACCGACGAAAAGGAGCTGAAGCCCATTCTCGATATGTACCAGAATAACGGGAAGCCCTCCGGGCCGCTTACCCGCGGTCTGTACTTCCGGGGCGCCGAGTAATTCCGCTCCGGCTGAGGGACTTTATCCCAGGCGGGCAGGCGGTTTTGTCTGTAACAGCGCTTTTCTCTGAGCTCTGCGGTCATTAAAAAGCAAATGCTCAGTTGTTCGAACGGCGGCCCAGAAGGCGCAGCAGATACAGGAAGATGTTCACAAAATCCAGATACAGCTGCAGCGCACAGAAAATGGCGCCCTTGTGGGCCATTTCGGGGTCAAGGCGGTACGCATCATAGAAGCGCTTGATCTTCTGTGTGTCGTATGCCGTATAGCCGAGGAAAACGGCCAAGCCCACAAAGCAAATGACCTTTTCAAACATCCCCATGGGCAGGAAAATAGCCACAAGCCAGTACAACAGCAGGAACATCAGCCCCGCAAACAGAATGCTGCGCAGGTTCGACAAATCGCGCTTTGTAAACCAGCCGTAGGCTGCCAGCGCGCCGAAGTACACGGCCGTCATGCCGAACACATACACCAGCGTGGTGACGTCATACAGGATGAACAGTGAGGCGAAGGTGAGGCCGTTCAGCGCCGAATAGGCAAAGAACAGGCCGGTGGCCGCGCCCGCGCTCAGCCGTGTGAGGCGCGCAGACAGCACCATCACCACCACAATCTCTGCAATGGCCAGAATAAACGGCAGGTATGGCACCTGAATAATGGAATACCACACGAAGCCGGTGGCATAGCTGGCAAACGCAATGGCAAACGTGCACAGAAGGCCGAGGCCCATCCATCCAAACGTTTTGGCCGTGTAATGGCTCAGCGTTTCGCCCGCTGCGCCCCACATGCCGTTGTTTTCTTCCTGGAACATGGGGTCCAGACCGTTGTTCTCATACATATCTTTTGATCCCTCATTTCAAAGCGCGGCCACGCAGGCCGCCATGCACATATGGAGAGCCCATATGTTACCTTTACCATACCATATTCATCGCCCGTTTTCAAGGAAAACAGCACACAGCCCCTGCAGGATATCCTCTGGCAGCATGCCCTGCATGCTGTGGCGGGCTGCGCACACGTCCGCCGCGGCGCCGTGCAGCCACACGCCGCACACGGCAGCGGCCTCGGGCGAAAGGCCCTGCGCCGCCAGCCCGGCCACCATGCCGGCCAGAAGGTCGCCGCTGCCCCCGCGGGCAAGCCCGGCGTTGCCGGTGGTGTTGCGGTACAGCCTGCCGTCCGGTGTGGCCACCAGGGTGCGGTGGCCTTTCAGCACGGTGACAGCGCCGGTTTTTCGGGCAAACCCAAGGGCTACGTCCGCCGGCATTTGCAGCACCTGTGCCACAGAAATGCCCGCAAGGCGCGCCATCTCGCCGGGGTGCGGCGTCACCACAAGCCGCCCTGCGCGGGGCGCCAGCGCTTCCACGGCTGTGCCAATGGCCGA
>OGDN01004735.1_pt1 | contig 11650 bp, 14 predicted proteins | sample 1570271 | NCBI WGS metagenome assembly OGDN01 (sample SAMEA4384481, study PRJEB24528) | human gut metagenome | reverse complement strand
TGATGTTGATGCGGCCATCTGTGATTCTGGTCTCCATCGTGATATGACCTTTCCAGCCTTTCAGAATAGCAGGAGTAATATAATTCAATTTGATATCTTCTTCTGTCATTTGTTTCTTTGATAAAACAATACTCATCAGTATATCCTCCTTGCCTTAAGCTGTCTGTTCTGGAATGATATCCAGAATATCATCTATGGAGCAATTTAACACTCCGCATATTTTAATCAAAACCTCTACTCGGACATCTTCGTTCTTTCCCAGTTTTGCCATGGCATTTGTACTAATTTTTGCTGCCTTAATAAGTTCTGTCTTGCTCATACCACGATCAATAAGAATTTTCCATAATTTATTATAACAAACAGCCATGTTTCAACCTCCCACAAACGCAACTTCTCAGGTGAACTTCTCATAATTTTGTGCTATAAAAACATTATACCTCTTTTTTCTCAAATTTCAATTTCAAATTGCAATTCTCAATCGATAAATATTTTGATCCAATCCGCATTCCTGCCATCCTACCATATAGCTGAATTGTCAAAAGCACAATTCTGGAACTGCCATAAATACAATTCAAGAATTATCCCATCAAAGAAATAAGGCTGACCTGTTACAGTCAGCCCTAAGTAAAAATTCTATATTCTGTTAGCCAAAAATCAGTTCTGCATTTACGATTTCTTCTGCCTGTGATTTCAGACTACTCATGTGTTGCACCCAGGCAAGCTGCTGAATTACCTTATCCGGAGCCGGATTTTTCTCCAGAAGTTCAGTCATTATCTGTTTTACTCTACGGCGAGCTGTTTCGTCAATTTCCCATAAGTGCGGAAACAAGGTCCCCGTCAGAATCATGTCGTCCAAGAGTATTGGATTGTTTTCCACAAGAAACGCTCTGCGCATCCTGCCGTACTTCCCAAGCGGTTTATCACTTGTGTGGTTCAACTGAATATCAGGGATAAGATAATCACCGCAACGGGTATAAGTCAAATTCTGTGCCATAGGTCACTCCTCCAATCATTTTTTCTTTCACCTTCATTGTAATGGATGCTCCCATAAAAGTGAAGTTTGTAGACCGGTGGCTTCGAGCATAGCGCATATCTTCTGATAAACCTTTCGTGACGGTCTGCGATTGCCTCTTTCGAGCTTATAGTAGTAACTGGGTACAATCTCTATTTGCTCTGCAAAAGCCTTCAGCGAGAGCCCCAGAACCATTCTAACGCTCTTTAAAGCTTCCGTATATGGTGTGGCAAGGAAATGAGAGAAATCATCATAGAGTAAAGACTCTTCAATTTCCAAAATATCCGCCAGTTTGACAGCTACATCATAAGGGATGGGCTGCTTTCCATTTTCATACATCACAACAGTTGATGGTACAATATCCAGCTTTTCCGCCAACTGTCTTGTTGTCATCTGTTTTCGCTGACGGTAGTACTTGAGATTGTCGCTCGGTAAGTTGGTCTTTGGTTTTTCTTCAAAAGGTATCGTTAAATGGAGTAACAGCTTGCCCTGATAAAATTCACACAGCGATGTGTGATTGAAAATACCATTGCGAATTCGCCATTTTTTCTGTTTTGTGCAAAAAGGGCGGCTATATCTCAAGCCACCTAAATTTATTTAATCCCAATTGATAGCATCATGGGAAACTGTTTCCCCGTTTTCAATTTCCCTTTGTGCTCTTTCCAGTTCCGCGCGCTCTGTAGGCGTTACTTTTGTAAAATCCGGATCCCATGCAATGACAAGTTTTTTTATAAATTCTAATGCAAAATTCTGTTCACTTTCTGGTAACAATTCCATTAAATCAATTGCTTGTTTTGTCGCTGTACTCATGTTTTCATTCTCCTTTCTTGGGGATATTATTTATATATATCCCCTCTTGAATCAATATCAATAATATATAATATTTCTATTTCTCCATTGGGGAGATAATTGTATATTATTCTGTACTTGCCTATAAATAGCATCAGCCGTGCAGAGTAATGCGGCGGTTTTATAGTTAGATTGCACTCAAAAATAAAATATAGGAAGGTTGTCAAGATAAAAGAAAAGAACATTGAATGGCTGTATGCGCTTCTAAGGCTGGGTACCCTCGGATGAGTATGAAAATTTTTGCAAAGCAATCGGCGTAGTACCAGCACTAATCACATAGAAATAAACAATAGCGTCAATATTCTGCTTAACACGCGGCAATTGAACGCGTAGAATGCCCATAAAGGGCTCCTGCGCTCTCAGACATAGAAATTAAATTTATCATCAAAAGACAACTACGGCGAAATTTGAGCCGTTGGCAAGGTCAGCGCGGCATATATTGCAATCAGCTGCATCACAGTCCCATAAATTGACTATTCTATATGCCTTACCATTGTAAAGTTTTAAATGTATTTTTCAGGGCGAATCTGTTTAAAATCTTCAACGGATTTGGGAGAACTTTAATTTGGATTTTCGTACCAGAAATGAGGTAATGGGGATACCAAAAAATCATTTACCCAATTTTTTGAAACCCTCTCCTATTTTGGAGCAAAAAAATAAACCGATTTATGGTCGATTTATCTTCCGTAGCACTTTTGCAGGACTCTCCTTTCCTGCATCGTTCTCAAAATAGCTTATTCATTGGTATTTCTAATGCGGAAGATGGGACTTGAACCCACACGACTGCAATAGCCACAAGATCCTTAGTCTTGCTCGTCTGCCAATTCCGACACTTCCGCATTTGCATCACGCAGATATTATATTATCACCCATAGCATAAAATGTCAACGAATTTTTTAAATTTTTTGCACAATTAGTCTTTACCAATATAACTGCATGTCTTTCCGGGCTTCTGCCTCATCCAACCCATACTTCTCTTTCAGTTTCTGCATTGTCACTTCCACGCTTAAGCCTACTTCATGACAGGTCGTTATCAATACCTGAATCCCCCGACGCAGTCCCTGTTCCTTTCCGCGTTCTATTCCCTCTGCCCTTCCTCTTGCAATTCCCCGGTTTTCCGCTTCATCCAACAAATCGCACATTCTCTTTTCCTCTCCTTCTCCCATAAATTCAATACTTTCCAGATACCTGGCATCTTTCGACAATGCATACAACATCAGCATCACTTCCTCTGGATTTTTCAGTTTCTGCCTCCGGCGCATCAGACTTTCCCTGTCCGAAAGATAATCCAGAATCACCCGCATATCCCCCTGAAAACGCTCTCTGACCTCCAATGGCAAAAATCTCATATCAAATACATGAATCCGATTTTTATCAATATAATCGTCCAATTCTTTCTTCTGGACACAGCCTATCATTTCTCTCACTGACTTCGCCGCATCCCACGGTTTTTCTCCCCAGTTCAATACAATAGTGATAACAGGATACACGCCTTGCCATTTCTTTTCCCTGTATTGGCTTCTATATGCTGCTCCATCATATCCGGCGCAGCGCAAAGGCATCCTTCTGTCAATCACACTCTGATTCTCCAGATTGTAAAGTGCCTGCACCTTCCCATCCTCTATTTCATACATGCTCACATCTCGAAACTGGTTCTTCATTTCAAATAAAGCGTTTTTTCTGCAATCCAAGACCTTCCCCTGCCCTGCGTTATGTCCAACTTCTTCCTCCTGCTTCCATCCTGTATTCGTTTCAGATGTCGAACCTGCCTTCAAGTCCGAATCCTGCTTTGCCTTTGCTTCACCCCTGTATATACTTTCTGTCGGTCCCGGCAATATTGCCTCTTCCCTCAAAACCACTTTTCCTTCATATACCAATCCATTAATCAGTTCTGCAAATACATCCCTGCATCCAACAAATACCTTTTCTGCCTTATCGGCTCCTGCCCTGCTTCCTTTCCCCATGCTTCCTCCCTGCCGTATTCAAGCCCTTGCCTGTCCTCGCAGACAAAAAGAAAAATTGTGTACTGGAGAAAGCCCTTCTCTGAACACTTCATTTTCTTTCGCCCGCACTATTTTGTTATTTAGAATGGAATCTGCGGCGAATCGCCCGAAGTGTTCCTTAGATTTGAATTAAATATATCATATTGGTAAACAATTTGCAAGCTGTTTTTTACGATATTTCATGATAAATAATTATTTCTTCCATAATAGTTTTTCATCATTTTAAATTTTTGGTAAAATATGATTTGAAGTACATGCAAGTATTTTACATACTACAAACCCTGCACAGAAATGAGGCTTTTTATGAAAACTGCTCTGGTCTATTTTTCTATTTATTTCGCATTCTACATTTTAGGTGCTTATGCAACAACTGACATTCTAAGATTGCTAAAGGGCTCTACCCTTTCTGTCAATGTCAGAGATTGTTACTTTCCAATTTGCCATAACAGAATTTTACTGAAAGACCAGATTCCTCTGTTTTCCTATTTAAAAAACAAAGGAAAATGCAGACATTGCGGCAGTAAAATTCCTCTTTCTGATTTGTTTTTAGAATTTTTTCTTTTTCTCACTTTATCAGTCACGGCAACTGTTTTTCATTTCAGTTGGACTGGTTATTTCCTGTGTCGTAAACGCTATACTCCGCATACCTCTGCATATACTTCCAGAATCTGCTGGTAAATTTTACTGATTCTCTGATACTTTCTGATTTTTCTGTAATCCTGAAATTGCGCCGGGATTCCCCGCTCCTCATCAAGCAGTACAACAGGTACGAACTTCTTCTCTCCATCCATATGTCCATCATAAATATCCGGATTGAACAAAAGCACATCAAACTTCTGATATAGCAGCGCCTGCTCCAACGCTGCCTGTTCCGTAAAAACAGACAAGGTAAGATTTTCATACTCTCCCAGCGTATTTAACATACGACTGATGTAATCCCGATTTTCATCCACAATCGCTATCCGTAGTATCATCCTGCTTCTCCTCATAAGAATATTATTTATCTTCAATCAAAATCATTTTTTTAATTCTCTACTATCTTACCCCCTTTTCTTCCCCCTGTCAATTCTATGGAGTATATTAAATTATTCTATGGAGTATATTTTATAGTAAGAAACTCTGCTAAACTATGAGAGTAATTATCTAATTGTGGAAGTTTATTAAAGTAAGGCGTGTGATAAGATTGGAACCAGATAAAGACTATAATTTGACTGTTGGACTCAGAATCCGTGAGATACGGGAAACCTTCCATATGACAAGGGCTGCTTTCAGCGAAAAATGTGATATTTCCGAAAGTTTTTTAACTGCTGTGGAAAGCGGCAAGAAAAGTATTACCTCAAAAACCCTATATAAAATCTGTACCAGCATGAATGTATCTGCAGATTACTTTATCCGCGGAAACAACGGCGATTTTGAAACAGATACTGTACTGGAACTTCTCAATTCTCTGGATGAGCATTCGCGAAAATCCGCTCTGATTATTCTAAATGAATATGTTACTGCTATATACCATTCGCAAAAAAATACCCCAAATGATTTTCAGAATACGCAAAAAAAGGAGCGCAAAATCTAATTCATTCCGCGCTCCCTAGGATACTGCTTATTTGATTTTCCTGTCCTTCAGGCTAATTCTCTGCCTCTTCCGCAGGCCATGCTGACCCTTCTTCCAGATGCCTTTCCTCCAGCCATTTTTCCGGAATCATCAGCTCTCTCTGATTGCCTTCTCCATCGGCTAACACAACCAGATACCTTGTTTCCTCCCCGGGCAGCCTTTCCTCACAACCGTATTCTCCATCAAAAATCTGTTTTATTCTCCACATACTAATGTTTCCTGAAAAGTCAACAGCTTCCGTATCATTAATAAAATGATTCAGCGTGCCATCTCCTCCTGATAAAATAAGGTTAAAGAAGCATAATCTGTAATCTGTTACACATCCTTAACTTGTAATTCCACACCCTGTAACATACTTTCCAGCTTTTTGGCCTCTCCATTTTATCTGCATTCCTGTCCTGTCAGCCAGTCCTGCAAATCCCCATATACCCTGTCACCGATGTCCTTACTTCTGCTGCCTTTTATTTCCTCAGCAGACAGCACATCAATAATATCTATCCAGACATCACTTCTGTGGCGGATATACTTTTTATGGATAGTTTCCGTTCCCCTGACAGCCACTACCACAATCGGCACCTCTGCCTTCTGGGCTATTTTGAATACACCATTATGAAAGGGCAAAAGCTCGCAGCTTTTACTCCTTGTTCCTTCCGGATAAACTGCAACGGAAACCTCATCCTGCTTCAGAAGTTCAGCCGCCTTTAAAATCGTTTTCATGGCATTCCTGGGATTTTCCCTGTCAATTGCCATAAAACAGCACCTTCTGATAATCCTGCCAAAAAGGGGCACATGAAAATTTTCCTCCTTGGAAATAAAGGCAAGCTGATATTCCTTCAGCACATACCAGGTCAGAATCGGGTCAAAGTTTGAGCGATGATTCCCAACCAGCAGGAAACGCCCCTCCGGCAGTTTTTCTTTTCCGGAAATATGTACCTGGATGCGTAACAGCCATACAGATAAATCTGTTACACTGTATAAGAGTTTTCTGTAAAAACTGCTGTCTTTGTCATATTCCCTTCCGGTATCCACCAATAACGCACTGATTGCGAGAAGCAAAAGATATAACAGGCAAAGACCAAAAAGCACTGCCAAAAGCACTAAAAAAACTTTTCCCACTGCTTTCTCCTTTCAAAATCGCTCTGTTACTTACTATCTATCATACCAATCCTCTCTGCGTCCTGCCAGCTACAACTGTCGAAATTTGTCGTTTTCTGGTAAGATTCCCGAAGAAATTCAACTACTTTTCCGAAAAAAGCTTCCGTTTCCGTTCAATCATCTCATCTGTTTGCTCAATATAGAGTGTCACATCCTTCACATTCTCACACCGCTCTATCCGTCCGTCCGAGAATACCCGTTTGGTAATGGAACCGGCTCCCAGTGCCACGATGGTCTGCTTCTCCTCCATTATCAGGATATTATAAAGCCCCAGCTTTCCTTCCCTTGCATATCCAACATTTTCAAAGTTACCAGACATATTCTTCTGGCGGTACAGATAATAGGGCACCAGTCCCAGCCGTCTTGCACCCTGTGCAGCAATCTCCATGGTTTCATCCGTATTATGCAGCATGGAAACACCGTGCTCCTGTATCCACTGGTTTAACCGGGAAGCCCGCTTAATCGCAAGAGAATGGACAGTCAGACTGTCCGGTGCCAGCTCCACAACCCGCTCTATGGTACGGCGCACATCCTCCTCCATCTCTCCGGGAAGTCCCAAAATCAAGTCCATATTGATGTTGTCAAATCCGACTTTTCTGGCAAGAGCATAGGCTTCCTCCACCTGTTTTACCGTTGCCCTCCTGCCGATAATATCCAGTGTTTCCTGTTTCATTGTCTGGGGATTAACGGATATTCTGGTAACACCGTGCCGGTACAAAACCTGAAGCTTTTCCTCTGTAATGCTGTCTGCCCTGCCTGCCTCCACGGTAAATTCCTGTACTGTGGAAAAATCAAAAAGCTCCTTCAGCCTTGTAATCAGCCTGTCAAGCTGCTCCGCTTCCAGAGTTGTCGGAGTTCCCCCGCCAATATAGACACTGTCCAGAATCTGACTTTTGTGTGCCTCTGCCACATATTCCATTTCTTTTATGACGCTGTCTACATAAGCCTCTACCTGTTTTCTGTACGCCCCGATAGCATAAGAGGTGAAAGAACAGTACAGGCAGGTGGTCGGGCAGAAAGGAATCCCGATATAAAGACTGTATCCGTTTTCATAATGAACACCGGAAAGAAGTTCTCTTTCCCTCTGCGCAATTTCCAGCGCCAGCTTTGCCTTCTCCTCGCTGGTGCTGTGATTCTGCCTGTAATGCGCTATAATTTCTTCTCCGGTTTTTCCCTCTTCCAGCATACTATACGCAATTTTCGTAGGGCGGATTCCAATCAGATTTCCCCAGGGTAATGTTCTCCCCGTTTCTTTGGAAAGTACCTCATAAAAAAAGCGCTTCATCGCGCTTTTATCTGCGCCTCCCCCATCATTTCCCGTAAAGCGGTACACTCTTCCATCCACGGTGAGAGTTGCACAAACACTATCCTTTTCTGCCGGCTTCGGCTGCCCGGATTGTCCGGGCTGTTCCATTTCCTCTACCTTAAGACTGATTCGTACCTTATCCTCAAGTTCCGCTCTTCTCTCCGGTCTGCTTTCCGGCAAAAGTACTGCCACCTGCTCTTCCGGATAAAAGGACTTGACAAGAGCCTGTATATCATATTCGTAATTTTCCCTGTTGATTTCTATCGCAAACATATTTCTCTTTCTACCCACAGAAGGGATTGTACTCTTTTTCATGACCGATGGTAGTGCTTTCTCCGTGCCCCGGATATACCTTCGTATCTTCCGGCAGCAGGAACAGCTTTTCCTTAATGGAACGCACCAGTTCACTCATACTGCCTGTGGGAAAATCCGTTCTTCCCACAGATTCCGCAAACAAAGTATCTCCGGACAAAAGGAATCCGCCCTCTTTAAAATAATAGCAGCAGCCTCCCGCCGTATGTCCCGGCGTTGCAATCACCTGACAGGTCATACCAGCAATGGTAATCTCATCTCCATCCTTTACATAAACATCCGCAGAAACACCCAACGCACGCCCCGCCTGTCTGGAAACATTCAATTCCGGGCTGTTTAATAAAGTTCTTTCCGCTTCTCCCGCATAAACCTTCACCGGTTCTCTTCCCGCCATCTGGGCTGCAACATTCGACGCTGCCTTTAACTCCTCCAGCCCCCAGATATGGTCGAAATGTCCATGAGTCAGAAGAATCCCCGCTACCTGGAATCCATTTTTCTCAAGGGCATTATAAATATTGATGCCTTTATCTGCCGGGTCAACGACTATCGCCTGCTTTTCACCATCCCGATATAAAAAATAGCAATTCGTCTGGCACATTCCAAGCACCATCCGTCCAACCTTGATTTCTCCCATTGTTTCTCCCTGTTTCCATGCTCCTGCTGTTTCCACGCTTTTGCTGTTTTTGCACTTTGCCTGTTTCCACACTTTTGCTGTTTTGGCACTTTTCCTGTTTCCGCGCTTTGCCTGTTTCTGCACTTTTCCTGTTTCCGCGCTTTGCCAGTTTCTGCACTTTTCCTGTTTCCGCGCTTTGCCTGTTTCTGAGCTTTGCCTGTTTCCGCGCTTTGCCACTTTTTCCCAATTCAGCCTTGAACAGCCGGCTCTTCGGTCTTCTGTCAGCCTGTGGTTCTCTCGATATCCAGCACGCTTTCGATGCCCCGAATCTTATCAATCACACGGTTTAACTCTTCCCTGCTCTGAATCTCAAAGGTCGTCTGGAGAGTTGCCAGTCCTTGCTTGCTTGTTCTTGTATTCATGGAAAGAATGTTAATGTTCTTTTCCGTCAGCGCCTTGGAAATATCCGCCAGAAGTCCGTTTCTGTTATTGGCAAAAATCTTGATTTCTGCCACATACTTTTCTCCTGTATTTTCTGGTGCCTCCCATTCCGCATCAATCAGTCTTGCCCGTTCCATTTCCGGCAGATTCATCATATTGACACAATCCGTCCGGTGAATGGAAATACCTCTTCCTCTTGTGACAAAGCCTACAATTTCATCCCCGGGAACCGGAGAACAGCACTTGGAAAACCGTACGGACAAATCTGCAATTCCCTTTACCACAATACCGCTTTTGGTCTTCTTCTGGGTAGGCTTCGCCGCCGCAAGAGCGCCTGCCTCCGCAATATTGGCAAGCACTTCTTCATTCGTCAGTTCCTTCTTGTGGTCCCGCTCATAAAGCTCCTGCATCCTGCCGATAATCTGACCTTCCTTTAAGGCACCATGTCCGATTGCCGCCAGCACGGCATCCCATTCCCGGAAACCGTACTTCCGCATAATGGCTTCCGTATAATCCGGCTTCAACAGGTCTGACAGGTTGATGGATTTTGTCTTACAGTAATTGGAAAGAAGCTCCTTTCCCTTTACCACATTATCTTCCTTTAATTCTGCCTTGAACCACTGGTTGATTTTATTTTTTGCCTGAGTACTCTTGACAATATTCAGCCAGTCACGGCTGGGACCCTTGGAATTCTGGGAAGTGATAATCTCTATTCTGTCCCCGTTCTTAATTTCATAGTCTATGGTTACAAGCTTGCCGTTTACTCTGGCTCCCACCATCTTATTGCCCACAGCCGAATGGATACTGTATGCAAAATCAATCGGGGTAGAACCAGCCGGCAGGTTCTTTACTTCTCCGGTAGGTGTAAAGCAATAGACATTATCCGAGAACAAATCCAAATCGTTCTTCAACAGGTTCATAAATTCCCTGTTATCCGACATATCCCGCTGCCATTCCAGAATCTGGCGCAGCCATACCAGCTTTTCCTCTTCCTGGGCTTCCACCTTCTTACCATCCGAGGCTTCCTTATATTTCCAGTGGGCGGCAATACCATACTCCGCCGCCTTGTGCATCTCAAAGGTACGAATCTGGATTTCAAAGGGCTGTCCGGTGCTGCCAATCAGCGTGGTATGCAGGGACTGATACATATTTGCCTTCGGCATGGCAATATAATCCTTGAATCTGCCGGGAATCGGTTTGTACATTTCATGAATTACGCCCAGCGCCGCATAACAGTCCTTTACCGTATCCACGATAATCCGCACCGCAAACAAATCATAAATCTGGTCCAGCGTCTTATGCTGGTTTTTCATTTTCTTATAGATACTGAAAAAGTGTTTTACACGCCCATCCACCTTTGCTTTAATCCCGGCACGGGCAATGTGCTCGCTGACCTCATCCACAATGCTCTGAATGTACTTTTCTCTGGCACTCTTGCGCATGGCAATCTGATTCACCAAATCATAATAGACATCCGGTTCCAGATATTTTAAGGACAGGTCATCCAGCTCCACCTTTATCTTGCTGATGCCCAATCTCTGGGCAATCGGGCAGTAAATTTCCAAAGTTTCCTTTGCAATCCGCTTCTGGCTCTCCGGGGTCTTGTACTTCAGGGTACGCATATTGTGCAGCCGGTCTGCCAGCTTAATCATAATAACCCGGATATCCTTCGCCATGGCAAGAAACATCTTCCTGAGATTTTCCGCCTGCATTTCCAGCTTTTCATCCGGCTGGTTTTCTCCGGCAGAAAGCGGAATCTTCTCCAGCTTTGTCACACCATCTACCAGAAGCGCCACATCTTCCCCAAATTCCCGCTTTAAATCCTCCTCTGTCATCACGGTATCTTCCACCACATCATGTAAAATACCGGCGACAATGGTTTCCTTATCCAGCTCCAAATCCGCCAGAATAATCGCCACATTTAACGGATGGATAATGTAGGGCTCTCCGGATTTTCTGAACTGGTTCTTATGTGCTTCACTGGCAACCTTATAAGCTTTCTCGATCATGGAGATATCTGTGGACGGATGATATTTCCGGACACTGGTGATCAGCTCCTGATACAGAACTTCAGGGCTCGTAAAATCCTGCATGGTCTTTACTGCGGCATCTGCTTTCCTTACAGATTCCAGCTTTTCCCGCTCTTTCAGGTCAATATTTTTATCGCGCTGTACATTCTCTTTCTTCTCTGTCATTCTCTCCCACCTGCCTGCCGTTGTTTCATCTGATTCTTTCATTCATGCAGCTTATCGCTGCCGGTCCTGTTTGGAATACTTATACTTTATTTACCTTCATATTTGATAACAGAAGCTACATCGTATCCGGCAAGTCTCTCTCTGCCTTTTAA
>OGDN01004731.1_pt1 | contig 11673 bp, 29 predicted proteins | sample 1570271 | NCBI WGS metagenome assembly OGDN01 (sample SAMEA4384481, study PRJEB24528) | human gut metagenome | reverse complement strand
TCGGCAACAGCTATAACCTGAATGACAAGGTAAATGGAATCCTCGGAGACGGTTCGGAGATTCTTGCGGTAGAGCTGTACTACATTACACCGGATGGATATAAGTACAAGATGGTTCACTACAGAGTTTCTGTACAGAATAACAAGAACTTCTACGCAGATCAGGTCGATACACTGAAAGCAAGTGGCATGGACGGATACGCCGGAGACAAATACAGATTCATTGACAAGTTCCAGGCTTGGATTGAGTAAGACTGCAACTGTTCTAAAAAGCAAAAATCCCGGGTGAAATTCCCGGGTTCTTTTTATTTCTTTTTATTGTTATTCTTTCTTGTTTGACCAGTCATTGTGTAACCGTTCTTACTTTCGCATGCGGCTTCACGACCTCTTTGCAAAGCAATATTCAAAGAAGCAAGGTCAGGCATTATATTATCTTCATTGGCAAGCTCACCTCTTGCTTTTTCCATAAGGAAGTTGTCGTAAACAGCTTGACAGATATTAACTCTCGACCGCATAGAGCAGTGATTGTTAGCTGTCAGCATATTCAACTGCTCGTGCCATGAAGAGCCAGTATCTCCGAACATACAGTAAGCCATTTGACGAATATCTCGCTCAGTGTAGTTTGCGTTTATGTAAGCATGAATACAGTCAACCATCTTTTCGATTTCTGTATCTTTTTCAATAGTTAAGAATTTGTCCGGGTATCGGTAGCTGAGAATGTACTTTTCCATGTTTAATCCTAGCACCGAAAACCATTTCTCAAGTGTTCTGTAACCTGGCTCACCTATTCCAGACTCCCAGTTCTGAATTGTAGTGACTGACTTTCCGAGAGCTTGAGCCATTTGCTTTCTTGTTTTTCCGGCATCTGTTCTTGATTTTGCAAGCATGTTGCCAAAATTCTGTGCTCTTTCAATCTCAGATGACATAAAAAATTTTACCTCCTTTTTGCCATTTCGCAACCAAAAAATTGTGTGTCCAATCCCAAAAAATAAAGACATAATATTTTACGTCTATTTTTCACGGATGCGAATAAAAAATTTAATGCATAATTATAAAAATTTTAGTAAGTACTTTTTCCCCCGTTTCCGCTATAATAAAAACAAATTTTAAAAACGGAGGGCAAACACATGAAAGAATTTTTAAACACTATTGCATACTTATTATCTGTGAGACCGATTATTGGTGAAACTGAGTACATGAGACAGTTGTCCTCATATGTTGGAACGATTGTCCCGGAGTCAAAGTCAGACCAATTTGACCGATTTCCTCTTGCATCTTACACCAGTGCTGACAATCTTGCAAGTGATATCTTCAAATTTATTGATGATTAATTCTTAATAATCGTTATTCGTTTCTCTTATAGATGGGTCAGGGGTGATTTGTATGGATGAGAAAGAGAGACTGAGATTGCAACTAATAGAAATGATCGTTAAAATAGAAAGCGCAGGCACAATAGAGTACCTGCACACATTCGTTAAACTTTTTTTAGAAGAGTGGGGTTAGTCCTCGCTCTTTTTATGCGATAGCATATAATTTATTAAATTCATAATTATTTCTTGTTCCTCTTTATTCAATAAAGAGAATTTGTTATAAAATCCAAAATCTTCTTCAGCGATTTCTTTTGAAACCTTAGCTTTACCTTCTGTTTCATCACCATCAAATCCCATTAGCCATGATTCGGTTACTCCAAGAGCCATTGATAATACCATAATTTTATCTTGACTCGGCTCAACTTTTCCGGAAACATATTGGCTTATATTAGACTTGTTCATTTTTACGTTATATTTTTCGCAAAATGGCAATGTTTTATTCAGTATATCAATTTGCTTTAAATTTTGTTTTTCCATTATTTCTTTTAATCTAATAGAAGAACTGCTTATTTTCATTTGTAACACCTCCTTTCCGATAAATAATATAACACTATTTGAATAAAAGTTCAATACGTAAAACTAAAAAGTTAAAAAAGTTGAACAAAAGTATTGACATACTGGAATTGCAATGATATGATTTAAGAAGTTCAAGATATTGAACTAGAAAGGAGATAAAAAGATGTCATTTGATTACAGCAAACTAAGAGGAAAAATCGTAGAAAAATACGGAAGTCAGACTGAGTTCGCAAAGGCTATGCAGTGCTCAGAGCGCACATTATCGCTGAAACTAAACGGAAATGTCATGTGGAGACAGGATGAGATTTGCAGAGCGATTGAAGCTTTGAATTTATCAGAAAGCGATATTCATGACTATTTTTTTACGATGAAAGTTCAAGATTCTGAACTTTAAAGAAAGGAGAAAAAATGGTTAAGTCAAAGGGTTACCAAGACAAAGATGGAGAAACAAAGACATTGAGAGACTGTGTTGAGATGTACGCACTTATGATTTGTGAAGACATCGAAAATGGAGAAGGAATCGAAAGGACTCTACAGAAGTGCAAAGCCCTTGATTCCATCGTTGGAGCACTGACTGCTATCAGTAACTAGGATGCTTAAATGGGTTCTTAATTACATCGACAGAGTTTTCTCCGGTAGGAAGTTCTTTGATGATTTCAGAGTAGTATTGGTCGTACATTTCCTTGAACTCATCGAAAGAACCAGTAAATCCGCAACACTTAGCTGTTGCATAGGAAGAAGCAAGTTGATTATTATCCATTTCAAATTCACCTCCTTGTGTCAATTTAAGTAGATTATAACACAGAAAAATATATTTAGAAAGGCGATACAAGATGAACGAAATTAAATTATTTACAAATAAAGAATTTGGTGAAATCAGAACAATGAATATTGATGAAGAACCGTGGTTCGTTGGAAAAGATGTGGCAGAAGCACTTGGATATTCCAACGCAAGTAAAGCTGTTTCGACTCATGTTGGAGAAGAAGATAGGATCTTAAAAGTCATTGAAGCAGATTCCCAAAATGGGAATGTGGTAAAAACGCAGACAGCACTTATCAATGAATCCGGCTTATACGCATTAATCTTTGGGAGTAAGTTGGAATCCGCTAAGAGATTCAAGCACTGGGTTACATCAGAAGTACTTCCGGCAATCAGAAAGACTGGTTCTTATCAGAAACCAATGAGTCCAGTAGAAATGATGCGTATTCAGTTAGGTATGATTGACGACCATGAGGGACGTATCACAGAACTCGAACAGAATATGACGATTGATTACGGACAGCAGATGTCACTTGGAGATATCGTCAACAGGGTTGTGGTTGATTCTCTTGGCGGTAAAGATAGCAACGCATATCACGAAATTGGAAGAAAAGTATTTGCGGAATGCAACAGGGATTTGAAGCATTACTTCAATATAAATGCCCGTAATAATGTTCCGAAGAAGAAATTCGATGAAGCTGTTGACTATGTGAAGAACTGGCAACCATGCACAAACACAAGGATTATGATTCAGGACTGCAATGCACAGTTGAGTATGTAGGAGGTGCAACACAATGATAAACAAACTTAATCATGAGAAAGTAAATGGAGATTTCGAAGAACTTCACGCACTGAAAGGGTTCAAGGTCTTAGCTGTTGGCAACGGAACAATCGGAGAAGAGTGTGCGTTGAGAATCATGCTGATGAACGAAAACAACGTTGCTGTTGATTTAAGTATCACAGAAGACGGAGCGTACCTCAGCGATTTCTACGCACTGACAGAGGACATGATTCCTCGTAACTATGAGGATAAATAAATGTTAGATGTAATTGATATCAAAAGGAAGAAGCTTGAAGTAATTGATATCCGAAGAGACCCCCCAGTGATGGAAGAAGATGAATCTGACGATGACCTGAAACCATTTCTTGTAGGAGTGATATCAGTAGCAATCCCACTGCTTATGACAGCGGTATGGGCGATATGCGGATATTAAAAAGAGTGCCATAAAAAAGGCGGCAACCTTCTGGCACTCGGCTATAAAACCAACTTAATAATAGCATAGGAGGAGAAATGAAACAACCAAAGAAACTTTCGTTGTGGCAAAAGAAGTGTGTAGCAGCACATTATCTGAACGCCAAAGACTGGATGCTTCTTGAGGAAACAGAATTCTACTTGAAGATTATCAATAAGTACACGAACAAGACAAAGAGCATCGATAAATTTAGGAGATGAACCATGAAAACAAGAGGACTTACCGAAGAAGAATCAGAGATCGTGTCTGCTGCTGGATTAAAACCGGAAGAATGGGAGTGTGCATTAGAAGATTTTGCATACTTACATATAATAAGGAAGAATTTCAAAAACAGAGCAATCATTGACAAAGAGAAAGGAGTGCTTATCCGATTTGTATAAATGTGATGATAACTTTGAACCAGAAGAACCTGATGTAGAATGCACTTGTTGCGGATGTAAACTCGATGATGGAGATTACTTCTATTGCATATCGGGAGAAATATTATGTGAGGATTGTTTAAATGATCAGTATAGGAGGATTGTATGATTGATATTGTAAAAGTAGCTATTCCAATGGAAACGCTCATGGAATTGCTGAGAAAGGAAGCGGAACTCAAGGTATTGAAAGAACATATCAGTGCTGAAATCGAATCAGAATCAAGTAATTATATTGATAAAAAGAAAATCGCAATTATTTGCTCTATTCCATTCGATAAGGAAAACGAGGGAGGGGTATTCTGATGGCTGGATTATCAATTCCACAAAGCGAATATAGAGCGCATCCGGCAATCAGTAAATCAGACTTGTTCAAGATTACAAAGTCTCCACTTCATTTTAAATGGTCAATGGAGAACAAGGAAGACAAAACAGCAGCACTCATATTTGGAAGTGCGTGCCACAAGTATATTCTTGAGCGTGATGATTTTGACAGTGAATTTGCTGTTTCTTTGAACGTGGACAGGAGAACTAAAGCCGGGAAAGAAGAATATGCGAAGTGGTTGGAAGAAAATGAGGGGAAAGACGTAGTTTCTTCCGATGACATGGAGAAAATAAAAGCCATGGCAGAAGTGATCGATTCCAACAAGTTTGCAAATAGACTTCTTTCCGGTGAACATGAAAAGTCATTTTTCTGGACTGATGAACAGACAGGAGAAGAGTGCAAGTGTAGACCGGATGATATTACAATTATTGGAAATCAGCACATCCTTGTTGACTATAAAACCACGGACAACGCAGAAACAGAAGCTTTCAGAGCAACGGCTATCAAATATGGATATGATCTGCAAGCCGGAATGTACTGCGAGGGGTACAAAGCGAACACTGGTGAAGATGCGATATTCATTTTCGTGGCACAGGAAAAGAAACCGCCGTATGCGATCAACATTCTTCAAGCTGATGAATACATGATGATTGAGGGAAAGAATCTATTTCACGATTTGATGGAAATATACCATAACTGCAAGGTTACTGACAATTGGTATGGATACATGGGCGAAACCGGGGACGTACAGAGTCTTGGATTGCCAAAATGGTTACAGAAAGAATTTGAATAGGAGGATAAACAACTATGTCAAACAATGAAGTAAAAGAGTATCAGGTAGGAACACCTACAATGCAATTTTCTGATACGTCAAAAATAAATCAGGGAACCGTTGCTATTGAGTCAAGCAGAGCAATGGTAGAAGCACAGGGAAAGCTTCTGTTGGCGAAACAGTTTCCTAGAAACTACACACAGTCTTACACCAAGGCGATTGAAGCGTGTCAGCGGAAAGGATTTGCCGAAAGTGCATTCTATTCTTATCCGAGAGGGAAAGAAACTGTCACAGGAGTTACGATCAGATTTGCTGAGGAGCTTGCTCGCTGCTACGGAAACATGGACTACGGAATCAAGGAACTTTCTCACGAAGATGGACGTTCTGAAATGCAGGCTTACGCATGGGATTTGGAAACAAACACTATTTCCAGTCAGAACTTTACTGTTGAGCATATCAGAGAGACACGGTATGGGAATAACAAGCTCACATCTCAGCGTGATATCTATGAGAAGACCGCAAACGATGGAGCAAGAAGACTCAGAAGCCGTATCCTTGCGATTCTGCCACCTGATCTTATCGAAAACTGTATCAATGAGTGTAAGAAGACTCTCAGGGGAGAAGAGAGCTTACCACTGTCTGACAGAGTAAGAACACTGGTTGCGTACTTCTCTAAGAAAGGCGTGACACAGGAAATGATTGAGAAACGCCTTAACCACAAAGTTGAGACCATGACTTCTGACGAACTTGTTGAATATACCGGAATCTATAACGGTCTGATTCATAAAGAAACAACCGTCTCAGATTGGTTCGAGCAGCCGAAGACAGCAAGTCAGATTTCAGAGCTGATGAAAGAGGAAGAAGAGAACGAGAAAAAGGGTGATAAGTAATGGAATATCATGTGACTGTTAAAGGGTTTAAAAGCGGATTAAATGAGCTTTTGGGTGGAAGAATGTACGATCACCGGACAAAGAAGTATCGAAATTCTGAAAAGAGCAAGAATGATGCGATATGTGCTAAGTACATTAAATTGAGCAAGGATTTGCGCGGAGTAAAAATTGATAGGCCTGTAATTATTCACTACGAATTTTATTGTGAGAATAAGATGCATGACAGAATGAACGTTGCGTCAGCTTTTATAAAATCATTTGAAGATGCTTTACAGAAGTGTAGAGTCCTCAAAAATGATGGCTGGGATGATGTACTTACTCCAACACTATCATTTGATATTGACAAGCAGAAACCTAGAGTAGAAGTGACAATTGAAGAGGTAGAAGAATGAACAATGTAAGTTTAGTTGGCAGACTTGTCCGTGATCCGGAAGTGAGATATGGACAAAATGAAAGTGTTTCAGTAGCAAAGTTTTCACTGGCAGTGGAAAGGCGTTTTAAAAGAGACGGTGATCCTACAGTTGATTTTATCAATTGTACAGTGTTTGGGAAATCAGCAGAATTCACAGAGAAATATTTCCGAAAAGGAATGAGAGTTGCGATTACTGGAAGAATTCAGACTGGCAGTTACAAGAACAAAGATGGACAGACTGTTTTTACGACAGAGATTATCGTAGAGTCACAGGAAATCGCTCAGAGTAAATCAGAGAGTAATGAAAGTTCCACTGCTAGCAATGCAGAAGCTGGAAAATCACCATACGGTTCTAGCGGAGACGATTTTATGTCTATTCCTGAAGGTGCTGAAGATGAACTCCCGTTCTCATAAGCCGAAAAAGTGTTGCCATCCAAATTGTTTTAATTGTCCGTATGCCGATTGTATATGGGACGAACTTACGTCAAGCGATATGTCAGAGACTAATAATCGAGACTATCAATTTTACGAAGAGTCAACAGGTGAAAAGTATCATAAAGGTACGGACAATGAATACAGAGCAGAAAGAGAAAAGCTGTACAGGAAAGAGCATCCGGTCAAAAGAGATCGTTCTGAATACAATAAACAATATTATCTGAAGAATAAGGAAAGGATTAAAAAGAATCGTTCCAGTTCTTATGACACTGATTGCAATACCAAAAAATGTAAAAAGTGGAGAAAATCTCACATGGAACACAAGAAAGAATATGACAGAAAGAGATATTTACAAAGAAAGGCAGAATTAAAGCCAGGGGGAGCTTGATTTGGGAGAGAGAAGAATGTTTACGAAAAGAATCACAGAATCAGATGAATTTTTGGGAATGCCTAGCAGCTCTCAGATGCTTTACTTCCATCTTTCGATGAATGCTGACGATGATGGATTTGTCAGCAATCCACGGAAGATTCAGAGAATGTGTGGTGCTTCAAATGATGATTATGACTTGTTAATTATGAAGAGATTCATTCTGACGTTTGAAAGTGGTGTTATCGTAATCAAGCATTGGAGAATGCATAACTACATTCAATCTGACCGATACAAGCCAACTGATTGCATTGACGAAAAGAAAATGCTTGGGTTGAAAAAGAACAAGGCTTACACTCTTGATGAATCTCAGATGGATAAGAGATGCATCCCGGCAACTGAAAAGATTACATCTGATAGAGAAATCGAACAAATTGAGGAAACAAGCAGTCAGATTGAGTCAATCAAAGAAATCATATCGTACTTGAATATGAGAACCGGAGCAAGATACAGATATCAAACTCAAAGCACTCAGAAGCATATTAGAGCAAGACTGAATGAACATTTCACTGTTGATGATTTCAAGGCAGTGATTGACAAGAAATACGCTGAGTGGAACGGTACGAACATGAGCAAGTTTTTGAGACCAGAGACATTGTTCGGTACTAAATTTGAGAGTTACTTAAATCAGAGTGTATCTACTGCAAATTCTGCCAATGGAAAGATTTCTGAATGGAGTGAGTTACGGACATGACAAAAAATGAAACAATTCAAATCATAATGATGATTCAAGCCACGTATCCTCAATGGGATGTGCAAGACAAGCAATACACCGTCAATATGTGGCAGAAGATATTCGAAGAAGAAGAATACAGCGTTGTTGAACAAGCTTTAATGGCTTATATCAGATCAGACACAAAAGGTTTTGCACCAGTCCCAGGACAATTAATGGAGAAGATTCAGTTCATTACTCAACCAAAACAGATGAACGAAGTAGAAGCGTGGTCGCTTGTCAGCAAAGCACTCAAAAGATGCGGGTATTATGCTGATGAAGAATTTGAGAAACTTCCGAAGCTTGTTCAGAAAGCAGTTGGCAGCCCTAGTCAGTTAAGAACATGGGCAATTGACAAAAATTACAATGAACAGGTAGCTAGCTCAAACTTCATGCGATCTTACCGAGAAGAAGTGAGAAACGAAACACTGTTCGGTAAGATGAGTTTAGTTATCAGAAATGCCATTACAGATAACAGAAATGTTGGAATGATTGAAGAGAAAGGATAGAGAATATGAGTGAAGCTATTAAATCATACAAAGGATTCAACAAAGACATGACTTGCAGAGGTTTTCAGTATGAGGAAGGTAAAGAATATGAAGAAAGCAATGCATTAGTTTGTGAAAATGGATTCCATGCTTGTGAATATCCGTTGGATTGCCTTAGTTATTACAGTCCTTCGGAAAGTGTATATCATGAAGTTGAACAGAGTGGAAAGCTTTCGAAAGAATCAGACGATACAAAAGTTGCATCAACAAAAATTAAAATTGGTGCAAAACTTAGTATTGCAGGATTAGTAGAAGCGGCTATTGAATATACGAAAGAAAGAGTCAAACAAGAAGAGGATTCCGATGGAGACTACGGAGCATCCTCAGCGACAGGATACAAAGGAGCATCCTCAGCGACAGGAGACTACGGAGCATCCTCAGCGACAGGAAACTGCGGAGCATCCTCAGCGACAGGATACAAAGGAGCATCCTCAGCAGAAATCCCTAACTCTGTCGCTGTGGCTTGGGGATATAAAGGAAAAGCAAAAGGCGTGAAAGGCTCGTTCCTTGTCCTTGCAGACTGGAAGTGTAAAGGAAAAGAATTAGATAACTATTATAAAGAAGATATGTGGGAACTCAAAGATGCTGTGATGGTTCGTGTTGACGGAGAAACAATCAAAGAAGATACATGGTACACGATGGTTGACGGAAAAGTTGTTAATGAGGAGAAGTGTAATGAGATATAAAGTTGGAGACAAGGTAAGAGTTAGGAGAGACTTGGAAACTGCGGTGATGTATGGTGTTTTATGTGCAACTTATGAAATGTTAAAGGAAAAAATTGTAACGATTAAATCCGTTCATGATGGTTACTACAAAGTTGTAGAAGATGACTATAAGTGGACAGACGAAATGTTTGAAGGCTTGGCAGAGGAAGAACTGACAGCGGAAGAAGCAATTAGGTTTAAGTGCGAAATGTGTGAAAGTATTTCATGTTCTGAATGTAAGTTCAGTAGAGCTAATAATGGTGAAGATATTTACTGCAATAAATTTTTAGAAAAATACCCTGAACAAGTTGTTGAAATCCTCAAACAGTGGAAGAAAGACCATGAGAAGAAAGAGGTTGAGGTTACACAGAAAATTTATTGCCTCGTAGTGGATGAGGAAAGAAAAGTCGTGCATGAAGAAGAAATTGGAAATAGTGATTCTTGCATGGATGTGCTGAAAAACTACTGTGAAAATCACGATGGGAAATTCTTCTCGCTTATGGAATTTAGATACGAGGTGAAGCAATGATGAACACAGGAGAAAAGATAGATTACATGATTCAGTGCTTACAGGTGGCGAAAGCTGAGTGTGAGTATTTGGACGAATGGAATGCCAAAGACTGGGAGGATGACCGAGACATACAATGGTTGTGTTCCAACAGACAGCCAAATAAGTCGCTGATTAAGGACAACCTTAGAAATGCAGCGAGAATGGGATTTCAGCTTGCGAATGAGGTGAAGTGATGATTAGAAAATTAATAGAAGAAATTATTGAAAAGTATTATCGAGAAAGTGACGAATACTATTCGAGATACCGTGAAGATGAAGATGGAAATGATTTTGAAATGGACGAAGAAATTAAATCTGCATTGGAAGAAAAAGGAATACAGTTCGAGATTGGATTTGAAGATGGTTTTTCTTCGTGTGCCTACGACAATGATTTTCTGGCTATCGCATGGATAGAAGCGGATGGTACTTTGGAACTTGAAACCGTACTATTAGAAACTATGTAAATTACAGAAAGGAGTACGGAGCTCCGGCCGGGGAAAGATATATCGGCTCCTTTCGAGAAGATGAAAATTGTAAAAGGTAAAGAACAGGAATATAAAGACTGGTATGAAAAAAACAGTGATCCATACGGTAGAGCGTGTTTTACATATGCTGAAAGATGGGCTTTAATGATGGAAGAAAAGATAAAAGCATCAGAAGATGATGAAATGAAAGTTATTGTTGATAATGCAGAGCAGCTGAGCCATGAAGCGGATAAAGAGGGAATTACAGGATTTATGTACGGAGTAGCTGTCAGTATTCTTTCTCAATGTTGGGAATACGGAGAATGTCTAAGAAAATGGCACAACAAAGAATATGGATATGACGGTGACGGCGTTGTAAATCCAGCAGTCATAACTGTTGGTTGAAAAGGAAAGCAAAGATGAATGGTAAAGACTTTATAAGAGCGCTTGAAGAAGCCAGGCTAAAAATAGAGCTGTCAAATAAACGTATTTTGTTTATGCATCCGGAAGATATTGCAATACTTGATTTGGACAAGGTGAGCAACGTTATATATCTTGTTGAAGAAAGAAGATTGGAACATGGGAAAGTGATAGCGATTACAGATGAAAAATTGAAAAGAACTGTATTGGATGCAATCAAAAACAATAAAGTGAAGTATCACAGAGGAAGAAGGAGATAAAGTGAGAAGAGAATCACTGATTCATAAAATCTTGAGGAAACTCGGATTCATCAAGGACATTGAGGATGATAGGAAATTGAAAATGGAGATGTGCAAAAGAGCAATAAAGGCAAACGTATGTCCTGAGGATTGCGATATGTGCGCATGGGATACGAAAGGTGGAGTTAGTTATGAGAATCATTAGTCAGGGAAGCTACGCAGACTTGCCATACGAGAGAACAAGCCTTTGCTTGGACGAGAATCATATTATCGCTAGATGCGATGAGAAAGAGTATTTAATGGGCGTGTATTCATCAGGAGAGAAAGCAATTAAGGCTGTGGAAATGTGCAGAGAAAAATATCAAGACTTTTTTACAAAAGGTAATTGCATGCTTGACCATCCGAAGGTATTCCGGTTTCCAGCAGATGATGAGATTTAGAGAGCGAGGAAGAAATGAAAGA
>OGDN01004725.1_pt1 | contig 11691 bp, 7 predicted proteins | sample 1570271 | NCBI WGS metagenome assembly OGDN01 (sample SAMEA4384481, study PRJEB24528) | human gut metagenome | reverse complement strand
TGCTCTGTGACGATGCGGCAAACCTGTATATCGAGGATATGGCATGCGAGGTTGCACTTCGGAGCGACTTTGCGGGCTACCGGTTCTATCCGCTGTATGTACAGGATATGGCGAAAATTTATAAAGTAAAAGAATAATTACGAATCATATAAAACTCAGAAATCTGAACAGAAGGCAGAGGGAAAAATAACTCTCATTGGATTGTCAAACGCTGCCGGAACGAAATGAAATTTCTGAAAGAACACAGAAAACGACGCAGAATTGCTAAGGATAAGCAGACTGCGCCGTTTTTTTTATAGGAAGTTCGTTGAAAAAATCATAGAACGGAGCTTTCAGAAATCGAAGATTCCAGTAAACTGTTCTTGGTGTTTCATGGGGGGTACAGACGCTTGTTGCGGTCTTGTACCATGAAAAAATCTACGATATAATTCATCCAGAGAGTACTTCATAAGTGTCTTGCAGATAGAAAAACAGGATAGCGGGGGATGGAGAAATGTACAAAATAGCAATTGTGGATGATGAGCCGATTCAGTGTAAGGGTTTAAAAAATATTTTAAATAAAATGTATGATTTTCTTGAAATACAGGTATTTGTGGAGGCAGAAGCGGCGCTGAAATATATCGGGGTAGAGGACGTACAAATTGTAATTACAGATATTTGCATGCCTGAAATGGATGGCCTTTCTTTTACGGAAAAAATAAAAGAACGCAACGAGGAAATAAAAGTAATTTTGCTTACAGGCTATGCAGAATTTGAATATGCACAGAAAGCAATAGAGCTTGGGGCGTTTGAGTATCTTTTAAAACCAATGAGTCCGATTAAGCTGCAAAAGGTACTGGAACGAGTGTTTCAGGAAATTGAGAAAGAGCGGAATGCGATCAGGCAACAGGCGGATATAAAGAAAAAACTGGAAGTAACATTGCCGGTATACATGGAAAAGCTACTGAATCTGTGGGTCGATGGAAGATGTACAGAAGAGGAAGAAAAACAAATTCGTGAAATTATTCCATGGGGAGAAGCAGGGTTTGTTCTTATCACCAGAGTACAGGGAATCTATGCCTGGAAAAAGGGAAAAAGCAGTGAAGAGTATGAAAGCATTAAAAAAGAGCTTGGCTTATGGATGCGTGAACAGATCGGGAGAGGATGGCATAGCCTTTCCTTTTTCAGCAATAAATTATCGGAAACAATGGTTACGATTGTGTGCCGGGATAAACAATGGAGGGGATATCCGCAGATTTTAACAAAAAAAGATTTGTGGGAACAGCTACCGGAAGAACTGGATGGTATACGGAGAAGAAATCAATGGTTTATGAGCATCAGTAGCTCTGCGGAAAATTTATTTGAGGAAGTTGAAGGGTGTTATGAGGAAGCAGTATTAAGTATGCGTTTTCATTTCTATTATCCGGAGAGGAAAATTATCTGGGCGGAAAAGTTTTCTGAATATGCAAAAATCCTGGCATACATAGGACTTCCGGAAGAACATCTGATCAGAGCGGAATTGAAGGAAAAAGGTGGAGACAGTGCGGCTGATGTCATGGGAAGAATCTTGGACAATTTTATAGAAATCGGTTATCCGGATCCGGAGCAGCTGATTAATTGTTGCCAAAGCGTATTGAAGCGGATTGCCCTGATTGAGGATGAAAGTATATGGAAAGAACCAATTCCAACGTACCGTGAATTGTTGGATCGAATTCAACAGTATTTAAAAAAGGTGGAGCCGGTATACGGAAAAAATAAAAAAGAGCGGGAAGAAAAATTTTCTGCCAGGCTGGAGGCCTATATGGAGGAACATTTTGCGGAAGATATTTCTTTGGCCGATATTGCAGAATACTTTAAACTTACGCCGACATACTGCAGTGCCGTAATCAAAGAAAGTACAGGAAATGGTTATTCGCAGAATCTGATTACAATCAGAATGAAACACGCAAGAGAGCTTTTGAAAAATACGGATTTAAAAATTTATGAAATTGCGGTGCAGACGGGATATAAGGATGTGAAATATTTTAATCGGATTTTCAAAAAGGAAACCGGAATTACCCCGGCTCAATATCGGGAAAAGATACAGAAAATTGGTGAATAAGTATGGAAAAAATAAAAAAATGGTATCGTAAATTAAATTTACAGAATAAGCTTCGAATTTCATATATTGCGCTGATTCTGATTCCGGTTACCGTTATCTGTGTTGTGTATTATGAGGTTGCATCACAAAGTATCATAGAAATAGCCAAAAATAATATTCTGGAGGGAATGATTAAGAATGTTCAGATCCTGGATCGTGACTTGAAAGGAATACAGGAAAGTGCACAGGGGATGAATCTGAACAATGAGATTTATAAACTATTAGAAGATCTTCCAAAAAGCAGTGATTCCGAAATTCTGCAAAAGGATAAGAAGGCCAGACTGGAACTTCAGAAGGCATTTTCAAATGAATACATTTTGACTGCTAATATTTTCACACCGGAATTTGTGTTTGGAGATAACGGAAATGCGATCATACCGGTTCAAAATTTTTATGAATCAGAAATATACAGGGAAGCAATAAAAAGTGCAGAAAAAATGAAGTGGATTCCGACTTATCATGCAGAAAAAGAATATGGTGTCGACTACAGGATGCAGAAAGTGAATTACTTTTCTCTGATAGAGGAGCTGCAGCCGGTCTATATAGAGCCGGAAAATATCAGTAGCATGAAAAGCATGAAACAAAATATGCATGCAGTTCTGGTACTAAATTTTAATCCGGAATTTATGGACAGTGTGCTGGAGGAAAAAAAATCGATAGAAGGTTCCTTTTTCTGTGTTTCCGACAGAGAAGGAACGATTGTAGCACATACAGACCAGAAGAAAAACGGAAGTAAAGAACAATTACCATGGCTGACCAAAATAACAAAGAACAATGGAAGTATGATTCTGGAATATCAGGGAGAAAAAGTACTCATCTGTTATGCAGTTTCTGAAATAACAGACTGGATAGTGGTAAATGTAACACCATTAAATTCCTTGTTGAACCATGTTTCTATCATACAGAGATTAACCATTCTGATCTGGATGGTGTTGTTCCTTTTGGCAATGTTTTTTTCGAGAATATTCTCGCGGAGGATTACCAGACCGGTTGAACGACTTGTAAGAGCGATGCAGATGATTGGAGAGGGAAATTTTGAACAGAGACTGCCGGTAAATGGTGAAGACGAAATTCAATATCTGACAGAAAAATATAATGAAATGCGTGACAAAATAGAATGCCTGATTGAAGAAAATTATAAAAGTGAAATCCGGAATAAAGAGTCAGAAATTATGGCGCTTACACTGCAGCTGAATCCCCATTTTCTGTATAACACATTAAATATTATCAATATGCTTGCACTGGAAAATGGGGATATAGATGCGAGTAATCTGATTATCAGCCTTTCGGATATGCTGCAATATACGTTCCGTAATAAAAAGGAACTTGTTGTCTTTCGGGAAGAGTATCAATGGCTTCAGAATTATCTTACGATTATGCAGATTCGTTATGAAGGAAAATTTGAGGTGAGATATAACATTGACGAAACAGTCAGTGACTGCATGATACCGAAGCTGATTTTACAGCCTTTGGTGGAAAATGCAATCATGCATGGATTTCGGGGGCTGAAAAGAAAGGGTGTTCTGGTTATCTATGCAAAAAAAGAAGATGAAAAAATCTGTATTGGTGTGAAGGATAATGGAGCAGGAATGACGTCTGAGACAATCCGGGAAGCAATGGAACAGACAAGCAACAGAATTGGTCTGGGAAATGTAATACGGAGAATTCAGTTACTTTATGGAGAAAATGGCAGAGTTGATATTCAGTCGAAAGCAGGGGAGGGGACAGAAATCAGAATTTATTTCCCGATGAAATCGTAAAATAGTCCACCTCCATAAAATGTTAGAATTTTAAAGAACCATTGCTGTCGCTATAATAAGCTTGTAAATAAGAAGCACATAGCTATGTGAGAAGGTTAATCGTGGAGGTAACAGTATGAAAAGAAAAGTATTAGCAGTCATGCTTTCGGCAGTAATGGCAATCGGACTGGGTGCGTGTGGAAACAGCGGAAAAGATACGTCAGAAACAACAAAGGATACATCGACAGGAAGCGGGGAAGAAATTACTTTACGGTATGCAGGCTGGGGATCGAACTCTGAGAAAAAAGCAACACAGAAGGTCATTGACAAATTTGAAGAGGAACACCCGAACATCAAGGTGGAATATCTTCATATTCCAACGGATTATAATACCAAATTGACAACCATGATGGCAGCAGGACAGGAACCGGATGTCGCAATGGTTACAGGTGATACGGCACTGCAGTGGGCAACACAGGGAAAACTGAAAAATATTCTGGAGATGGCAGAGGGAGACGAGAATTTTAATATTGACGACGTACTGCCGCAGACCGTCTACTGGTGGGACGAAGGAAAAGCCTGTGGAATTAACTCAGCATTGGAAGTATATACCCTGATCTACAACACGGATTCTTTAAAAAAAGCCGGAATCGAGGTTCCGACAAAAGCAGAGGACGCATGGAGCTGGGATGAATTTGTGGAGGTTTTACAGAAACTTACCATTGATCAAAATGGAAAAAATGCGGCAGATCCGGATTTTGATGAAACGAATATCAAACAGTTTGGAATTTATCTTCCAACAGGTGCAGGAGCTAACGTTGTGAGCAGCGCAGTGGCAATGTCAGGAGAGAGCTTCTTAAGTGAAGACGGAAAAACCGTGAATCTCGCAGGAACAAAGACGGAAGAAGCAATTCAGAAATTTGCAGATTTGATTAATAAGTATCATGTAGCTCCGAATCCGGCGCAGTCGAAAAACCTTCCGGCAGGATCTGTTGCATTACAGTCACAGAAGACGGCAATGCTCTGGGATGGACAGTGGGATCTGATGGAACTGACAGATAATAAAGTAAATTTCGGCGTTGGAATTTTACCTAAAATGTATGATAAACCAATGACCATTGCACTTGGAGAGCCCATTGTTGCATTTGCATCAACGAGACATCCAAAAGAAGCATGGGAGCTGCAGAAAGCTTTCATGAATCCGGACAATATTATGGGACTGATTGAAGGCGGTTTATGGATGCCGGTTTTAAAAGACTGGTATGAAAATGAGGATCTGGTCAATCAGTGGGCAACAGGAAATGACGCACATCCGGATGGTTATATTGATGCTGTTGTGAATAATGCATTTGAAAACTGCATGCCGGCACTGAACTATAATGTTAAGAACTTTCCAAAAATTATGGATGTTCTGAATCCGGCGCTGGATAAAGTATGGCTGGGTGAAGCATCGGCAGCAGATGCAATCGCAGAAGTGCAGGATAACATGAACGGACAGGTAGACGGAACTTATACAAGACTGGAATAAGAAAGTGAGTGGTAAAATGACAAAGAAGAGGAAAAAAGAAGCCTTTTACGGCGTATTATTTGCAATGCCAATTATATTGGGATTCCTGATATTTGTATTTGCACCTCTGGTCATAAGTCTTGTCATGAGTCTGACAGATTATAATGTGATCAATGCAGAAACGCATTTTATTGGCTGGAACAATTTTAAACATTTATTTGATGGAACGGATCTGTATTTTGCAAAGTCATTAAAAGTGACAGCATATTATGTTCTGTTAAGTGTTCCGCTGCAAATCGTTTTTTCTTTTTGCATAGCACTTGTGTTAAACAGTAGCATCAAAGGAAGATCTGTTTTCAGAACCATTTTTTACCTTCCGACCATTGTTCCGGCAGTTGCATCATCCATCGTATGGATGATGATGTTCGATCCGGATACGGGATTCCTGAATACGCTGCTCAAAGCAGTAGGGCTTCCCGCCAGCAAATGGATTTACGGGGAAAGTACGGCAATTCCTTCGCTTGCCCTGATGAGTCTGTGGACCGTAGGAGGAACCGTTGTTATTTTTCTTGCCGGTCTTCAGAATGTACCAAAAGAGCTTTATGAAGCGGTAGATGTAGATGGAGGCGGATGGTTCAGCAAATTGAAAGCAGTAACGATCCCAATGGTATCTCCAACTATCTTTTTCAACCTGGTTATGAGTTTTATCTCAAGCTTTCAGGTGTTCAGCCAGGCTTATATCATGACCTCTGGAGGACCGAATAATGCTACATTATTCTATGTATATTATATGTACAGAGAAGCATTCCAGTATGGAAACATTGGAGTTGCATCTGCCCTTGGCTGGATCTTGTTTGTTATCATTCTGGTATTGACAATGCTGGTATTCCGATCATCTGCATTATGGGTATTTTATGATGGTGAGGTGAAGAACAAATGAAAAAGAAAATAAAAATGTCCAAGATATTATTATATATTTTTCTGATCGTGGGTGCGCTGGTATGTCTTTTCCCGTTTTACTGGATGATTCGAAGCTCTTTTATGGATATGGCACAGATTTTTGTAATGCCCCCGATTTTAATTCCAAAGCCATTTGTCACAAGTAACTACAAAGATGCGCTGGAAGTAATGCCATATTTCAGATATTTATTAAATACCGTAATTATTGTGGTTTCCAACGTAGGAGGATCTGTTTTGTCTGCATCCTTATGTGCGTTCAGCTTTTCCAGAATGCGCTGGCCGGGAAGAGATAAAATATTTATGGTAATTCTGACAGCACTGATGATGCCGACAATCGTCACAATGATCCCTACTTTTGTTATGTGGTCAAAATTAGGACTTACAAACAGCCTGGTTCCATTGACACTGCCTATTTGGTTTGGTGGTGGAGTTTACAATATTTTTCTGTTTCGACAGTTTTTTATGGGGATTCCAAAGGAGCTGGATGAAGCAGCGCTGATCGACGGAGCTTCCTTTTTTACGATTTACTGGAGAATTACACTTCCTCTTTCAAAATCCGTTATGGTAGTAGTCGCTATCTTTTCCTTCTTAAATAGCTGGAATGATTTTATGGGACCGCTGATTTATCTGAATGATGAATCCAAATATACACTTTCTCTGGGACTGCAGCTATTTCAGGGAAATTACAGTGCACAATGGCATTTGCTCATGGCTGCTGCTATTTTAGTATTGATACCGGCAATTATTGTTTTCTTTCTGGGACAGAAACAGATCATGGAAGGAATTGCAACAACAGGAATTAAAGGATGACAGGAGATATAACAATGCAGAAAAAACAGAACAAAAATATTTCACTGAAAAATGTACAGGTTCAGGACGGATTCTGGAAACCAATGCAGGATCTTATTATTGAGACGGTAATTCCGTATCAGGAAAAAATTCTGAACGATGAAATTCCGGGAGTAGAAAAAAGCCATGCACTGGCCAATTTCCGAATTGCTGCAGGTATGGAAAAAGGTGAATTTTACGGAATGGTTTTCCAGGACAGCGATGTGGCAAAATGGCTGGAGGGAGTTGCATATTCTCTTGTTGTGCATCCGGATGCGGAACTGGAAAAACGGGCAGATGAGGTGATTGAAACCATTGAAAAGGCACAGCAGGAAGACGGATACCTGAATACCTATTTTACAATCAAAGAGCCGGAGCATCGCTGGCAGAATCTGCAGGAGTGCCATGAGCTGTACTGTGCCGGACATATGATGGAGGCTGCCGTGGCCTATTATGATGCTACCGGAAAAGACAAGCTGCTGAAGGTTATGGAACGAATGGCAGATCATATTGATCGAAGATTCGGTCCGGATAAAATAACAGGAATTCCTGGCCATCAGGAGGTAGAAATCGGACTGATGCGCTTATATCATACAACAGGAGAAGAACGATACTGCAATCTGGCAGAATATTTCATTAATGAACGAGGAAAAAATCCAAACTTCTTTTACGAGGAATCCCAGAAACGCGGCTGGACACATTTTGGAATTGATCCGAAGGATACCGTGTATAACCAGAGCTTTGCGACGGTATATAACCAGAAAGAAGCAGTGGGACACAGTGTGCGGGCGGTATATATGTATACTGCAATGGCCGATATTGCAGGCACAACCGGAGACGAGCGCTTATATCAGGCATGTGTTGATTTGTGGAAGAACATGACGGAAAAGAGAATGTATCTGACTGCAGGCATCGGTTCCACAGGAGAACTGGAGGCGTTTACTAAAGATTACGATCTGCCGAATGATATGGTATATGCGGAAACCTGTGCATCTATTGGACTGATCTTTTTTGCAAAACAGATGCTGGAGCTGGAGGCAAATGGAAAGTACGCAGATGTCATGGAAAGAGCATTTTACAACGGAACAATCAGTGGAATGCAGGCTGATGGAAAACGGTTTTTCTATGTAAATCCGCTGGAAGTAAATCCTGGAATTTCCGGAGTAGTGCCAGGATATAAACATGTGCTTCCGGAACGGCCAGGCTGGTATGCATGCGCATGCTGCCCTCCGAACCTGGTACGTCTTATTACTTCTCTTGGAAAATATGTATGGGATGAGACAGATGATACAATTTTTTCCCATATGTTTGTCGGACAAAAGGCCGAACTGGAAAAAGCTGATATCGATGTAGAAAGCAGCTATCCATGGGAAGGAAAAGTTACCTATCATGTTCACAGCAAAAAAGAGGAAGAATATACGCTGGCAATCCACATTCCTGGATATTTAAAAGATATCTGCGTAAAGGTTAATGGCGAGCAGATTGAATGGAAAAAGTTTATGAAGAATGGTTATTTGTATTTGACCAGAAAATGGGGAGAGTCACAGGTAGAAATTCTCTTTGACCTGGAAGTAAGAAAAGTATATGCAAATAAAAATGTAAGAGAAGATGCGGGAAAGGTTGCTTTGATGAGAGGACCGTTTGTATATTGTTTTGAAGGCGTGGATAATGGCAATGATTTGCAGGCAATGTGTATCGACGTTGATACGCAGGCGGAGACGTTTGTGGGCAAAGAAGGTGTCCTTAAAGATAAAGTTTGCATTCATGTGCAGGGATATGAGGATGAAAGAGAAAGCGATGCATTATATTCAGAAGAAAAACCAGATTATCAGTCGCACGAATTAACTGCCATCCCGTACTATTTATGGGGAAACAGAGGCGTGAACCAGATGCGCGTATGGATGCTGGAGAAATAAAGGAGAATTATGGCAGAAGAAATCCGAATCGAAGAAGGAAAATTAAAAGTTGTATTTGAAATTCTGGATAATAAGGTAGTAGAACTGAAACAGTTTGCACCGGCAGGATGTGAGGATGCAAAGCCGGTAAAACGTGGCGGAGAGGATTTCTTCCCGATCACAGAGGTTCAGATCACCGGACGGGGAACCCGCGGGATACATGCCTATAAGCATAATGCAAGTGGAGGATCGCTTGATTTTGTATACCAGAGTCATAAAATCCTGGAAAATGAGAAAGGAAAAGAACTGATCATTGATACAGCAACAGAGTATGGATTAAAAGGCGAATATCACATGCGGTTTTATCCGGATGTCGCAGCGGTTCAGGTATGGACAGTACTGAAAAATGAAGGAAGCGAAGAGATTGGTCTGGAATATGTGTCTTCTTTTATCTACCAGGGACTCTGTCAGAATGGAACAAAGCCATATTATGAAAAGACCAGTATCTATACACCGCATAACAGCTGGTATTGCGAGAGTCAGTGGAGAAAAAATGACTGCAGGGAGATCAACCTGAGTGGTATGACTGTCAATGGATTTCATGCGGCTGGATTTGGTATGAACCGATACTGCTATGGGGGATATGGTTCCTGGTCAACCTGTGAGTATCTGCCTATGGGCATCTGTGAGGACACAGAGTGTCAGGAAACTTACTTTTTTCAGATCGAACATTCCGGTCAATGGCTTATTGAGTATGGATCTGCCGTTGGAGAACGGTTATATGCAGCACTATCCGGAGCAACGGAAAGCGAGCATGGATGGTGGAAGAACCTGAAAGCAGGTGATACGTTCACTACCGTGCCGGCAGGCTTTGGTGTGGCAGCCGGAGGCGTGAATGAGGCAATGGCAGAGCTGACCGAATACAGAAGAAAAATCCGTCGGCAAAACGAAGATGACGAGAAATTAAATATAGTTTTTAATGATTATATGAACTGTCTGATGGGTGATCCAACGGAAGAAAAAGAAAAAGCCATCATTGATAAAGCAGCAGCTATGGGATGTGAGTATTACTGTCTGGACTGCGGCTGGTATGATAAAGGTGCATGGTGGGATCGTGTCGGCGAATGGAAAGAATCTCCAGAACGTTTTCCAAATACATTAAAAGCAGTATGTGACTATGTAAAAGAAAAAGGGATGGTTATGGGGCTGTGGCTGGAGATAGAAGTCATGGGTGTTGCCTGTGAGCTGTCTCATAAACTTCCGGATGACTGGTTCATCTGCCGTCATGGAAAGCGCCATATTGATAACAGGCGGTATCTTCTGGATTTCAGGAATCCGGAGGTACGCAAATACTGTATGGATGTAGTAGACCGTCTGATTGAAGAGTATGGAGTTGGATATTTTAAAGTGGATTACAATGTTACGATGGGATATGGAAGTGACCTGAATTCGGACAGTTGTGCCGATGCCATTCGCGAACATTATCAGTGTCTGTATGAGTGGTATCAGGAGATTTTCCGTAAGTATCCGGATCTGGTGATTGAAAATTGTGGATCCGGCGGACAGCGGATGGATTATGGAATGCTGAAACTGTTGAGCCTACAGTCTACAAGTGATCAGACGGATTATATCTATAATTCATATATTGCATTCAATGTAGCAAGTGCTGTTGCACCGGAACAGGCAGGCATGTGGGTCTATCCATATGAAGATAATCGTGAGCATGTAATCTACAACATGGTAAATGGCTTGCTGCTCCGCCCATATATGAGCGGTATGGTATGGGATATGGGAGAAGAAAGCCTGGAACTGATGCGGGAAGGTATTTCACTGTACAAAGAGATCCGTAAGGATGTGAAGAAAGGTGTTCCTGTATTTCCGCTTGGATTTACCGACACCAGAGCAGAAGTCCTTTCTTATGGAATAAAAACAGGAGAGAAAACGTATTTGGCTGTGTTTACACCAAAGACAGATCGGGCAGAAATCCCGCTGGCGCAGGCAGGAATTGATGGAAACAAAGTAAAAGTGCTGTATCCTTCAAATGAAAGCTGTATTTACGGGGTTACAGACGGGAAATTGCAGGTGACTATGCCGCAGACTGCCTGTGCAAGATTGTTTGAGATTCGGAAGTGAGATAAAAGTACCCCTTTTGAAGTAGAATCTCCGAAAATATGTTAGGCTTGACTTTTTTTTCAACACTGCCTACTATAGAAAAAGACAGAAAAAACATAAGGGCTTCGCGGCGATGCGTGAGGCCCTTTTTATCTAAGCTAAAATTTCTGAATGTATTGTTGAAAGAAGGGGAACCCATGACAGATTTTCTGGTAAGATGTTTTGTAAAAGAGTATGAGAACACCGACAATGCGGATGTGCGCACGAGCTATGGTATTTTATCCAGTATGGTAGGAATCTGCTGCAATGTATTGCTGTTTGCTGCAAAGCTGCTGATCGGCGTTGGGATGCATTCTCTGGCAATCATGGCGGATGCGTTCAATAATCTTTCCGACGCGGCATCTTCGGTCATCAGCTTTGTTGGTGTCAAGATGGCAAACAAACCGGCCGACAAAGAGCATCCGTTCGGGCATGGACGGATCGAGTATATTGCAGCGCTGATCGTTTCGTTTCTGGTTATTGAAGTCGGCT
>OGDN01004724.1_pt1 | contig 11694 bp, 11 predicted proteins | sample 1570271 | NCBI WGS metagenome assembly OGDN01 (sample SAMEA4384481, study PRJEB24528) | human gut metagenome | reverse complement strand
TCCTTGACTTTTCGTCTCTGGCAAAACCTTAAAATCCATCCTCATTTCCTGCGGTGCCCGGCTTGCTCCCTTTGATATCAAGGAGCTGCGGGACCTGATGGAGTATGACGAACTGGAACTGGATACCCTGGGCGACCAAAAGACGGCGCTGTTTGTGATCCTGTCAGATACGGACAGCACTTTCAATTTCGTGGCCGCCCTCATGTATAGTCAGCTTTTCAATCTGCTCTGCGACAAGGCAGATGACTTCTACGGCGGGCGGCTGCCCGTCCATGTCCGTCTGATCCTGGACGAGTTTGCCAACATCGGCCAGATACCGAACTTCGATAAGCTGATTGCCACTATCCGAAGCCGTGAAATATCGGCTTCTATTATTTTGCAGTCGCAGAGTCAGCTAAAGACCATCTACAAGGACGCGGCGGATACCATCGTCGGTAACTGTGACAGCACCTTGTTTTTGGGAGGCAAAGAGAAATCCACCCTCAAGGAAATTTCGGAACTGCTGGGGAAAGAGACCATTGATCTCTATAACCAGTCCGAAAACCGGGGCAGCCAGGTTTCCCACGGCCTCAGTTATCAGAAATTAGGAAAGGAGTTGATGACCCAGGACGAATTGGCAGTGATGGACGGCGGCAAGTGTATCTTCATGCTGCGGGGCGTGCGCCCGTTCCTTTCGGACAAGTACGACCTCACCCGGCACCCGAATTACAGATACACGGCCGACGCCGACCCTAAAAATGTCTTTGACATGGAACGGTACATGAAGAAGCAGCGTGCCGTGGTAAAACCCACGGACACCTTCGATGTGTACGAGATTGACGCAACAACTTAACCCAAAATCAAAAACATTTTTTAGGAGGATTATTTTATGGAATTTTTTAACAGCGCAGTTGGTGTTTTGCAGACTCTCGTAGTGGCCCTGGGCGCAGGTCTTGGTATCTGGGGCGTTATCAACCTTCTGGAAGGTTACGGCCAGGACAACCCTGCTTCCAAAAGCCAGGGTATGAAACAGTTGATGGCCGGCGGCGGTGTCGCCCTCATCGGCATCACCCTTGTACCTCTGCTCTCCGGCCTGTTCGGTTGATCGTCTGGCGGTGATCGCTTATGGGCGGCATACTCGACAAACTCGATGAATGGCTCCGAGGGCTGCTCATCGAGGGGATCACGGGAAACCTGTCGGGCATGTTCGATACGGTCAATACCAAAGTAGGCGAGATCGCCGGTGAAGTGGGACAGACGCCGCTGGCATGGAACAGCGGCGTCTTTTCTATGATCCGAAACCTCTCTGAAACGGTGATCGTTCCAATCGCCGGGGTTATCCTGACATTCGTAATGTGTTATGAGCTGATCCAGCTTGTGACAGAGAAAAACAATCTGCACGATGTAGATACCTGGATGTTCTTCAAGTGGATTTTCAAGACTTTCTGTGCCGTTCTCATTGTGACGAACACATGGAATATCGTCATGGGTATCTTCGATGTCGGGCAAAGCGTTGTGAACAGCAGCGCAGGCGTCATCATTGGGAATACCTCCATTGATATCAGCAGCGTCATCACGGATATGGAGGCGCAGCTTGAAGCCCTGGGCACGGGAGAACTGTTCGGGCTGTGGTTCCAGTCCCTTTTCGTGGGGCTTACCATGAACGCCCTTTCCATCTGTATCATGCTTGTCATCTACGGCCGCATGATCGAGGTGTATTTGACGACTTCCGTTGGACCGATCCCGCTTGCCACTATGACAAACCGGGATTGGAGCCATACAGGACAGAACTACTTGAAATCCCTGTTTGCATTGGCGTTCCAGGCATTTCTAATCATGGTGTGCGTGGGAATCTACTCTGTTTTGGTACAGAGTATCGCCACGGACGGAAATATCTCAGGCGCGATATGGGCCTGCATGGGCTACACGGTCCTGCTGTGCTTCGCCCTGTTCAAGACCGGCAGCCTCTCTAAGAGCCTGTTCGGAGCGCATTAAGGAGGCTTGATAAATTGGCGTATGTAACCATTCCAAAGGATTTGACGAAAGTAAAATCCAAAGTGCTGTTTGGGCTTACCAAACGGCAGCTTATATGTTTCGGAGCGGCGGCACTCATCGGAGTACCGCTTTTCTTTTTGCTCAGACGCACGGCCAGCAACAGCGCCGCCGCGTTCTGCATGATTATCGTCATGCTCCCGTTCTTTCTGCTCGCCATGTATGAGCGGCACGGCCAACCCCTGGAGGTGGTGGCCGGACAGGTCATCCGCTGTATGTTCCTGCGGACGAAGGAGCGGCCTTACCAGACAAACAATTTCTACGCAGCCCTGGAGCGGCAGGCCCAGGCGGAAAAGGAGGTGAAAGCCATTGTTCAGAAAGCGAAAGCCAGAGCCGCAGGCACGGCAGGCGGCAAAACCCGCGGTAAAGCTGACCGCCGCAGAAAAGCGTGAGATCAGCCGTATTCTGGAAACCGCCAGAGGCGACGGCAAGGTACATTCCGCGCAGGATACTTTACCTTTCCACCAGATGTACCCGGACGGACTGTGCAAGCTGGACGATCACACCTGGTCGAAGTGTATCGAGTTCGAGGATGTGAATTATCAGCTTGCAAAGCCTGACGACCAGACGGCGATCTTTGAAGCCCTCTGCGATATGTATAACGCCCATGACGCTTCTATCGGGATGCAGCTCTCCCTTGTGAGCCGCCGCATGAACCGGGAGGATTTTGTGAAGCGTATCGAGATCGCGGCGCAGGGAGATCACTTCGACCATATCCGTGAGCTTTACACGCAGATGCTCCGCAAGCAGCTTGAACGGGGCAACAACGGTCTTATCAAAACAAAGTATCTGACCCTCACCATCGAGGCACGGGACAGCAAAACCGCACGGGCACGATTTTCCCGGATCGTCATGGACGCCCTCAACCATTTCAAGGTCATGGGTGCTTTGGCAAAGGAGCTTGGCGGCAAGGAGTGGCTGGAAATGCTCCACGGCATCCTGCACCCGGACGGGGAACGGTTTGCCTTTGAATGGAGCTGGCTTGCCCCTTCCGGCCTGTCGGTCCAGGATTTTATCGCACCTTCTTCCTTCCGCTTCGGTGAAGCACGGAAGTTCACGATGGCGGATAAATTCTGTGCCGTGTCCTTTCTGCAGATCAGCGCACCGGAAATGGATGACCGTATGCTCACCGAACTGCTGGATACGGACAGCGGGCTGCTTGTCAGCCTCCATATCCGCAGCATGGATCAGAACGAGGCAATCAAAACGGTCAAGCGGAAGATCACCGACATTGACAGTATGAAGATCGACGCGCAGAAAAAGGCGGTGCGGGAAGGTTTCGATATGGATATCATCCCCACTGACCTTGCCACCTACGCAGGCGAGGCAAAGAATATCCTCCGTGACCTGCAAAGCAGAAATGAGCGAATGTTCCTGATGACCTTCCTGGTGGTGAACTTTGCGGACAGCAAGCAAAAGCTGGAGAATGACCTTCTCCGTGCGGCAAGCGTGGCGCAGAAATATAACTGTTCCCTGGTACGGCTGGACTTTCAGCAGGAGGACGGCTTCGTGTCGGCTCTGCCCCTGGGTGTCAACCGCATTAAGATACAGCGTGGGCTTACCACTTCGGCGGTGGCGGTGTTCGTTCCCTTCACCACACAGGAGATTTTCCACGGCGGCGAAGCTCTCTACTACGGGCTCAATGCCACTTCCGGCAACATGATCCTTGCTGACCGCAAAAAGCTGAAAACACCCAACGGCATGATCTTAGGCACACCCGGCAGCGGCAAGAGCTTTTCCGCAAAGCGTTCCATCGTGGGTGTGTTCCTGAACACAAAGGACGATATCCTGATCTGCGACCCGGAGGCGGAATATTTTCCGCTGGTGAACCGTCTGGAAGGACAGGTCATCAAAATCTCACCTACCAGTACGCAGTATGTGAACCCTATGGATATCAACCTCAATTACAGCGAGGATGATAACCCGCTGGCGCTGAAATCCGACTTTATCCTGTCTTTCTGCGAACTGGCAGCAGGGGGACGGAACGGTCTGGAGCCGGTGGAAAAGACGGTCATTGACCGTGCTGTGCGGATCGTGTACCGCCCCTATATCGCAGACCCTCGCCCGGAGAATATGCCGCTGCTGGAAGATTTGTATAACGAGATCAAGCGACAGCCGGAGCCGGAGGCACAGCGGATCGCGGCGGCACTGGAACTGTATGTGCATGGCAGCCTGAATGTTTTTAACCACCGTACCAATGTGGATATCAACAACCGTATTGTCTGCTTTGATATCAAGGAGCTGGGAAAGCAGCTCAAAAGCCTGGGTATGCTGGTGATCCAGGATCAGGTGTGGAACCGTGTTTCCCAGAACCGGGATCAGGGCAAATCCACCTGGTACTTCGTGGACGAGTTCCACCTTCTGCTGCGCGGTGAAGTTGGTTCCTGGAGCGTGGAGATTTGGAAACGCTTTCGCAAATGGGGCGGTATCCCCACGGGGATCACGCAGAACATCAAGGACCTGCTTTCCTCCCCGGAGATCGAGAACATCTTTGAAAACAGCGATTTTGTGTACCTTCTGAACCAGGCCAGCGGAGACAGAAAAATCCTCTGTGAGCGTCTGAATATCTCCAACCAGCAGGCGGCGCATATCAGCAACGCAGGCCCCGGCGAGGGGCTGATCTTCTTCGGCAATGTGATCCTGCCTTTTGTGGATGACTTCCCGAAGGACAATGAACTTTACAGCATTATGACAACAAAACTTGGTGAAACCGGGAAAGGAGAAAACGAACATGAATGATCCCCGCTATTTGCATACGGAAGAAAAACAGGAGGGAGAAACCTTCTTTGATGTGATGAATCGGCTGATTGCCAGAAGCAAGGCGGTCACGGCGGATATGGAGGCGGTCCTTGCGGAGCTGGAAAGTGAGATCGAACCGTTCCGTTCGCCGAGGAACCATGAATAAACTGACCCATGTGAGCCTGTTTTCCGGCATTGGCGGTCTGGACCTGGCGGCGGAGGCTGCCGGGTTTGAAACCGTCTGCCAGTGTGAGTGGGCGGATTTTCCGCACTCCGTCCTCTCCGCACGATGGCCGGATGTTCCCAGGTTCCGGGATATTACTACTTTCACGAAGGAGGCGTTTTTTGAAAAAACAGGACTTGAAACAGTTACCGTTATCTCAGGCGGCTTTCCCTGTCAGCCCTTCTCCACCGCCGGAAAACGGAAGGGCTTTGCGGATGAACGCTACCTGTGGCCGGAAATGTGCCGCGTTATTACCGAGCTGCGGCCCCGTTGGGTGCTTGGGGAAAATGTTGCTGGCTTCATCAATATGGGGCTCGACAAAACGATTTTTGACCTGGCAAAAGCGGGATACGCTGTTCTCCCATTCGTATTTCCGGCTTGCGGCGTCGGCGCGTGGCATGAGCGCCAGCGAACTTTTATCGTCGCGGCTGATGTTTCCCACACCCCTTGCCTCCGACAACAACACCGCCAGGGACGCGGCAAGCCTGGATGTGTTCCTGTCGGACAATGGGATATTCCGCAAGAGGAACCGAAACGGGGCGATCTGGAGCCTCAGCCTGTCGGCGGCGGTATTCTATCTGACCCCGGTGGCGTCGGACGGTTTCCGCTCGACCTTGAAGCCGTCGGCCTTCGATCCGGCGAAGAAGGACGGGAACCTTTCAGCGCAGATCATCTCCCAGGAACGGCCGGTGTCCGAAACATCGGCGCTGAACCCGGATTGGGTGGAATGGCTCATGGGCTTCCCGAAAGGATGGACGGACGTATCCTCTGGACCGCCGAACCGGAAGGAATCCCCCGCATGACCGAGCGCATGGATGACCGGGCACTGCGGCTGAAAACTTTGGGAAATGCGGTCTGCCCGCCCCAGGCCTATCCCATTTTCCGCTATATCGCCATGATCGAGAATGGCACCTGCGGCGACTTTTGCCCCTATGGAAAGGAAGGTGACTGCCTATGAGGGAACTGAAAGCGACCGATAAGATCACGCAGAAAATGACCCGTGACGGTGCGGTATCGGAAAATCTTGCCACGGGCGAGGTGGAACATATCAGCAACCGGGAGCCGGAAACGGAGCTGTCCGCTTCTTCGGAAGAATCCGCTGGCGCTGCGGCTGACCTTGCCCTGCGTGCGGCGGAACACCATGAGAAGAAAAGCGCACGAAAGGCGGAAAAGGCTGACACCCAGGCGGTGCGGGATGGTTCTGCCGCAAGGCAGCGCCCGTCCTCCCGTCTGCAATTCACCGAGGAAGAACGCGCCGATCCCACACTTGGAAAATATATCGACCGTTCCGACCGTGCGGCGGACCGGCTGGACGCGGCAAAGGCCGCTATCCCCACAAAGAAAGTTCTCCGTACCGAGCGTGTTTTTGACGAGACAGCCGGAAAAGGCAAAACGCAGCTTCACTTTGAAGAAGTGGAGAAACGCCCCAACGGACGCCTGCGGCACAATCCGCTTTCTCGGCCTGTCCATGAGATCGTCCACGCTGCCCATGCGAAGGTGCATGAGGTGGAACAGGAAAATGTGGGTGTTGAGGCCGGACACAAGGGCGAGGTGCTGACGGAGCGTGGGTTTGCCTACGGAAAAGGCAAAGTCCGTGCCGCCGTTCACCATCACCGCACAAAGCCCTGGCGTGACGCGGCGAAGGCGGAACAGGCTTCGGTCAAGGCAAACGCCGAGTACCTTTACCAAAAGGCACTGCATGATGATCCTGCATTGGCGGCTTCTAACCCGGTATCCCGCTTTCTGCAGAAACAGCGGATCAAGCGGAACTATGCAAAGGAGCTGCGACAGGCAGAGAAAACCGCAAAGAACACAGCGGCCACGGCGAAAAGTGCGGCGCAGAAAGCAAAGGACGCCTTCAAGGAAACTTTCCTCTACATCAAGCACCATAGCCGGGCGGTGCTGTTGGTGATCGGCATTGGCGCCTGTGTTGCCCTGCTGTTTGGCGGGGTATCTTCCTGTTCCATGATGGCGGGCTCCGGCGTGGGCGGTGTATTTACTTCCTCTTATCTCTCCGAGGACACGGATATGATGGCTGCAGAGGCGGCCTACTGCGAACTGGAGCAGGAACTTCAATATGAACTGGATCACTATGAAGCTCTGCACCCCGGATATGACGAATACCGTTTTGATCTGGACGAGATCAAGCATGACCCTTATGTGCTGATTTCCATTCTCACGGCGTTCCATGAAGGGGTGTTCACCATCGACGAGGTTCAGGAGGAACTGCAAATGCTCTTTGAAAAGCAGTACATCCTGACGCAGACCGTGGAGGTGGAGGTACGCTATCGGACGGAGACACGGACAGACAGCGAGGGAAATAACTATGACGTGGAAGTACCGTACAACTACTATATTTGCAATGTGAAGCTGGAAAACTTCGACCTTTCCCATGTGCCGGTCTACATCATGGACGAAGAAACGCTTTCCCTGTATGCGGTCTATATGGCAACGCTGGGGAACCGGGAAGATTTGTTTCCAGGCTCCGGCTATGTAGACAAGTACACCAAACCGCCCACCACCTATGATATTCCGCCTTCCGCACTGGAAGATGAAACCTTTGCAGCGCTCATTACCGAGGCGGAGAAGTACATCGGCTATCCCTATGTCTGGGGCGGCAGCAATCCGAACACTTCTTTTGATTGCTCCGGCTTCGTGTCCTGGGTGCTGACGCAAAGCGGCGTCTGCAATACGGGCAGGCTGGGAGCCCAAGGACTCTACAATATTTCCACCCCGGTATCCTCTACCAATGCAAGACCCGGCGACCTGATCTTTTTCGTCGGCACTTACGATACACCGGGTGTTTCCCATGTGGGTATCTATGTGGGCGGTGGAAAAATGCTGCACTGCGGCGACCCCATCCAGTATGCAGATATCAACACAAGCTACTGGCAATCCCACTTTTACGCTTTCGGGCGACCGCCCTACAACTAAAAAACGATATGGAGGTAATTTGATTTATGGCAACGACACAGAAGATCCGCAATGACATTGCGAAAACCAAAGAAAAGATCGCGGAGCAGCAGAAACGCCTTCGTGCGCTGGAGGCTCAGCTTGCGGAGGAAGAAAATCTGGAAATCGTCCGCATGGTGAAAGCCGTGAAGATGGACAACAAGGAGCTGACCGCTTTCCTGAAAGCCTATGCCAGCGGTATGATCTCCCTGCCGGAAGGTATGCTGCAGGAGGGCAACACCGAGAATGAGGAAACGGAGGGATACGAGGATGAAGCATAACTTTATGACAAAAATGGTATCGGCTCTTTTGGCGGTGGTGCTCAGCACTGCCGCTTTTTCTATCACCGCCTTTGCCAGCGGCGGCGAGGAAAGCACGGAGTCCGTGGCTGAACAGGAAACGGCCGGTGATGTCTCTGATCTGCTTTCCGCTCTGGCCGGCAGCCAGGTCACGGTATCCGTCACCGAGGACGGTATCCAGTTCAGTTCCGGCGAAAATGACTCCGGGCAGACCGGCACCGTCACCACGGGCGGCGGCAATCTGAATGTCCGCACGGGTGCGGGAATGGACTACACCGCCTTCACCCAGCTTCCCAACGGAACGACCGTGAAGGTGATCGGCACGGACGGCGACTGGCTGAAGGTCATCCTGCCAGAGAAAATCGGCTATGTCTATTCCGGCTACATGACGGTAAGTGACGGCGAGGCTGGCTCCGGGGAAGGTCCTTTCTCTCTGGACGCGGAAACGCTGGAAAACCTGCTGGGTATGCTGGGCGGTGGTTTGAATGGCGGTGCCGCCCTGACACCGGACGGGAACCTGTCGCTGATTGACGATATCGGCAGCCCTGCCACCAGTGGCAAGCAGTTTATTACAGTAGAAACGAAGAATGGCAATGTGTTCTATCTCATTATCGACCGTGACGACGAGGGCGAGGAAACCGTGCATTTTCTGAACCAGGTGGATGAAGCCGACCTCATGGCGCTCACGGAGGATGGAGAAAAGGCGGAAACACCTATTGTCTGCACCTGTACGGAGAAGTGCCAGGCCGGAGCGGTCAATACCGCTTGCCCGGTCTGCGTAAAAAACCTTAGTGAATGTGTTGGCACAGAACAGAAAGCTGCGGAGCCCACCGAGCCGGAGAATCCGAAGCCTGAAAAGAAAAGCAATACCGGGGCGATCCTGGCGGTGCTGCTGATCCTTGCAGCCGGAGGCGGCGCAGCAGTCTATTTCCTGGTGCTGAAACCGAAGCAGGGAAAGAAAGTTCCCGCTGATCTGGATGATTTCGACCTGGAGGATGAAGAAGAATATCTGACTGAGGACGAGGAAACGGAGGAAAAGAATGAGTAAACTGATTATCGCAGAAAAACCAAGTGTAGCAAAATCTATCGCGTCGGCCCTGGGTGCTTCATCCAGGGCCGATGGCTTTTATGAGGGCAGCGGCCTTCTCGTATCCTGGTGCGTGGGACACCTGGTATCCCCGATGGATGCGGGCGGCTATGACGAGAATTTCAAGAAATGGCGCTATGACGATCTCCCCATTCTGCCGGAGCCGTTCCGCTATGTGCTGGCATCGGGTAAAGAGGACGCCTTTGAAAATCTCCGTGCTCTGATGAATCGCTCCGACGTGGATACCATTGTCAATGCCTGTGACGCCGGGCGTGAAGGTGAACTGATCTTCCGGCTGGTGTATGAAATGACCGGCTGCCGCAAGCCGGTCCTTCGCCTCTGGATTTCTTCGATGGAGGACAGCGCTATCCGAGAGGGCTTTTCTGACCTGCGCCCCGGCACCGATTATGAAGCCCTGTATCAATCTGCCCTCTGCCGCCAGAAAGCGGACTGGCTGGTGGGGATCAATGCTACGCGACTTTTCTCCGTTCTCTATCACCGTACCCTGAATGTGGGCCGTGTTCAGACACCCACACTGGCAATGCTGGCGGAGCGTGACGCGAAGATCACGCTGTTTCACAAGGAAAAGTATCATCTGCTGCGCTTGACGCTGGATGGAACCGAGGCGGTGTCGGAAAAGTTCACCGATCCAACGGAGGCGGAACAGGCAGCGGTCATGTGCAAGGGTGCGGCCGTCACCTGTACCTCTGTCACGAAGGAACAGAAGAAAGAACAGCCGCCGAAGCTCTATGATCTCACCACCTTGCAGAGGGAGGCAAACCGCCTGTTCGGATACACGGCAAAGCAGACCTTAGATTACGCACAGAGCCTCTACGAAAAGAAGCTGCTGACCTATCCCCGCACGGACAGCCGGTATCTGACCTCAGATATGGCGGAAACAGCCTCCTGCGTCATCCATCTGGCGGCGAACGTGCCGCCCTTTGACGGGATCAGCAATTTCTTCCCGCTGGTGGAGACCATGATCTCCGATAAGGATGTATCCGACCACCACGCCATTATCCCCACGATGGAGATTGAAAAGGCGGATATCAAGGGGCTGCCCCTGGGCGAGCGCAATTTGTTTCTCTTGGTCTGCTGCAAGCTGCTGTGTGCATCGGCGGAGCCGTATGTGTATGAGGCGGTCACGGCTGCCTTTGACTGCGGCGGCCATTCCTTCACCGCAAAGGGCAGGCGCGTCCTCTCCGAAGGCTGGCGGGAGATCGACCGCATTTTCCGCGCCTTCTTGAAGGAAAAGCCTGCGGATGGGGACGGCGATACGCTCCCGGACTTCACCGAAGGGCAGACTTTTGACGGTGCGGAGGTTGCTGTTACCGAGCATTTCACCCAGCCGCCGAAGCCCTATACCGAAGATACCCTCCTGTCCGCTATGGAGAACGCAGGCAAGGATGGTATCCCCGACGAGGCGGAGCGAAAAGGTCTTGGCACGCCTGCGACCAGGGCGGCTATCATCGAAAAGCTGGTGGCTGCCGGATTTGTGGAACGCAAGGGCAAGAGCCTGATCCCCACAAAAGCCGGTATCAACCTTGTCACGGTCCTGCCGGAGCCGCTGACCTCTCCCATGCTGACAGCGGAATGGGAACAGAAATTGACGGAGATCGCAAAGGGCGGCGCTGACCCGGATACCTTCATGGACGGTATCCGCACGATGGTCCAGGAGATCGTGTCCACCTATTCCTGTATTTCCGAGGACGGCAAAAAGCTGTTTGCCCCGGAGAAGGAAGTGATCGGCACCTGCCCCCGCTGCGGCCAGCCGGTCTATGAGGGCAAGAAGAACTTTGCGTGTTCGGATCGGTCCTGCGGTTTCGTCCTCTGGAAAAATGACCGCTTCTGGACGAGCCGCAAGAAGGAGCTGACAAAGAAGATGGCAACGGACCTTCTGAAAAAGGGACGTACCAATGTCAAGGGAATGTGGTCTGAAAAGAAACAGGCTGCTTATGACGCTGCGGTGATCCTGGATGACACGGGCGGCAAATACATCAACTTCAAACTGGAATTTCCGAAAAGAAAGGAAGGTGTCAATGGCAGAAAATAAGACTTTGGAACATTTACCCGAAGTGAGGGCGGCGGTGGCTGCCCTCTCCCCGGAGGATCGGGAGCTGTTGGCGGCGGTGCAGGCCTCGCCCTTCAAGCTGACAGCGCCGGAGCAGTTCAAGGAGTTTGCGGCCAACATCGACTATTTCGTATTTGAGCCCAATATCCACGATCTGAACGATCTGGGGTGGCGGTATCTGGCACAGCACATGGATATGCTGCTGCCCCCGGAACTTCTGAAAGCAATCGACCCTGTTCCTTTTGGCAAATACGCCATGCAGGAGGAACAGGGCCATTTTACGGAACACGGA
>OGDN01004723.1_pt1 | contig 11695 bp, 8 predicted proteins | sample 1570271 | NCBI WGS metagenome assembly OGDN01 (sample SAMEA4384481, study PRJEB24528) | human gut metagenome | reverse complement strand
GCTACTTCAAAAATATCCCTCAAAACATAAACGGAACAGATGTGAAATATCTTCGTCTATCCGTCAGTGATGCCAATAAAGAAGTGAATATCACAAACGGAGCTGCCATTACATCCAATGTCACTCCCTATAATATCATCAATATAGATCTATCCGGCCAGACAATCACCGGAGGAGTGTATGCCGGTAATGACCTTTCCGGTCATGGAGTAGTAAAACTGCCCAATTCACAACTTAGCGGTTCATTCTTCATGCCGGTCAGCAATGTCACTATGACTTTGGGACTATATGATGCCGGCAACAATCCCCTTAAAACTTGGGTTGTAAAAGATACAGACGGTAACAGTTCATTCAATATCTTGGCTAATCATTTCTATGCATTGGGAACGAAGACACAGGCAGGTAACACCAATGGCGGTACTCCCGAAATGGGTGATGACGACTCTCCGATTGACTTGCTGACAGATCAGGCTATCGTAATTTCCATCAATCCGGCATGGGAAGTGATACATAATATGGTTATCCAATAAGCTTAAATTCATAAAGGAATGACAAGGAAAAGGCATATACTTTATTTTTCAGTTGCAGCATTGCTGTCGGCCCTATGGCTGACAGCATGCACGACAGATGACATTGATGAACCGGAGGTGCCACAGAAAGACAACACAATTCCGGTAGAGATAAATATCCAGTATGAGGATGCGCTGAGCCGTGCTTCCGATAATGCTACCTTATCCGTCAACCGTATTCTGATATTACCTTTCCGCAAGACAAATGAATCTCTTGCAACGAGTGAACCGGCCAATTTTGTGCCCGATTATGCTGCCGCCAAGCAGATAACCCTCCACTCTTTTCCTGTCACTTCTACAAAGCTTAATCTTCAGGCAACTTCCACCTATCGCATTGTCGTACTGGGATATAATCGGAATGATTATAATTTCAATAACCCCACAGCCGCCTCAAGACTGTTTGATATAGGATCGGTATCTACTCCGGCAACATTGGCCAATCTTTATGTAAAGCCAATCAATCCGACCTATGGAGTACCCGAATTTTTCAGTTGCCAATGCATAGGAAATATGAATGGAACAGCAATTGGCACAGCATTTCTACCGGGACAAGTCAATCAGATAACCGGAACGCTAAAACGTATTGTCAGCGGGCTGACAGTCCAGATAAACAATATTCCAACCTTTGTTAAATTCGTCACACTGGTTGCAGAGAATTTGGTCACCGCCACACGGATTACAGATGGAAGCGCAATGTTATGGCAGACAACAGGAGATGGTTCTCCAAGAATACTGGGCACACAAGTACCCACATCAGGAAACGTCAATCTAAGCTATTATCTACTAGCCATCCCCGATGCCCGGAAAACGCTCTTTTATTTGGATGTATCTTACGGTTCATTCACCGAACGTTATACCATTAAGGTAGCCGACGAACCAGGTAAAGTATCAGGCAACCGGTTCATCTTCCTTCCTAATTATCAACTGACGGTGACAGGCGACTACTCCAAAATCAATCTAGGATTTATACTAACACATAATGTAAATCTGGATGATAATACTTGGGATGGTATTCAATAATTAATCATTAAACCCAACGGAGATGAAAATATTTCAATGGATAATTACAGGTGGACTTGTATTGTCTTTATTCACCGGATGTAACAGCGAGACAGACCTCCTGCCACCTGCTTTACCGGAAACCGAACAGCAACCTCCTGAAGTAAATGAAGGAGCAGAGAATTTACCCGAAGGCTGCTTTGAAGTCAATTTCTCACCCACATTCGGCAACCGTTCCCGTACCGCAGTGACAGGTGCCGACGGTCGAGTCCGCCATCTCCGTTATATCATCTATAAATCAACAGGAGAATATATCAAGGAGAAAGTGATTTTAACTCCGGGCAACGGTATAACTACATGGCCTTTAACTGCAGTCAAAGATACATTACCCAAAGGAAATTATATCGCTGTGTTCACTGCCAATGTAGAAAAGACACTGTTTCCTTACACTTCAAGTAGTGGAACTACATACACAGATGTACTTACCAATTATCAAACGACCTATGCCAACGGACGTATTGTACTGCCTAATGCAGAATTTACGGACACATCTGAATATTATTGGGCTAAAGTATCTTTCTCAGATGCTACTCCCCAACCCTATGTATTGTTGCAACGTATCATCAGCATGCTAAAACTGCACCGCAATTTTGTAGATGCACAAACAGCCCTAAATGCGCTAGTAAACAATATCGTGACACAGGTAGGATATAAAAACATCATTCGCACCACCGTACAAGGTTTACTTCCGGGACTATTAAAACCGGCATTAGATCTTGGCACCCTAGGAAATACAATCTATACAGTGCTAGGCGGACTGGACGCAGCTGTCAATCTAGTTGTAGGCGGACTGGTGGAACCGGTCACAAATGCATTGTATGATATGCTGTTAAAACAATTAGTCAACCAACTCGGACTTGCATTAACGGGTAATGCTGACCAGCAAGGCTTATTGGCATTTCTAGGCGTATTACTCAACCCATGGGCAACCAGCGAAGCCAGTACCGCAGTAGTGACTATACGGAATTTCCCTAAGACAATGGATTTCAATCTGACCGTGAAAGACTACTTTACAGGTGACCAACGCTTTAAATACGCCTTTACAGGAGGAAATATATATAGTGAGAAAGACATTCTCATTAAAGGTTTTCACGGAACATTTGATGTACGCAATATCAATGTCATTAAACAAGGATTAGTATCCGGTTTACTGATTGACCGGATTATAGACAGTTCTCTACTCTTAAACGGAACTTTTATCGACATTAACGATCCAATACAAGCCAATGTAAATACCAACTACCGATACCGTTCAGATTATTCTTTTTTGGACTTAGGACTAAAATCGTATGCCCAACAGACAGATGGAAATCATTCGCTAACCTTATCCCTCAAGCTGTCCACCATCCCAAATCTGGACGGACTATTGGGAGGTATCCCAATAGTGGGAACTTTACTGGGAACAGTTGTCAAAACCGCCATCGGCAATATTACCATATCGGTTCCGTTGAATCTGCCTTTACTGGGAGTAGACAATCTAACTCTTTCAGGAGGATGGAGTACACCGGCTACTTATTAAAAAGACAAAGCCGCTTCATACAAAAAAAGGGTGTGCCAAAGAATAACAGACACAAGATCTTCTCATTCCGACACACCTTTTTTATAATATCCAATACAGAGTATTAATTGTTTTCAGGACGAAGTTTACGAACAGTAACGGCAGTCTGCCACATTTCGCTTTCACGCAATGCTTTCAATTCTTCTTCCAACTTTTCGCGATAATCGGGCTTAGAGTTAGAATCGATAGAAATCTGAGCTTCATTACCGGTTTTCACGCTGTGATACAGTTTTTCAACTACAGGCTTGATAGCATCGTGGAACGGAGTCATCCAGTCCAATGCACCACGCTGGGCAGTAGTAGAACAGTTAGCATACATCCAGTCCATACCGTTCTTAGCGAACAACGGCATCAATGACTGAGTCAGTTCTTCTACAGTTTCGTTGAATGCTTCAGAAGGAGTATGTCCGTTTTCACGCAACACTTCGTACTGTGCCAACAACAATCCCTGAATAGCCCCCATCAATGAACCGCGCTCACCTGTCAAATCTGAAGTGGCTTCACGCTGGAAAGTAGTCTCGAACAGATAGCCGGAACCGATACCGATACCTAGAGCAATAGTACGTTCGTAAGCCTTACCGGTTACATCCTGATAGATAGCGTATGAAGAGTTCAAGCCACGACCTTCGAGGAACATGGTACGCAATGAAGTTCCCGAACCTTTGGGAGCAACCATAATCACGTCGACATCAGCAGGAGGAACCACACCCGTGCGGTCGCTCCAAGTAATGGCAAAACCATGAGAGAAATACAGAGCCTTACCCGGAGTAAGACAAGGTTTAATGGTAGGCCATACAGACATAACAGCAGCATCAGACAACAGGCACATAATGATGCTTGCTTTCTGACAGGCTTCTTCAATGCCGAACAGAGTTTCGCCCGGAACCCATCCGTCAGCAACTGCTTTTTCATATGTTTTTCCCGGACGCTGACCAACGATTACATTGAAACCATTGTCCCGGAGATTCAAAGACTGCCCCGGTCCCTGCACACCATACCCGATCACAGCGATTGTTTCATCTTTCAATACTTCACGTGCTTTTTCCAAAGGAAATTCATCGCGGATAACTACAGTTTCTGTAACACCGCCAAAATTCAATTGTGCCATTTTAAAACTAATTTTTACGGGCAACACTGCGCCGCCCTATTGTTATTAAATTAAATCAATATCACTTTACTGCGAACAACGACTTCCGCGCCATTCTTTTTTACTTCTATATCATATTCGTTCTCTCTCACTTCCTCGCGATAGAAACTCAATACATCGCCATAATAGCTTTCTGCCACGTATGCCATTTCAAAACGCTTTACCTGTTTTTCCTTGAACACTTCGATGGGAAACAAATCGAGGATATGTTCGATATACTTAATACTATTTACATGCCCGTTGATGTCGATATCACTGTATTTCGTCCGATACTCGACAAGAGGTGTCTTTTCAGTCACTTTGATACGGCCCGGCTTGGAGATAGGACAATCCTTATCACACACATAGTCAGTGATGCTCCCTCCGTGGAGCGTCAGCAAATCGGCAGGCTTACGAGTCTCCATGCTTATCATCGCCCACACCGAACGGGCATAGCCCACAGCATTTCCCTCCTTGTCGAGAATAGCAAAGTTACGGTCGGTAAAAAGTCGATAAACATTCTCCACCCACGTCTGAATACTGAAAGATTCGTACTCGCGAGGCATCTCTTCCAGTTCGACAGCCAGGCGGGAAAGCACCCATGTATAATGGTTTTCATTCAATGTGGCAATACCGAATCCACGGTCGGCCGCATGGAAGCCGGCACAGTTCAACAGATGATTGCCCAGCACACTCATGGTCAGTTTTCCGGTGAAGTCGCAATGGAAAGGCTCTGCCACAAACTTGTATGTTCCAACTTTATTGTCACTCATCACAGCTCCCTTTCTTCCTTTTGTTGACGATATTTTTCCTCACGTTGTATCAGATACTCATTGACACGTTCAAAGCGACTGGTCGTGATAGCCACACGTCCCGAACGGACGAACTGCAATACACAGCCCAGTGCCTGCAACTCCTCATATAAAGAAGTGATTTCCTCGGTCATGCCCGCCTTCTCGACAATGGCAAAGACCGGATTCACCTCCACAATGCGTGCGTTATAACGGCGAATCACTTTCGATGCGATGGGATTGGACTGAAACTCGGGTATGGACACCTTATAGAGTGCTATCTCGTGCAGAAAGATTTCGTCATCGGTGAAATAATGCGCCTGCAATACATCGATTTTCTTTTCTATCTGCTTCACCACCTTTTCGATAATGTCCTTGGTAGTCCACGCCGTAATGGTGTATTTATGAACACCTTTGATAGACGAAGCCGAAACATTGAGGCTTTCTATATTAATCTGCCGACGGGTAAACACAGCAGTAATCTGGTTTAGCAAACCGGCAATATTCTCCGAATGGACGATTAATGTATATAATGTCTTATCCATAACCTTACTCTTTTAACATTCTAACAACATCTGGTTTACCGAACCTCCCGGAGGCGTCATCGGCAACACATTACCTTCCTCTATCACGCAGGCTTCCAAAAGGAACGGCCCGTCGGTAGTCAGCATTTCATGGATGGCATCCTGCAACTCCTCCCGCTCCATCACACGTCGGGCAGGAATCTCGTAGGCTTCGGCTATTTTCATGTAATCCGGATTCAGCATCGGCGTAAACGAGTAACGGCGTCCGAAGAACATTGCCTGCCATTGACGAACATTGCCCAGATAATTATTGTTCAGAAGAATAATCTTCACCGGAGCCTTTTGTTCCATAACAGTTCCCAATTCCTGAAGATTCATCTGCAATCCTCCGTCACCCATAAACACACACACGGTGCGGTCGGGGCGTCCGAAAGTGGCACCGATTGCGGCAGGCAGGCCGAAGCCCATGGTGCCCAGTCCGCCGGAAGTAACGATGCTACGGTTCTTGCTGTACTTAAAGTAGCGTGCCGCCATCATCTGGTTCTGTCCCACATCGGTCACCAGAATAGCTTCGTGATGCGAAGCCTCGCTCACGGCGCGGACCACCTCTCCCATATTCAGTGCGCCTTCGCGGGGATGAATCTCTTTTTCGATAACCTGTTCATACTCCGTTTTTTCATATTCGGCAAAACTGTCAATCCATTCTGTATGCTTGTTTTCACCGATAAGTTGTGTCAGCATGGCAAGCGTCTGTTTGCAATTGCCCAACACAGGCACGTCCACCTTTACATTCTTATCTATTTCCGACGAATCGATATCCAGATGAATGATTTTCGCTTGTCGGGCGTATGTATCAAGCTTACCGGTCACACGGTCATCAAAACGCATTCCCACGGCTATCAACACGTCACACTCATTGGTTTTGACATTCGGCCCAAGATTACCGTGCATACCCAACATACCTTTGTTGAGTCTGTGGTTTGTAGGAAGTGCCGACAGTCCCAGCAAGGTACACCCGCAAGGCATATCAGCTTTCTCAATGAAAGCACAAAGTTCATCTTGCGCATTACCGAGTTCCACTCCCTGACCGACTAAAACCAATGGTTTACAAGCACCGTTTATCAATTCGGCAGCTTCCTGCAGACACTCCTTATCCGGATTGGGTTCAGGGTCATAGCTGCGGATAAAATCAAGTTTCATCGGTTCATAGTCCACCATCTCCACCTGAGCATTCTTGGCAAAATCGAGCACAACAGGACCGGGACGTCCACTTTTGGCAATATAAAAAGCGCGTGCCACTGCCCAGGCCACATCCTCTGCCCGACGAATCTGGTAGCTCCATTTGGAGATAGGCTGAGTGACACCCACCAAGTCGACCTCCTGAAACGCATCTGTTCCCAAGAACGATGCGCCCACCTGTCCGGCAATTACCACGATAGGCGTACTGTCAATCATGGCATCGGCAATGCCGGTGATGGTATTCGTCGCGCCGGGACCGCTGGTGACCAGACAGACTCCCACTTCACCCGACACGCGGGCAAAACCTTGTGCCGCATGAGCAGCTCCCTGTTCGTGACGAACCAATATATGATTTAATGTATCTCGATGATGATATAAAGCATCAAAAGTAGGCATGATGGAGCCTCCCGGGTATCCGAAAAGAGTCTTTACCCCCTGATACTCCAAGGAACGCATCAAGGCCTCTGCTCCTGTTATTTGTTCTTTTGCCATATAATATCTATTTCTTTTTATTAGTCAATGATTCTCACACCGCCCTTGTCTGCCGAACTCACCATGCTGGCATAGGCTTTCAGACTCTTCGGCACGTAGCGGTTGCGGGTCACCGGAGTCATGGGACGTGCTGCAAGCTCTTCGTCACTCAGTTTCACATTGATACTGCGGTTCGGAATATCGATTTCGATGATATCTCCATCCACTATTTTCCCGATGTTTCCACCTGCGGCAGCCTCAGGAGAAATATGTCCGATACTCAGTCCTGACGTACCGCCACTAAAGCGTCCGTCGGTTATCAAGGCACACTCCTTTCCGAGATGTTTTGATTTGATATAAGAAGTGGGATAAAGCATTTCCTGCATACCGGGGCCACCTTTCGGCCCTTCGTGGGTAATCACGACGACATCGCCACTCACCACCTTTCCGCCCAAGATGCCCTCGCAAGCAGCATCCTGTGAATCAAACACCTTGGCCGGGCCCGAAAATTTCCAAATACTTTCGTCCACTCCGGCTGTTTTTACCACACAACCGTCTTGAGCGATATTTCCCTTCAGTACGGCCAACCCGCCGTCCTTGCTGTAGGCATGTTCCAAGTCGCGGATACAACCATTGGCACGGTCGGTGTCGAGTTCTTTGTACGTTGCATTCTGAGAACCCAACGTAATATTAAATTTATTGCCCGGGGCACTAGAGTAGATACGTTCAGCATCAGCATCTGGCTCGTCTACAGTCACACTGTATTTTCTGATAGCATCTGCCAGTGTCATACCATCCACACGGTTCACATCTGTTTTCAGCAGACCGCCCTTGGCCAACTCACCTAATATATTAAGGATACCTCCTGCACGATTTACATCCTGAATATGATATTTCTGTGTATTGGGAGCCACCTTGCAAAGACAAAGCACACGGCGTGACAACATATCGATATCATCCATTGTAAAGTCCACCCCACCTTCATGAGCAATAGCCAACAGGTGAAGAACCGTATTGGTAGACCCTCCCATAGCTATATCCAACGTCATGGCATTGAGGAAAGCATCACGAGTGGCAATGCTGCGCGGCAACACACTGTCATCCCCTTCTTCATAATATTTATATGCATTTTTTACGATTAATGCGGCCGCATCTTTAAACAGCCGGGTACGGTTGGCATGAGTAGCCAGAATCGTTCCGTTCCCCGGCAGCCCCAGTCCGATAGCCTCATTCAGGCAATTCATAGAGTTGGCGGTAAACATTCCCGAGCAACAGCCGCAGCCGGGACAAGCATTATTCTCTATTTGAGCCACCTCTTCATCACTGACCGATGAATCTGCCGATTTAATCATCGCATCAATCAGGTCAAGATGCCGGTTGTTCCATTCTCCTGCTTCCATCGGTCCTCCCGATACAAACACAGTGGGAATGTTCAACCGCATGGCCGCCATAAGCATACCCGGAGTTATTTTGTCACAGTTACTGATGCAAACCATCGCATCCGCTTTATGGGCATTGACCATATACTCCACACTATCGGCTATAATATCACGACTTGGCAGTGAATAGAGCATTCCATCGTGGCCCATGGCAATACCGTCATCGATAGCAATGGTATTAAATTCAGCTGCAAAGCATCCCAACTTCTCTATTTCAGCCTTCACCTGCTGACCTATCTCGTGCAAGTGTGTGTGTCCGGGGACAAATTGGGTAAACGAGTTTACTATTGCAATAATGGGTTTTCCCATCATTTCTTTCTTCATGCCATTTGCCACCCAAAGGGCTCTGGCCCCTGCCATCCGGCGACCTTGTGTGCTATACGAGCTGCGTAACTGATTTTTCATTTTATTCTATTGTCTAAAACGTCCTAACTTTCTATTACTAAAAAAGCCTTTCTCATCCATGTGAGAAAGGCCTTCAAATATATCTTTTATGTACAACTACACATACACAACCTTTCTCACGCTCCCAGTGTGACCACCACGACGCGAATAATATGCAGGACTGCCAGGTTATTTAGAGTAGTAACGTTCATATATCTTTTTTCTTTGTTGCTTTAACGACTGCAAAGGTAAAGCGTTTTTCGTAACAAACAAATAAAATGAAGATTTTTTTTCTTATAAATTATCATTCGTAACCAAACGAGCTTTAAAAAAATCATTTTATCACAAAGCGATGCATTTTCTTTCATCCCTGAAGGAGCACAAAGCTTCCGAACACAGACAAATAATCTATCATTCTGACAAAATAACGTAATACTTAGGCGGAATAATCTGTTGGGATATGAATTAATTTGTATCTTTGCACGCCGGGAAAACAATTCCCGCACGTAATTCAGTATATTTATAATATAAAAAACATGGAAAATAAGTACATTACCGTAGCATACAAACTGTACGTTATGCAAGACGGTCAGAAAACATTAGTAGAAGAAGCAACCGCAGAGCACCCCTTCCAATTCATTTCAGGACTGGGAACCACGCTTGAACGCTTCGAAAGCGAAGTTGCCGCCCTGAACAAAGGCGATAAATTCGATTTCGTCATTCCAAGCGCAGAAGCTTACGGAGAATATATGCCTGAAGGTGTACGCACTGTATCTAAAGAAATGTTCACCATCGACGGTGTATTTGATGCAGAACGTATCTTCGAGGGAGCCGTTATCCCTTTGCAAGACAATGAAGGACATCACTTCTATGCCACTGTGGGCGAAGTAACCGCCGATACGGTAACTGTTGACCTGAACCATCCCCATGCAGGCAAAGACCTGACTTTTGTGGGCGAAGTAACAGAATCACGTCCTGCCACCAACGAAGAAATTCAAGAGACGCTGAATATGATGAGCGGCGAAGGTTGCGGATGCGGTTGCGGTGACTGCGGAGACGGTTGCGGAGATGGTTGCGGCAGCCACGACGAAAATTGCGGATGCGGACATTGCCACTAATCGACAAACTTATATCTTTAAATTGTTTCCAAGGCGTGAAGAATGCGAATGTCACGGAATAATTCTCTTATCCCGTGTTTCTCCGCAATATTCACGCCTGTTTTTTTATTCATTTTCGACAGACGGATTTTATTCTCCGGCAAAAACTTCAGTTCCCTTTTCAGTGATAGTCCACCGGCCGGCATCCTGCTTCACTACAAAATCCAGAGAGTCATTCTTCCAGACAGCTTCCGCTTTATCCAGCAACACGCCACCTTTCACGGTCGCAACAAATAATTCCGCACAGGTAGAATCTTCTGCAAAAACCACATAAGCCGCCGTTGTGTTATTGTCGGCTGTGATACCGGGCACTTTTACGCCGGCCTCAAAAGGACGGATGCAGTCTTTCTTCAGTGCACTCCACACATAACCTGCCGAAGCGATACATCCGTGTTCGTCTTTATCGTCACCCGTTTTTTGTTCTGTCACCTTCGTTTCCTCTGTTTCCTGGTTTGTTTTAGCCCCCGGCTTACAAGCAGAAAAAGCCATTGCCATACCTACTACGGCAATCCATACATTCATTCTTTTCATATTTCTTATTTTATTATTACCGAAATGTCCTTCAGACACACTGCTATAATGCTAAGTGTGAAAGATTACTGCGTTCCGAATACATTATATTAACGTTCTTTAAAAGAGGGATTTATTTATCAAAATGAAAACAGACGGTTGAAAATCCCTGAAACGAGGCTGGAACAATAAAAATATATTCAACATATATATAATTCCATCCATTCTACTTCTCCCCCCCTTTTGAGTACTTTGAAAGCAGCATAATTTTCTATTCTTTTTCTACTCTGCAAACAAAATGAAGTATCGCTTTTAGAACTTGAACTCAGAACACAATAATAAGTTGCACCCGCTTATGTCCCCATTCTCTCACTCCTTTTTCTTACGCACCTCAGTTATATCATTCATTCACAGCGCAACATCCGTTTATCGGCTTATAAACAGGTTGTTTGTGAAAGTGCCTCATATTCCGGCCTTTCCTTCCCGGACAAGCACCGTTAATGGGAAAACGACGCAAAAAAACATGCGTTTGATTTTGCAGAGAATCACATCAATTCCGGTTGACCATGAAGTACTCCGTCAGCATACAATGCTTCTGTTCCTTCTTTTACTGACGAAAGTAAGATGTCCGTTAACCACCTCCGTGGTTAACCTTAACCACAGGGGTGACTAAGTCTAACCACGACCGTGATTGCTTAACCACGACCGTGGTTAAGCAATCACGAAATGATTTATCTCTAAAAAGCTCCTTCCATTCAGAATTACGAAGATATATGGCATACTAATTTTCTACTGGGCCTACATCTTGATGAAGTTTGCAAGCCGAAAACAAGGACAAGCGGATAAGTTCCAACAGAACTATGTTTTT
>OGDN01004718.1_pt1 | contig 11705 bp, 11 predicted proteins | sample 1570271 | NCBI WGS metagenome assembly OGDN01 (sample SAMEA4384481, study PRJEB24528) | human gut metagenome | reverse complement strand
CGGGGATAGCCTGTTTTAGCTTTGCCCTGAAGGGCAATTGAGCAGGAAGCTCCCATTTCAAAATCTGTAAGATTTAAGTGGCGAGAGCATGTCACTGTTTTCGTGAAGAATAGGGTGATTATATGACAAAAATGGCAGTGTATAGTCTTTCTATTGTACAAATGACAGTGTATAGTCTTTCTATTGTACAAATGAAAAAAATTCAGGATGTAATGTTAAAAGCCTGTGCAGAGAATGAAGCTATTTGGAGAAATATATGGAAAGGCGGTATATGAATGAAGTGGGCAGATGGCAAGATACGATGCTGCTGGGCAAATCCGAGAAATGAGCGTTACATCCGTTATCACGATGAGGAGTGGGGCGTTCCGGTGCATGATGACCGGAAGCTCTTTGAAATGCTGATATTGGAGTGCTTTCAGGCGGGTCTGTCCTGGGAATGTGTTCTGAACAAGCGAGATGCTTTCCGCAAGGCTTTTGACAACTTCGATCCGGAGAAAGTCAGCGCTTACACTGAGGACAAGCTGGAAGCACTGCGGAGTAATCCCGGCATCATACGAAACCGCCTGAAAATACAGGCTGCCGTTACCAATGCATGGGCATTTCTGGAAATTCAGAAGGAGTACGGCAGCTTTTCGGATTATATCTGGCATTGGACAGATGGCAAAGTAGTCTGTGAAACCGGCCGGACAAGTTCAGAACTGTCTGACTGTATATCAAAAGATTTGAAAAAACGCGGCATGAAGTTCGTGGGAACAACGGTTATCTATGCCTATTTACAGGCAGTAGGAGTTCTCTCTTCTCATGAGCAGGGCTGCTTTTTGGCAAATCAGGAAGCTGAGCATTATAATAGTTATTCATAAGACTGTTATTTCCTGATTTTTATCCATCCTGCATGAAGCAGATATACGCCTGCCGGAATCAGGGAAAGCATGTGTATATTTGTGCAGCTGCCTGTTTCTGCATATATCGGCAGAATGAGTGTATGAAATGCAAGATAAAGGTATGCGCCTGCAGCAATGAGATTACACAGAAAAAAACTCCAGCCGAAGATACCGGAAATAGAAGCTGTAAGAATGATGACCAGCGTCAGGGTATCAGGAACAAAGGGAAGATGAATAAAATCAAATTCAGGTTTCAGGGAGAGAAATGCGAGCACTGCGTAAAGAAAAAGTACTGCATTTAATAAACTCATGATTTTAAACGGTAAACTGTAAAAGGGTGTAACAGGGCAGTCAGGCCATAGTTCAACATCCAGTTTCTGTGCAAGCTGGGTTGCTGACTTTGTAAAGGTTATATTTGTCATTACAACAGCTTTATCGCAGTCGTAGAAGTTTGCACCTGCATAGGCTTCCTGAACAGCTTTATTTCCAACGGGATGGGTGTAATATTTACATTGTATCCCGTATTTTTTTCGATGTTTGAAAGCAATGATATCGATTCCCTGATCTCCGGAGCTTTGGGTTACTTTTATTTTAGAAAAATGCTTTCGCTTTAGTATCTTTGCACATTGATATTCAAATTCATATCCATCCATGTGTTGAGTCTCCTGTATTATATAAAATTGTATAGCAGTCTGCAGCAAAATAAGAATACCATGTTTGATGATAAAGAACAAGTGTTTTGCGAAGAAAAGAAGAATGGGTTATTGTTTACTGGCTGGTTTACTGGTTGCGTTACTGAGACGTTACCGAGAATGGAATAAACAGTAACGAGAATGGTTACTCTTTGCGGGAATTGTGTTATAATAGTCTTTGATTTATTGCTGCTGAAAAAAGTGGACAGTTTATAGCGAGCCTATTAAATGCACTATTTACGAGGATTGCTATAGTAATTATACAAAACCGTAAGAGGGGGATGAACATTTGAAAAATTTTGAAGAAATTATGTCGGAACGAAAAAACCGTATAGAAGCCAGAAAGGACGAGCTGATCCGCAGGAGTCTGCTGTCTGAAGAATTTCTGGAAATGATCCAGAAAAATAAAAGGCCCTTTGATCTGCTGATGTCTTACTATCAGTGTGCTGTCATGGAGATTGAGACAAAATTCAGAGTGCTGAATCAGGAGTATTCCCTGGAATATGATAAAAATCCTATCGAGGGTATTAAAACCAGAATTAAATCTTATGACAGCATTGTGCGGAAAATACGCAGAAAAAATATTCCCATGTCTTTAACTGCTATAGAAGAAAATATCAAGGATATCGCAGGTGTCCGGGTAATCTGTTCTTTTCCGGAGGATATCTATGAGCTGGCAGAAAGCTTTCTGCGTCAGGATGATATTGTACTGATCGAGAAAAAAGATTATATAGAAAATCCAAAACCCAGTGGTTACAGAAGCCTGCATCTGATCGTGCAGGTGCCTATCTTTCTGCAGAAAAACAAAAAAATGGTAAATGTGGAAGTCCAGTTTCGAACTATTGCCATGGATTTCTGGGCAAGTCTGGAACATAAGCTTCGCTATAAAAAAGATATCCCGGCAGATCAGGCACAGCAATTGCAGGAGGAGCTTCTGGCGTGTGCCACCCAGAGTGCTCAGTTGGATAACCGGATGCAGGAAATTCGTAATCAACTGGTCAGCAGAGCTGATAAGGGGAATCAATCCTGAGAAAGTTCCTTATTTCAGGAACTTCCTCAATAATTTTTCATAAATTTTTCTATATGGCTGGTATCTCATTGGCAGATCCAGCCATGTTTTTTTGTCTACAATACTCTTATAGTGGGAGAAGGTATGAAAACCGTCTTTGCCATGGTAGGAACCCATTCCGCTTTCACCAAAGCCGCCAAATCCCATTTCACTGGTTGCCAGGTGGATGATGGTGTCATTGACACATCCGCCTCCGAATCCACAGTGGGAAGTAACTTTTTCCGCAGCTTCTTTGTCGGAGGTGAAGATATATAGTGCCAGAGGATGTGCCATGGAGTTGACCTTTTCGATGGCCTCATCCAGGGAATCATAGGCCAGCACAGGAAGCACAGGACCGAAGATTTCCTCCTGCATTACTGCATCCCCGAAGGTTACATTATCCATAACAGTAGGAGCGATCTGAAGAGCTCCCGGATTGTTGTCACCGCCGCAGACTACCTTGCTGGGATCGATCAGATTGCAGATACGAGTAAAGTGCTTTTCATTAATAATTTTCCCATAATTCTTATTATTCAGAGGTGTGGAACCAAACTGTTTCCTGATCTGTTTCTGGATCTGTCGGATCAGTTCATCCTTGATTTCTCTGTCGCAGTAAATATAATCAGGTGCTACACAGGTCTGACCACAGTTGAGATATTTTCCAAATACAATTCTTCTGGCTGCAAGTTTCAGGTTGGCACTTTTCTCTACAATGCAGGGGCTTTTACCGCCCAGCTCCAGGGTAACGGGGGTCAGATGTACGGATGCTTTTGCCATTACTTCCCTGCCAACATGCTGGCTTCCTGTAAAGAAAATATAGTCAAAATGTTCATTGAGAAGAGTGTTATTTTCTGCACGTCCGCCGTTTACCACAGCCACATACCGGGGATCAAAACATTCGGTGATAATGGTTTCAATCACCCGGCTGGTGTGAGGAGAGTAGGCACTTGGTTTCAGTACAACTGTATTTCCGGCTGCAATCGCATCGATCAGCGGATCAATGGTGAGCAGGAAAGGATAATTCCATGGGCTCATAACCAGGACAACACCATAAGGAGATGGCTTCTTATAGCTTCTGGAAGCGAACTGGGCAAGGGGAGTCAGTACTGTTTTTTCTTTTGCATAGGAAGGTGTATGGCGGATCATGTAGCTGAGTTCTGAGAGCACAAGTCCCACTTCACACATATAGGATTCAAAGTTACTTTTTCCAAGGTCACGTTTCAGTGCTTCGTTGATCAGTGGTTCATATTTCTGAATACAGGTCTTTAATTTTTTTAAGGCATCCAGCCTTTTTTCTACCGGTAAAGTGGCACCTGTGTAAAAATAGCTGCGTTGTTTCTGAACGATTTCTTTAATTTCTGTTTCTGTCATAATACATTATTTCCTTATATAATATAGATATCAGGTAACTATTGAGAGTCTGCAGGTTCCTGTATTTTGATATTTTTATAAAAAACGCTTTGCAGGATAGAAGAATATTAACAGTTACTTCTCAGCTTCTGAGGTATTTTCCTTGGAAGTCAGAGACATCAGCATGTAATAAAATTTCTCCAATTCGGAGGCATCCATAAGCTTCGGCACAGGATACAGAGGATTGGCCTCTTTATCTGCATAATGGGCAAGCTTGGGGATATCTGTTTCCTGAATTTCTTTTACAATATTTACGATTCCAAATCGCTCTTTCATCTCTTCAATTGCCCGGATAAAAAGCTCTGCTGCTTCATGGTCCGGCGTATTTTTGTCTGCAAGTCCTGCTGCAATGGCAAGTCTGTGGAGCTTTTTGTCAATGCAGGAGCCATATTCCCGAAGTACTAGCGGCAGCAGAATGGCATTGGCAAGTCCATGGGGAACGTTGTACTGTCCGCCCAGAGAGTGAGCGACTGCATGAACATATCCTACATAGGATTTGGTAAAAGCACAGCCTGCATAGAAGGAGGCGTGGAGCATATTTCGTCTTGCATGAATATTATCGCCATGCTCATAGGCAATGTCTATATTTTCAAAAATCAGTTTTACCGCTTTTAATGCATCCCTGCGTGTATCAATGGTGGTGGAATTGCCGATATATGCCTCCACTGCATGAGTCAGGGCATCCATACCTGTAGTTGCGGTGATAAATGGGGGCAGGCTTAAGGTAACCTTGGGATCCAGCACTGCATAGCGGGGAATCAGCGGGAAATCGTTGATTGCGTATTTATATCTGGTGTCTGCATCTGTGATCACAGCGGCGAGAGTGGTCTCGCTTCCTGTTCCGGCAGTGGTTGGAACTGCCATGAGAAGGGGAAGCTTCTTATGCACCTTCAGGATTCCCTTCATCTGAGCCAGAGACTGATTGGGTTTGACCGCACAGGCACCGACTGCCTTGGCACAGTCCATGCTGGAACCGCCGCCAAAACCGATGATGGCATCACAGCCCTCTTTATGGTAAAGCTCCAGGGCTTCGCGGACATTGACAGTAGTAGGGTTGGCAACTGTTTTATCATAAATGGTATAGGGGATACCGGCCTCCTTTAAAGCTTTTTCCAGTCTTCTGGTAAGTCCAAGCGTCATGATACCGCCATCTGTAATGATTAGAACATGGGTGCATTTGTGGCGCATGATGATTTCGGGAAGTTCTCTGACACTTCCTGCGATTTTGGGTTTTCTGTAAGGTAAAAAGGGAATTGCAATGTGAAAAGCCTTTTGGAAAGCCCTGCAATATATTTTTCTGAGAGTGTTCATGGATAATTCCTTTCTTGACGGCAGCCTGCTGTTTTTCAGACTGCCGGACAGCAGTTACTTCAGAAAAAAATATAACAAGGTAAAAAAGAAAAGTCAATATATTTTGATATTCAAAACTATAAGCAGGACAGGGCATATGAACAGTAATGGTGTACTCAATTCTAACAGATTTGTGGAAAAACTGGGTATTCAAATGTTGTTGCGAAATGTTGTAATTTATATATTACTGTTCACACACCACTATCCCGCGAGGTGTTTTGGCATGAATATGCCAAAATCCCGAGACATACAAGCCAAAATTCCATTGCCGCAGGCAATCTGGAATGAATTTTGGCTACGTTACTGTGAACGGAGTGAACAGTAACATTTATATCCATAAAATTTTACGAAACTACGAAAATCAGTTGACAATGGAGTAAGTTTATACTAACCTAAAGTTAGCGAAGTATAACACTGCTATGAAACAGCAGTGCTATATGAAAGAAATTTGCTCCATAGTAAGTGGGTATGAGGGAGGAATGAAAAAAATGTTTCTGCAGATACAGGGTATTAAGAAGTCTTTTGGTGCAGGGGACAGCCGGGTGAATGTGCTGAAGGGACTGGATCTTGACATTGAGAGAGGGGAGTTTTGTGTGCTTCTGGGGCCGTCCGGTTCCGGTAAGTCCACGCTTCTGAATATTATCGGTGGGATTGACAGTGCAGATGAGGGAAATCTGGTCATAGACGGAGAGCGTCTGGCGGATATGTCGGAGAAGAAGCTGTCTCTGTACAGACGTAAGCATCTGGGATATATTTTTCAGATGTATAATCTGATCCCCAATCTTACAGTGCGGGAGAATATAGAGGTGGGAGCCTATCTCAGTGATAAGCCTCTGGATGTAGATGAACTGCTCCATACGCTGGGAATCTATGAGCACCAGAGAAAGCTTCCCAATCAGCTTTCCGGCGGTCAGCAGCAGAGGACTGCTATCGGCCGTGCCATTGTGAAGAATCCGGACATTCTTCTCTGCGATGAGCCTACAGGAGCCCTGGATTATAATACCTCCAAGGAAATCCTGAAGCTGATCGAGACGGTAAACCAGAAATATGGCAACACCATCGTCATGGTAACGCATAACGATGCCATCAAAGATATGGCTGACCGGGTGGTGAAGCTTCGCGATGGGATGATCCGCAAAAATTATATGAATGAACATAAGATTCCGGCAGCAGAGTTGGACTGGTAAGGAGGCATATGGTCAACTACTCATCACCTAAAGGTAATGGGCTTGTAACTGCCCAGTCGTAGTAACGGCTTACGCCTCCGACCTTTTATCCCCAATAGGTATTGCTACCTAAAGTGACGCTACATCATAGGGTGGTTGACAGCGCCCTTTACAGACAAGATATACTCATCTGTAACTGTATCAGGTACTAAACTTCCCATGCTATACAGCAAACATTCTTTTACGGGTAAGATTTTACGCAATACGCGAGTTTTGTATTGCAACCTCATATCTTGTCAATGCACAAAAGAGTGTCTTTGATGAGCAGCACATCTAACGGTTTTCTCTTTAAAAACTGCTACGGTTATTGTAGCATATTGGATAATAATTTACAAGGCTCCTCCCACCGCCTAAAGGCAGTGGGTTTCTGCCTATGACAAAGGAAAGGAGTTATTTATGAAAAATCCTTTACGCAAACGTCTGCCCAGAGAACTGAAGGGGGAACTGGGAAAATATCTGGTGGTCTTTATTCTGATGGTATTGACCATAGGAATGGTTTCCGGATTTCTGGTGGCAGACGGAAGTATGATTGTTGCTTATAATGATGGATTTGAAAAATACAATATAGAAAACGGAAATTTCCGTACCAATCAACAGATATATAAAAGCCAGAAAGAAGAAATCCAGAATCTGGGAATAAAGCTGTATGAAAATTTCTATATTGAAGAGCCTTTGGATAATGGAAGTACCATGCGCTTTTTCAAAAACAGGACAGAAATCAATGGAGTATGCCTGATGAAGGGAGAACTTCCAAAAGCAACAGGGGAAATTGCCATTGACCGCATGTATGCAGACAATAATGAACTGAAGGTGGGAGACACCTTGAAGAGCCAGAGAGGTAAGCAGACCTGGAAGGTTACAGGGCTTGTGGCACTGTCTGATTACAGCTGTCTTTTTCAGAATAATAATGATTCCATGTTTGATTCTGTGAAATTCGGAGTTTCTGTAGTAACACCGGAGGAGTTTGATACTCTGGATCAGGATAAGCTCCAGTACAATTATTCCTGGATCTATGACAAACAGCCCAAAACAGAAAAAGAGGAAAAGGAAGTTTCAGAAGAACTGATGGAAAATATAGGGGAAATCGTCACCCTGGAAGCTTTTGTACCCAGATATCTGAATCAGGCCATCACCTTTACCGGGGATGATATGGGAAGTGACAAGGCTATGATGATCATATTGCTATACATTGTAATTGTCATTATGGCTTTTGTATTCGGAATTACTATCAGTAATACGATTCGCAGGGAAGCAGGGGTTATCGGCACGCTCAGAGCTTCCGGCTATACCAGGAGAGAATTGATCCGGCATTATATGGCATTGCCTGTCCTTGTTACACTGGTAGGAGCACTGGTGGGAAATATTCTGGGATATACAGTGTTTAAGAATGTATGTGCAGGAATGTATTATGGCAGCTATAGCCTGCCTAGCTATGTGACCGTATGGAGCGCAGAAGCTTTTCTGCTTACAACAGTAGTTCCGGTGATCATTATGCTGGTGATGAATTATGGAGTTCTCCGATACAAATTGCGTCTTTCCCCGCTGAAATTCCTGCGCAGGGATCTTTCAGGCAGAAAGAAGAAAAAAGCAATTTATTTAAGCCCTGTTATAAAAATCTTTTCCAGATTTCGTCTTCGCGTGATCTTTCAGAATATGAGCAATTACCTGGTACTGTTTATCGGGATTATCTTTGCCAACCTGCTGTTGATGTTTGGATTACTTCTTCCTTCGGCCTTATCTCATTATCAGGTGGAAATCCAGAATAATATGCTGGCAAAATACCAGTATATGCTTCAGGTTCCGGTAAGTGCAGCCAGTGGAAACAAATTTGACAGTCTGTTTTCTATACTGGAATTCTATATGTCTGCGGAAACAAAGAATGAAGATGCAGAAGAGTTTTCAGCATATTCTTTAAATACTCTTCCCGGAAAGTATAAGAGCGAGGAGGTTCTTTTGTATGGAATCGAGCCGGACAGCAGATATGTAAAGGCTGATCTTGATAAAGGAATCTATATTTCCAGTGCTTATGCGGACAAATATGGGATTCATCCCGGAGATACCATTACCCTGAAGGAAAAGTATGAAAAGGAACAGTATTCTTTTAAGGTAACAGGAATTTATGATTATACGGCAGGCCTGTGTGTATTTATGACCAGAACTCAGCTGAACGAAACCTTTGATCTGGGAGAAGATTATTACAGCGGCTATTTTTCTGATACCAGGATTACAGATATCAAAGACAAATATATTGGGTCAGTGGTGGACCTGGATGCACTGACCAAGATTTCCAGACAGTTGGATGTGTCTATGGGAAGTATGATGGGAATGGTAAATGGATTTGCTATTGTGATCTATATGGTACTGATCTATCTTCTTTCCAAGATCATTATCGAAAAAAATGCCCAGTCTATTTCAATGGTAAAAATCCTGGGCTATACAAATGGCGAGATCAGCAGGCTGTACATTCTGTCTACTTCAATGGTAGTAGTGTTCTGTCTGCTTGTCAGTCTTCCAATAGAAACAGCGGTTATGAAGGTTCTGTTCAGGGAGATGATGCTGTCAAGCATTTCCGGCTGGATTACGCTCTGGATCGACCCGATGATCTATGTGCAGATGTTTGCAGCAGGAATCATTACATACGGAATCATGGCCTTGCTGGAATTTCGGAGAGTGAAGAATATTCCTATGGATGAAGCCTTAAAAAATGTTGAGTAGGACAAAATTTGATAAAAATTTGACATTATCTGGAATTTGTGATACGGTTACACAGGAAACTGTTAGACCAATCAGTTGGAATAGGAGATTATTATGAGAAAAAGAACAACTTCAAGAGCAAAGGAAACTATTAAAGAAGCAACAACAAAGGCTACAGAAGCAGTCAAAGAGACAGTTGAGAAAACAACTGTAAAGGCTTCAGCAGTAATTGAAGAAGCAAAAGACGCTGCAGCCGATATTGCGAAGGCTCCGGTTGTAGAAGAAGCAAAAGAAACTGTAAAGAAGGCAGTGAAAGAAGTGGCTAAAAATATCGACATCAAAAAATTCGCAGAAACAACTATCGAATTACCTGGTTTTGCAGTTACAATGAGCTCCATCGAGGAAGCAATCAAAAAAGACATCAAAGACAAAGGCATCGAAGGAAAAGAAATCAGCGTTTATGTAAATGTTGAGCAGAAAGCCGCTTACTACACAGTAGACGGACAGGGCTCTGACGATTACAGAATCGACCTGAATACATTATAATCTGTAAGCATTTTTTATAAACCGAAAATGGATGTCTGCAGGGATTCGAAAAGAAAATCTGCAGACATAAAAACAGCAGGAATGTTCAGAAAATGAGCAGACCTGCTGTTTTTACGTATTATTGTTTGTTTAGGGAATTCCCCACCCACTGCTCCTCCGCATGGGACTTACTTGATTCGGTTAAAATGGTATCTCAGGAAGCTTTCTGCTCAAACAGATCCTCCCTTGTAATATTCTGTGCCCATTTCCCCTGGCGGTAATGATGGAATACCCATGGCCATTTCACAAACTCATCTGTACATAGCAGGAAGTAGACCCACAATACCGGAAGCTTCAGGACAAAGGCCGCAAAAAATCCCAGAGGTACCGCATATACCCACATATCAATGGTATCGCAGATCAGCCCGAACTTCGTATCACCGCCTGCGCGGAATACCCCGGCGATCAGGGCTGTGTTTACCGCAGAACCCATAATATAATAGGTATTGATAAGCAGCATGTACTTCAAATAATGCATTGCCCCGTCACTTAAGGATGCAAATCTCAGGACCAGAGGCGTGATGGCAAATACGATCACACCGCCAATGGCACCGGCTATAATGGTCATCTTCAGCATTCTGGAAGCATACACCTTCGATTTCTCCAGATCCCCTTTTCCCATTACATTTCCAAGAAGAATCGTTCCCGCACTGGCAATTGCAAAGCAGAACACAGAACCGATATTGCGGACAACCGTAACCAGAGAGTTGGCTGCAACGGCATCTGTTCCGAGATGTCCCAGGATCACAGAGTACATGGAGAAAGCAACACTCCAGGAAATGTCATTTCCAAGAGCGGGAAGTGACAGCCGGACGAAGTCGCCAAACAGCACCTTACTGCGGATAAACATAAAGGTCAGGTTCAATTTAACATCTTTGCTCAGGAAAGAAACGATCACGCATGCTGCCAGTTCGATCAGTCTGGAAGCAGCAGTTGCAATGGCAACACCTGTAGCCCCCAGCTTCGGTGCGCCGAAAAGCCCGAAGATAAAAGTGGCATTCAGGATAATATTCAATATAAAAGCCAGCATATTCAATGCCATACTGATCGTTACACGTCCGATACTGCGCAAAATCGCCAGATAAATCTCTGTAATTCCCCAGCAGAGATATGTAATTCCCATAATCCTAAGATAAGAAGAACCGATAGAGATCAGTTCCTGATCAGAAGTAAAAATCTTCATCATAAGCTGAGGAGCAGTAAATGCGATCAGTGCTACGATTCCCGAGATTATGATGGAAAAGCGGAGAGCAATTCCCTCGATCGCATGAATAGCCTGCATATTATTTTTTCCGAAATACTGCGCACACAGAAGAGATGCGCCTGTACCAAGTCCATAATATACCATAAACAGGATATTGGAGTAATTGGCAGCCAGAGACACCGCAGAAATCGCAGACTGTCCCACATAATTAAGCATAATTACATCTGCGGAGTTAACCGCTGCACTGAGCAGATTCTGGATAATGATCGGAATCGTCAGTTTAAGCATCTGCCGGTAAAAATTATCCTTACCGGCCGATAATGTGTTTATCATATTTACCCCCGTAATAAGTATTTGCCCGATCAGGCAGTTTTATTAGTCTGTTTTCAGCATAATCCTTCCGGCAGAAAAACGCTATCGGTATTTTGACTGATTTCTACGTTATTTTGACTTTTAAGTTCTTAAACAAATCAACTTTGCTTATAATACCTTGCACAAAAGAAGTCGGACTGATATAATTCGTATGTATTTTGAGAGGAATACATACTGTGACTGATAAAAATAGGTAATTGCGAAACAAGTTCGCAATCCTGACTAAAAAGCGGTAAGAATCCT
>OGDN01004709.1_pt1 | contig 11736 bp, 10 predicted proteins | sample 1570271 | NCBI WGS metagenome assembly OGDN01 (sample SAMEA4384481, study PRJEB24528) | human gut metagenome | reverse complement strand
ATCTGGAGTTGTCCAGCGGCCTGCGCCGGGGAGAACTGCTGGCGCTCCAGTGGGATGATCTGAATGTAAAAGAGCGAATCCTGACGGTGAACAAGCAGGTCACCCGCATGGAGGGGGAGCTGGATGTAACGGAGCCGAAAACGAAAAATTCCGTCCGCAAGGTGGCGCTGTCACAGCAGGCGGTAGACCTTCTGGTGCAGGAACACGAACTGCACCCGGACAACCCCATCCTGTTCCCATCGCCCCGGACAGGCGGCTACTGGAGTCCGGACGCCGTGTCGAGGATCAACCGGAAGCTGCTGAAAAACGCAGGCATCGAGGAGCATGTACGTTTCCACGACCTCAGACACACATTCGCCACGATGGCAATCTCCAGCGGTGTGGATGTGAAGACCCTGTCCAGCATGCTGGGCCACTACAGCGCGGGCTTCACCCTGGACACCTACACTCACATCACCAACGATATGCAGAGAGGCGCGGCAGAGAAAATCGGCGGCTTCATGGAGTCGGCAACGGCAACGACCACGCCGGAACCTCCTGACCCGCCGGAGGAGAGCCGGTGTAAGGTGATACCGTTCGAGAAGGTGGGGTAAAAGAAACGATGCCCAAGGGACAAATCACATCCCTTGGGCATCGCTCTTGGATGTTAATCTACAACAAAAAAAGCATCCCGCTCTGCACGATTTTTCAGTAGCTTCTCTTTTTGCACTCCGGCAGATATTGCTACAGCAACGGAAGCCTCGAGACGCTGATTTTCAGGACCATCAAACGCCAGCTCAAGGAGCGAATTGAACAGGAAAACCTCCTTGTCAATTTGTGCGACCAATGTCTGATATTCGACTTCGAGCTGCTGGATCTGCTTTTCGCATTCCTGCCTGTATTCAGAAATCAGCTTTTTCTCGGTTGCAGAGAGATAGCTTTTAGAAATTTCGTACATGAACATGCCGGTAGCATTGCCTATAATCGTGCCCAGTACAGGGATTGGAATCAAAACCTCGCCCAGCATGGAAGACAAGGCGCTCACCGCTACTTCAAGACATATCACTTCGCAATTGTCGATGAAGTCTTCTTCACTGATCGTACCATTCTGTAGCTTGCGGGCCTGAGCTACAACACCAAAGGTGGCAGTTACCATCGCGCTGGCCAGTGGGGACGGAACAGGCATATAGTTTGTCATGGCATAGATAGTTACGCCTCGTACTGCTCCCTTTCCTGCTCCCGCCAATGTATCAAAGCCGGCATCCTTCCAGTCTTCCCAGGTGAAGTCTTGAATTTTCGTTCCAGCTTTTCTCTTTTCTAATACCTTAACTGCAAAGGCGATACCACCTTCCAGGGCGGCAGCCACAGCAGTTGCTTTCGCGCCTTCAGCCAATGTAGGTTTGGCTGCGGTATGCGCGGCTTGCCGGATGCTGTCATCCACATCTCGGATATAGCCTTCTTCGTGGACAACAGTCTGATCAGCAACTGCCAATTGAACATCATCATAGCCCACGACTGCAGGCTTTACGACTTCCTTGATTCGAATGGAATTGTCTTCCTCCCAAGTCTTCATAGCCTTGTAGAGTGTTTCTTCCGTGCGCATCAAGCTGGAACGAGCAGTTTCGCCCCGCTCGTATATGTCTATCAACTGTGCATATTGATCACGGGGAATGTCATAAGTGCCGCCGTCAGCAATGAACATCGGGTAGTCACTGAGATGGTGTCGAATCGCACTGAATGTACCCTGGATGCCGTTGCAAAACTTGGATTGGATCATACGACCATCTCGAAGATAGTCTTCCATGGCCAAGCGCCCAACACCATCGAAGGTGTACATCTGCCGAAACCCTTGTACAGCTGCTCGCGCATTTGAAAAGCCGACCTGCATATGTTCAGCTACTTCTCCGTGTTTCTGAAGCGGAGAACCCAAAATATGCTCAGGCGCAGAGATAAATTTCTTTACCTCATTGAGTGCCTTGAGAGCGCTTTCCAAATTGCAGTCCTGAGCGGAGAGTTTATCAAGCAATACTTCCATTCGCAATACGCGCAGATAATCAATCCACGCTGCGACGCCTTGCTCCTGGGTGCTTTTAATCACATTACTTTTTCCCATAGTATCATCCAATCTGAGTGTTAACTAACTCTGCCAGTGCGCATGTTAGGTTATACAGCTCGGTGAACTTATCCTTAGTTTTCTCCGGCAACTCTTTGAAATCGTTGCCATGGAATCCACTGAGTTCGGAGCAAAGAATTCGGGCCGCATGTGCGTTCTCTTGGATTTTCTTTAGTAGACCATCTGCTTGGGTTAGCAAACCTCTTTTTTTGTATGTCTCTTCTGCGACCAGTTGACACTGCTCGTAGGCTTTCTTTGTCGTTTTAATTCCACTGAACAGCTTGAAAATTAAAAGGCCAGCAGCAACAAACACTATGAGGGCCAAGCAAACGATAAACAACACAATGTTCTTCTTGAACAGTTCCTTATAAAATGCAATCAGAGTGAGGCCACCCACCGCAACGCCACCAGCCACTATGTCGGCGGTGATATTTTTGTTTCGCTCTTTTCGTTTCAGTTCTTTCGAGTCAATGAATTTCTTCTTGCACACGGCAATTTTCATCTTCATGGCTTTATAGGACCATGGACGTCGCCGTACACTTTCAACCAGCGCCTCAACATCAGAAATCAGTTCAATGGCTGCGTCTGATTCACTATCAAGCTCGGCGTATTTATCCTTCAGAGCCTCACAGACATTTTTATACTCCTTATTTGCCCGGTCCAAAGCCGCAAGAGCCTCTTTCCTTTGTTTCTTGGCCATAATATATCTCCAATCGCTCAGATTAAAAGATTCTCAAATATTGTAACATTGAAGCATGAAAAAGTCTATTGCCAGTGTTGTTTGGGATGGGTTAGGGATTTGGCTGTTCCAGCCGCTACGCTCACTCATGCGCCCGTCGCTTTTCTGACCCTTGAACCACCACGAAACAGCAATCGCCAAAGCTGCAAAAACAGAACCAAAAAGCAGAAAAACCGCCCAAAAAGGCGGTTTTTCCAAGAAAGTTGGTCGGAGTGTAATTATAGGATCTGGAAAAATCCAGTTATATCAATGGTTTTAGCGCAGCAAGCAAGAGGTTTTTATCCTAAAAAAATCGGATATTGAGCATTACGCCGCCCGAGTGAGACTATGGGCGGCGTTTTCATAATCGTTGGAAGGGTTGTTTACCGCTTCAACCGGGCTCCCGGTTGAAGCAGTTACATACCCCTCAAAGCCGGGGCAAAAGAGCGCTTCAATACACGGGACTATATAACTGTTACTGAGGATATATTTGGGCTACAAATTTATAGTAGCAGTCCTCTGGAAATGGGGTGTCCGGCAAGCTGATTACAAGGTATGCGTTGGCAAATCTTGTGCCATTCGGTACGGAATAAAAGTCCGGGTCGGTAACAGACATATTATTATACCACTTTCCGTTGTAGACAAAACTTGCTTTAGTTTTGGGTTTATTGTATATGTTGGTTGTTTGACTTATTGTGAGGGACGAAACCCTAACCAATGTAAGAGAATAACCAATGCTATCGATTTCCTCACCATCAACAAACGGACTTAGATTTCCGTATAAGTATGGCCGGACTTCCGCAGGATGTACACCGAGAACATCAGAAATCTTACACTCCCCAGTTTTTCTCCAATATTCACGAGAGTCAATTAGGTAGTTCTCGGGCTGGTGGGCTAAAGGTGCCGCTCCCACAACATCCACTAACACAACATCTAAGGGATTGCAGATACTTCTATCCTCATAAGTAATATCACGTCTTGACAATGCCCCGTGAGTCTGAGCATCATTCGAAACAAATCTTACCCATTCACCAGTATTTAGGTCAACTCCAGCTACACAATATCCCCCAAACTTAGATGATCTGGTTAGGATTGCGACCTCTCTTTCCATAGTGCACCCCCTTAAATATGCTTTACAGTAATTGCAGGATAATCTGCAACGATCATTTCTGAAAGCAAACGACGATGGCAGTATTCCGGAGTGGGTTCACTACACAGAAGGCATACTGCCCTATATTTTTCAAATCTTTCAGCGAACTTCTGCACGGCATTACGTTTTTGCATTAGAGGGATATATTGCCTTACATATTCATCCCAACTAATAGTTTTCTTCTTATAGCTATCGAGAATATCTTTAGTAGGTGCATATTCAATGCAGTGCTGGTACTTGCAATTGCAGATTTCTTCCAAAAAGTACCGCAAATCATCGCCTTTGGTAAACCCGGCTAACTGCGATTTGTTATTCAGCCTAATATCAACCAACATATCAATGTTGTTCGATTTAATCAACTCGAAGAACTGTTGAGCTGATTTCTGTGTAAAGCCAATAGTGTATAGAACCAAATTTCATTCCTCCAGTCGATAGCCAATCTCGGCATTTTGTTTCTTATAGGCTGTCTTGAGTAATGTATCATCATCTTGGGCTGTTTCAAAGAATGTCATTTGATCACGATTTGGATAGTATTTCTCGATGAGCTGTGTATTGATTTCTTGCTGCGTGATTGTTTTGCCATTCGTAAGCAAATGAACCACATTATATCCTCTTTCGAAAAATGCTCTAGCAACTAATATAGTGCGGTGGCAGCAAATAGGATCTTTTTCAGCGCACAATAATGCGAAAGTATAGTTTTGCTCCATGCTATTGCACAGTTTGCTGATCCCTTTAAGGAAAGGCTCAGACCTTGAAAAAAGCTCAAAATCAAGGTAACCCTCTTTGCAATAGTACTTCCGATCACTCTGTCTGGCCCCAAACTCACTAGCATAGTTGCGGTAATAAATTCCGTGTGTTTTCAAGCAAATTTCAAGAGCGTCTCTGTTATACTCCGGAAAATAATTTGAGTACGGGGAACTGCGGACATCGACGACAAGTGATATATTATGCTTTTTTAGAGTTGCTACAAAATCGTCAATTGAAAAACCAGAATAGCCTATTGTATATACTGTGTTCACCATTGAATTTCACCACATGATCTACCGTTGCTTTTTAGTTATTATTCCGCTTTATTTGCAAACTTGGGAATTCAATTATTCTAGGGATTGCTAAAGTACCAGTAGGCAAATCAAGCAGGTATTCAACTTCTGTTGCGTTAATGCTCAATCCATATGAATGGGAAAGTTCCTCCATAAATTCGGTTGGGCTAAAAACATTTTCTTGCAGCAACATGATTACCGATGTTTTGAGTAGAGCCGGACTTGCCGTAATAAGAGTATCATCCAGCGGCTCTTCTTTACGGAGACCACGCCTTTGCATAATCCGGATTAAATTTTGATAATCATCCGTGGTAATAATACCGAGTTTTTCGGACCGACGGATCATTGCTGCGATAGAGACTTTCCACTTCTTCTTTAGCTGCTTGTAGTAGGTTATAGTTTGGGGCCCTCTTTCAGCATCTTTTCTGAACGTTTCTTCCGGTAGCAAGAAAGCAGCTGCAAAGTCATTGGCTTCACGCTCTTTGCGTTTGAATTCCTCTTTAGAAATATCTTCGATATCTTCGCTCCATTCATGCAAGCAAATGTGACCTAGCTCATGAGCGATATCGAAATGAATTCGTGCAGCTGAAGTTTTGTTGTTTGAATATGCAATGATGTATGTTGGCGCATCACCTGCCCCCATAAATTGGCTGAACGCATCAACATCATTGGTGCTTGTAGAAACGGAAGTTACTAAAATTCCATGCTGCTCAACAACAGATACTAGATTATCTACGGGGCCTTTTCCCAGCCCCCATGCATCTCTCAAAGCATAAGCGGCTTGTTCAGGAGTCACATTATCCGGCAAGTCAAGGGGTTCATACTCCGGAAATGCCACATAGTCTTGCAGCAGGGAATAAATCTGCGAAAGGTAATCCATTTTGACAATCTGCTCGCTACGGTACTTCTTATTTGTCGTAAGCAAAGAACGAAAATAAACCGTTCCAGAAGCAAATGCATTGGAATGTTCATAAAAATATTTGACTGGGAAATCAAGTTCTTGGGCCAACCTTGCAACGGTTGTCTTGTCTGTGGGTTGGCTTTTTGAAATTTCATACATTGATAGGGTCTGCCGTTGGCATCCAACACGTTCAGCTAATTCGGCAACGGTTAATCCCCTGTAAATACGTGCTTTTCTCAAGCGATCTCCATTAAACGGGGTGTTCATATGGGCGTTCCTCTTTCATTAATAATTACTTGCTACTCACCATACATAGAGTATACTTGTTTATGGAACCACCATTAGGGCCGACGTTGTGTCGGCCCTAAATTCAGGAGTAATCAGCTCTCTTTTTTTGCGGCGATTTCCAACTCTTTTTGCTCGGGCCGGGATTTTTGCCGAGCCATAGCCTTTGCAGTAAGGCTGAGGCCACGATTCGGCTGGTTGCCGGGGGCGTTGGGGTTGGCAACCTTTTCGACCACAGCGCTTTCGTCTGCCGCAATATACCGGGACCAGTCCTGCTCGCTGTTCTGGGCAATATCCAGAGACGGGGTGACCATGACGGCACGGATATGCGTCAACTGGTAGCCAACAGTTTCAAACAGAACCAACACATGATGGCGAACAACTTCCGCATCGCCTTCAAGGTCATGCAGCATAGTTTGAACCAGCTCCGCAAGGCGATCCTCGTCGGAAAAGGTGTGGGGAATAAAGCTGAGCTGCTGTTGATCGGATAGCAGATCCTCGTTGAACTGCTTTGCCAGCATATCGATGTAATGCATATGCACTCTCTTGCGCTGACGGTTACGTAGTTCCGTAAAGCGCTTTTCACGCATGAAGGTGAGGATGCACTGTGTTGATCTTTCGAATACGATCAGCATTTCCCACGGCCCACGATGAGCTTTCGCAATCGTACAATCTTCGGTGTCCAGCGCCTTAATGATGTTAGTGTTCAGCAGATCCCAAATCCGGGACGGAATGCTGTTTCTTGTCTGGAGATCGTGCTGGCGGATATCGGCACGGATATCATCACCAACGGCGTCCTCAACGCATCGGACGATTTTTGCGATCAACTCAGGAGGGAAAGAAATGTCGGTTGTGTGCATACTGCACCTCCTCAAATGGTTATGACATAATTATAGGCGTTTCGCTTGAAAATGTCAAGATACGTTTATGAGAAAATTTGCAGTTTACGCCGCCCGAGTGAGACTATGAGCGACGTTTTCATATACCACAACGGAAAGGAGGAGTTACCCTATCTGCTGCCAGCCATCAGGCTGGCTTTTTTTATTTCACGACAAAGGAGGTTTTTAAGTGGCAGACGATAAAAAGGCCATCAGCCCCGATGTGAGCGCTCCCACAGAGACCCCAGAGCAGCCCGACCCCGCTCCCGATCTGTCCGACACCGCCGCTCCCGCCCCGCTGGGGCCGGAGGAGCTGACCGTAGAGGAACAGCTCATTTTGGAGCATGAGGGGCAGGCTGCCCTCTTTGAAATGGGCGAGGCTATCCCGGATGCGCCTGAGTCCCCCCGCGTGGCCATCCCGGAACAGCCCGAGCCGGACAAAGACGATAAGCAGACCGCCAGCCCCGGCAAGGACGATCCCAACCCCGCCCCTACTGATAAGGTGGTGGATTTCGCCGCCGCCCGTGAGGAGGCGGGTAAGACAAAGCCCCCGGTAAAGGAGGCTGCCCCGCCCAACAAGGAGGGCAAAAAGCCGGAGCAGCCCCGCCGTGGCCGCCCGGCCAAGGGTGACAAGGCGGCCCCCAGCAAGACTGCCCCGGCCAAGAAAGACAAGGCCAATCCCGCCAAGGCCAAGTCGCCCAAGCGGGACAAAATGTCCCAAAGTAAGGCCCCGGCCCCCAAGGAGGAGGCCGCTGCTCCCACCGAGCCGGAGCAGCCCGCCCAGCCCCGTGACGCTACCCGAGCCGAAAAAGAGGAGATCGTCTATCTCAATCTTTCGGAGCTGCACCCGTTCCAAAACCACCCCTTTGGGGTCCGGGACGATGCGGAAATGCAAGGGCTGGTGGAGTCGGTCAAGGCGGCTGGCGTTAATCAGCCTGCGCTGGTGCGTCCCCGTGAAGGCGGCGGCTATGAGATCATAGCCGGACACCGCCGCCAGCGGGCAAGTGAGCTGGCCGGGTTTGTCAATATGCCCTGTATCGTCCGCAACATGACGGATGATGAGGCCATCCTCGCCATGACGGATGACAACCTGCGGCACCGTGAGAAGATTTTGCCCACGGAAAAAGCGCAGTCCCTCAAAATGCAGGTGGAGGCCATCAAGCATCAGGGCGCTCGGCCCGGTGAGGACGATAAGGACGCCGGAAAGCGCTCCACGCAGATCGTCGGGGATCGCAACGGCATGAACTACAAGCAGGTGCAGCGGTATATTCGCTTGACTGAACTCGTCCCGGATTTGCAGAAAATGCTGGACGAAAAACAGTTGGCGTTTACCCCCGCCGTGGAGATTTCCTTTATCCGTCCCAAGCACCAGCGGTATATCGCCGTTGCCATTGAGGGGCAGCAGTCCTCTCCGTCCCTGTCCCAGGCGCAGAAGATGCGGGAGCTGGACAAACAGGGGGCGCTCAACGGCGATGTCATTGACGGTATTTTGAGTGAGCAGAAGAAGGAGGTAGACAAGGTGATTATCAACAGCGCCGAATTGGAAAAGTATTTTGGCAAGGACAAATCTCCCCGGGAGATGAAGGATCAGATCATGTCCCTGCTGGATGACTGGAAGGCCAAGCAGCCGCCCGAGCTGGGCAAGCCCGACAAGAAAAAGGATATGGAGAAGTAACCGACCTTGGGACAACTTGTCCCGAGGTTTTTTCGTCCCCTCTTTCGTGGCTCTGGCGTATTATCCCCCGTCGCCGCCCGTACTGCGGCATGGCCGGGTGCTGTCCGTCAAGGGTGCGTAGCACCGCCAAGGGCGGCTTGCCCTTTACGGCTGGCCCCGGCTGTGCCATTCCCGGAGGCGTGACGGGGGTATATCCTCCAGAGCCGCCCCCTTTTCCAAGACTGGAAAAGGGCGGGGGGATAAGGTTGACCCATCCACCATAGAGAAACGGAGGTTTTCAAAATGAAAAGACCCCTCGCATATATCACCGCCCCATGGTGCGGCAGCGATTGTGAGAACGCCAAGCAAGCGGCGCAGTATTGCCGCTCCGTCTACGATGCGGGCTTCTCTCCCATCTGTCCGCCCCTGTATCAGCCGTTATTTCTCAATGACGCTATCCCCGAGGAACATAAGAGCGGCATCGACATGGGCCGTGACCTGCTCCGGCGCTCCCATGTGCTGGTAGTCTGCGGCAGCACCGTGACCGAGGCCATGAAAAACGATATTGCCGTGGCCCAGCGGCTGGGGATCACCGCCACCACCTTGGAGGGCATCCTGACGGTCAAGGGACAGGGGCGGCGCTGATATGCCCGCCCTGTTTGAAGCCTATGTCACCAACTTGGGGAAATACAACGAGGGTGCGTTGGTAGGCGAATATCTGAAATTTCCCACTACCCCCGAGGAAGTACAGGCTCTCTTAAAGCGGATCGGTGTTGACGGGGTACGGTATGAGGAGATCTTCATTACCGACTTCGACGGGGATGTGTTGGGGCTGTATGACCACTTGGGCGAATACGAAAATCTGGACGAGCTCAACCATCTGGCCTGTCTGCTCTACGAGCTGGATCAAAGCGATTTGGAGAAATTCGAGGCAGTCATTGACAGCGGCGAACATACTTCCAGCGTGGCCGATCTGATCAACCTCACGCAAAATCTGGATTGCTTTGAGTTCTATTCGGATGTCCATAGTGACGAGGAGCTGGGCCGTATGTATGTGTTGGAGTTCGGCGGTGTGGAAGTGCCGGAGCATCTGATCGACTACATCGACTATGAGGCATACGGGCGGGATGTCCGTATCAATGAGAGCGGCCACTTCGCCCCGGGAGGCTATGTGTTCGACAATGGCAGCCGCTTCATGGAACACTATTCCGGGCGGGAGGATATTCCTGATGAACACAAGGTTTTCTCCATGCCCAAGCTGAATATCCGGGAACAGATGGCCGCCTACAAAGAAATCATTGACCGATCCTCGCTGGAAGGTGAACGGCTGCATCCGAGAAAGGAGGTGCCGGAACGATAGCGGCACCTCGGGACAAGTTGTCCCAAAGAAAGGGGTGGTTTGACTGGTAGATGAAGATATTTCCCGGCGCACGATTGCGGTTTCCGTGAAGGTTTCCAAGCTGACCGCCCGGAGCCTTGCCTATGTGGTACAGGGCATCGGGCGGAAAACTGCCAAGCACCACCGGGCCAGACAGACGCCCCACGGCAAGCAGAGTGTGAGAAAGCTCATGGCCCACGGTGCATCGGCGTCCAGCATTGAGCTGTCCGGCGATACCAAGCTGTTTGACCGGGTAGCCCGGAAATGGAATGTAGACTACGCCTTTTACAAAACCGGGCCGGACAAGTATCTGCTGTTTTTCAAGTCCGGGCAAGCCGATGCTATGACCGCCTGTTTTTCGGAATATTCCCGCAAGGTGCTGAATAAAACCAAGTCCCAGCGCATCCCCATCCGGGATCAGCTCAAACGGGCTTCGGAGCAGCTCTCCCGTGAACAGCCCCGGCCCAAGGAGCGTGTGCAGGAGGTGTCCCATGCCGACAGATAAGATCAAAAAGCACATTCTTCCCAATATCCCGTATCTGTTTATCGGCTGGGCCTTTCTCAAACTGGGTACGGCCTACCGTCTGGCGGCTGGCGCAAACGCCGGGGAAAAACTGCTGGGGCTGATGCAGACCATCGGCGTTGCCTTTGCGGATTTCTCACCGGGACTGGCCCCCTTTGACTGGCTCGTTGGTATTGTGGGTGCTGTGGCCTTTCGGCTGCTGATCTATTTCAAGAGTAAGAACGCAAAAAAGTATCGGCGGGACGAGGAGTACGGCTCCGCCCGGTGGGGGACAGAAAAGGACATCAAGCCCTTTGTCGATCCCAAGTTTGAAAACAATATCATTCTCACCGGGACGGAAAAGCTCACCATCAACACACGGCCCAAAAATCCGGCCAATGCCCGTAACCTCAACGCCTGCGTCATCGGCTCGTCCGGCTCGGGCAAGACCCGCTTCTGGCTCACGCCCCAGCTTCTACAGGCCCATTCGTCCTATGTGGTGGTAGACCCCAAGGGTGGGGTACTTTCCCAAGTGGGCAGCTTTCTCCAAAAGCGGGGGTACAAAATCAAGGTTTTCAACAGCATCGACTTTTCCAAGAGTATGCACTATAACCCGCTGGCCTATATCAAGACCGAGGCGGACATCTTGAAGTTTGTAAACGCTTTGATCTCCAACACCAAGGGCGAGGGCAAAGAGGGCGATCCGTTCTGGACGAAGGCCGAAACGCTTCTGTACTGCGCCCTGCTGGGGTATATCATCTTTGAAGGCTCCGAGGAGGAGCGCAATATGAATACGCTGGTGGACATGATTTCCGGCATGGAGGTCAAGGAAGATGATGAGGACTTTCTCAATGCCGTGGATTATATGTTCAAGGGGCTGGAACAGCGCAAGCCGGATTGCTTTGCGGTCAAGCAATATAAAAAATACAAGTTAAGCAGCGGCAAGACGGCCAAAAGCATCCTGATTTCCTGCGGCGCTCGTCTGGCTCCCTTTGACATCCCCCAGCTCCGGGAAATTATGTCCTATGACGAACTGGAACTTGACCGCATGGGCGACAGGCGCACGGCAACCTTTTTCTGCATCAGCGATACGGACAGCACCTACAATTTCCTTGTGGCGCTGGCCTTTTCGCAGATG
>OGDN01004702.1_pt1 | contig 11760 bp, 9 predicted proteins | sample 1570271 | NCBI WGS metagenome assembly OGDN01 (sample SAMEA4384481, study PRJEB24528) | human gut metagenome | reverse complement strand
ACCCTGCCCCTACAGCTGACGATTGGATAGGCTGGTTTAGTTTTGACACACTCCCTTTTAAATTATTAATGCAATACAGGTCTGCCAAAGATGATAAATATCTTCTTTATTTTTCAATTCTGAACCAATCGACATCTGTCCAACCACCGTCATTGCTGACAATGGCAGGGCGGGTGCAGAAGATACCAACTTTGGCACCAATCCATTTTCCTTCTTTTACTTGGAATGTTTTTCCCAGTGGTTGAAACTTCTTGCTGTCTGTACTATAGCTCAGCTGACATTTCACAAGCAGGTCATGACCTCCTTCGCTGCCTTTTATTTTCTCTCCGTTGGCAGAGAACTTGGCACGGAGATAAACGGTACCGTCTTTTAAAGGAACGGAAGCATTCACTTTTTCAGAACCGGAGCGGTTGGATTTCATACATTCTACCTGTGACAGTATCAGACCGTTGTCTGTGTTTTCAATCACCAATCCGGCATAGTCCATTCCCATTACTATCAATCCGGTACGTTCCCCTTTATACTTTTCTGTCGGTTTGAAAGTCAGTTTGGTTGTGGCAGTAAAGTTGGGAGCCGGAGTCTTCTGCAACATCAGGTTAGAGACATCCCAAAGACTCTTATAATCTTCGCTGACGGGGTAGGAGTAGAGACGCACATAGCTTTCCCCTCCATTGAAATAAGCCCATTTCTCATTGATGTTGGCTTGCCACTGCCATTGAGGGGATAATGTATAGCCGTCAAATTCATCACTTTCCTGCGGAGTGCAGATGGGATAAGTTTTGCCTACATTGGGTTTCTTGTATGTCAGTACAGGTTCGCCGCAACCATCCCCATCTTCATCTACACCGATTACAGGCCAGTCGTTCACCCATTTCATGGGTTGCAGATGAACCAGTCGTCCGTAAGCGCCTACATCCTGAAAGTGTATGAACCAATCTTCTCCGGTGGGAGTATCTACCCATCCGCCTTGATGAGGACCGTTTACAGGTGATTTTCCTTGTGCCAGCACTGTCTTCCATTCGTAAGGGCCGTATACGTTCTTTGAGCGCAGTACCACCTGCCATCCTGTAGGTACACCACCTGCCGGATGGAAGATGTAATAATATCCATTGCGTTTGTAGAACTTGGGCCCTTCGCAAGTCTGATGTACTTCGTGACCATCAAAAATGATGCGTGATTGGGTGATAGCTTTAGTGGCATCAGAACTCAGTTCGCAGATGCTGATTACACTTTTCAGTCCGGCACGGCTTCCTGCATACGCATGAACCAAGTATACGCGACCATCTTCATCCCATAGGGGGGTGGTGTCGATAATTCCTTTTCCGGGCTTCACAAGGACAGGTTCACTCCAAGATCCTTCCGGATTCTTGGCTTTGACCATAAATACTCCTTGGTCCGGGTCTCCCCAGAAGATATGGAATGCTCCATCGTGATGGCGGATGCTGGGTGCCCATACGCGATTGCCGTGTTCAGGGCGCACATCGGTGACGGGGGGAAGTGCATAGGGCACTGCTGCACCGATGATGCTCCAGTTGACAAGGTCTTTGGAATGCAATATTTGTAATCCCGGCAGACAGTTGAAACTGGACGAAGTCAGGTAATAGTCTTCTCCTACGCGGCAAATGTCGGGGTCGGAATAATCGGCGTAGAGAATTGGGTTTTTATAAGTTCCGTTACCTTGGTCGGCTATCCATACTTGAGATACGTAATTCTGTGCAGAAGCCGATAAGAAGCATGCTTCTAGCAGACAGAGAGCGATGAGTCGTTTCATAGTACTGCTTTTATTTAACTGTGATTTTGCACGGATGTTCCAATTCCTTTTTCCATTCGGGAAGGTACTCGAACCATGCTTTCATGTCTTTGAATCCGAAACTCTCCTTCTTTGAAGTAAAAGTGGAGTAATAATGGAAATGTTGTTTTCCCGGAGCTTGCAGGATATATAGATAATTGGACGCATCTTCTACTTCCTGTGTTCTGTATTTAGGGATGAAAGTTCCCATACCTGTGGTCTCCTTTGCATAGCCCAAGGTATCACTTACGGGCCAGTCCGTACCCCAACTGCCCAGCAACCCTTGGTGGTCACTCATGTGCTCTCCTTTTTTCAAAATCTGTACGCCTGCAGCGAAAACTTCTTCTTTCAAAGGACGGTCGAACATGACATCGATGCGTATATCACGATGCCCACCGTAAATGGTATACCGATTGGTCATATTCAAATCATTTCCTTGATATTCCCAGCCTATGACTTCCACTTCTGCAATGGCGCGTACCGGACCGGATGCCAATATCCGCTCCGTGCGGTTTACTATCGGTTTTATGTGGGTCGCTTCTTTACCGTTCCAGCCTTTCAAAGCACCTACTCCACCGCTGTTGTACACCCGCAAGGCATCGTCGCCATAGCCGTTTGCACGTTGCTCTTTCGTGGGATAAAAGCAGGTTTCCTTTATTTCCAGGCGTTTGTTTACCTTACTATAAGGGTCAACTGTTTGTTTTTCGTTGAAATAGATACGGTAAGCCACCAGTTCACTTTCTATGGCAGGCCCGTGATGATAGACAAAGCTATATACGTTTTCCGTTCCGGCAGCTGAAAATCCGGTAATGTTGGCATACTTGTTATTATGTCCGTAAGCTTTCATTTGGGCATAGGTGCGGGCAGGATAAGTTTTGTCGCTCTTTTCGGAAGAAAGGACGATGCGGAAGTTCTTGCTGCTTTTGGCCGGCACATCGGCAAGGAAAGCCAGCTCGTCGGCACGGGCATCCCGATTCAGGTCGTCCAATTGAGATGGAATTTCTCTGTTACCTTCCCATACAGTGGCCGATTTTACGTTGAAGCCGGTCTTTAGACTGTTTAGGTCTATAACAATAGGTTCATCAGTCTTATTCTTGGTCCATTCGTTACTGACTTCTACTGTCAGCCTCTTTTCTGCCTGCTGCGCAAAAGAACCGGTACAGCATCCTGCCAGCAATGCGAGGGCAATCATTGAGTGTCTTTTCATTATTATATGTATTAAATTCGTAACAAAGATAATATTGCATTCGAATGATGTCATAACCCCCATTATCGGGAAAATTATTAGAAATTGAGTTCTTTCCCACCGGCTCCAACTTCAGCATGAGTCTGTCCGTCAATTGTCACATTGGAAACTTGCTGCATTTTCAGTGTAGAACCATCTTTCAATAATTCTATCTTGATATTCTTCATGCTTACCCCATCTGCTTCTTTCAAAACGATGCCTTCTTTGGCATTGGATACAGTGATGTTCTCCATATTTATGTTCTTTATTCTCATCTCCGGCAAACCGTTGAAGAATGCGGCTCTTCCAACTCCCTTGCAAGTAATGTCTTTGATAAAGATATTGCGGAACACCGGCGTCTCTTCCGTTACTGCAGGAAGAATATCCTCCACGTCCTTTTTATCATCTTCATTCGGGTCTTCTCCACGTCCTTTTCCGCCATAGAACAGGTTGAAAATCAACGCTTCATTAGGAATGTTAATCATATTGATATTACTGATATAGATGTTTTCCACCACACCTCCGCGTCCGCGCGTGCTCTTAAAACGCAGTCCGACATCCGTACCCAGAAACGTGCAATTATCGACAAAGATATTCTTTACTCCCCCCGACATTTCGCTGCCTACCACAAAACCGCCGTGTCCGTGCAGCACCGTGTTGTTCATCACAATCACGTTCCGGCAAGGCTCTCCGCGCCGGCGCCCGTCTTCGTCCTTGCCCGACTTGATGCAGATACCGTCATCGCCCGCATCAAAAGAATTGTTGATAATCAATGCCTTGTTGCAAGATTCCAGGTCGAGGGCATCCCCATTTTGTGAATACCAAGGATTGGAAACGGTAACTTTGTTAATTGTAATATTCTCGCATGACAACGGATGCAGACACCAACTAGGAGAGTTCTTGAATGTAGCACCCTCCAGCAGCACCTTGTTACATTTCACAAAGTTCAGCAATACCGGGCGCAACCAGTCACGGATGCTTTCCCATTCTTCATCCGTCTCAATACCTTCGGGCACATTGAAGTTGACACAAGCCATAGCCCCTTTTCTCGAACCTTCACTGGGATACCATACTTTAGTGTCTTCATCCACAATGCCGCCCGATGCCACTTTTTTCTTCCATTGGCTTTCGGTCAGCTTGTCCATTTTCACGGGACGCCATGTGTCTCCGTTACCGTCGAATGTTCCATGACCGGTAATGGCGATATTTTCGGCATTGCGAGCCGAAATAGGCGATTGGCAACGGCGTGTTTCCAATCCTTCAAACGACGTGTCGATGATGGGGAATTGCGAATGGTCATCGGTAAACAGCACCAACGCATTCTTCTCGGTATATAAGTTGACATTACTCAATAATTCGATAGGCCCTGACAACCAAAGTCCCGCCGGAATCACGACTTTTCCGCCTCCCCTTTTATTAACATCCTTTATAGCATTGTTGATAGCTTGGGTATTTAGCGTCACTCCATCGGGCACCGCGCCGAAGTCGATGATATTGACCGAATAGTCGGGAAACTGCGGTTGTTCCACTTTGTCCATCCGAAAAGGAAGGCCGGCATACACATCCGGAGAAATTATTTCTTCCGGGCTGTCTGTACTTGGGCAGCTGTTGCATCCTGCAAAGAATGGCAGCAGACATGCAGCAATGATGAGCAGCATTTTTCTTGATAATGTAATCATGAGTATTATATTGTATGTTTAAGATTAATAATCGTAATCCTCGTGTCTTGTCTTAAGAAGGCTTATCACCCCCCTCTCGTAAACCACCCTCACGGGCTGTCTGCGAGAAGAGCGATAATGTTTCATCTAACCTAATCTTAACCTTAAATAAATATTATGAAAAAACCTCTTAATTCGGAAGCAAATATAGCGGATGTGATTCTCCCGGGTGTGTATAATTTGACAGAATAGTGGGATTTATTGATATTTTAAAACTTTTGAAGTGGAAAAACTGTTCTAAAACTGCATTCTTTTTGCATTTGTGTGCAAAAATGAGGCATAATTCATTTATTGTTTGTATCTTTGCAAACTAATTTAACACTAATATAGGTATGAGTTACAATTTGTTGAAAGGAAAAAGAGGTATTATTTTTGGTGCATTAAATGAACAGTCCATTGCATGGAAAGTGGCAGAAAAAGCTGTTGAGGAAGGTGCTGTCATTACATTATCCAATACTCCGGTGGCAGTCCGTATGGGTGAAGTTTCGGCTTTGGCGGACAAGTTGCATTGCGAAGTGATTCCTGCTGATGCTACGAGTGTAGAAGATTTGGAAAATGTATTTAAGCGTTCAATGGAAGTACTGGGTGGCAAGATAGATTTTGTTTTGCACTCTATCGGTATGTCTCCCAATGTTCGTAAAAAACGTACTTACGATGACCTCGATTATGATATGTTGGGCAAGACTTTAGACATCTCTGCCGTATCGTTCCACAAAATGATTCAGGCTGCCAAGAAACTGGACGCCATTGCAGAATACGGTTCTATTTTGGCTTTGAGCTATGTAGCCGCACAGCGTACATTCTACGGATACAATGATATGGCTGATGCAAAGGCATTATTGGAGTCTATTGCACGCAGCTTCGGATATATCTACGGACGTGAACATCACGTGCGTGTAAACACTATTTCCCAGTCACCGACCATGACCACTGCCGGTTCGGGCGTAAAAGGCATGGACAAACTGTTCGATTTTGCCAACCGTATGTCTCCGCTGGGCAATGCTTCTGCCGACGAGTGCGCAGATTACTGCATAGTAATGTTCTCCGACCTCACCCGTAAAGTGACCATGCAGAACCTTTTCCACGACGGTGGTTTCTCCAGCGTAGGTATGAGTCTTCGCGCCATGGCGACTTACGAAAAGGGATTGGACGAATATAAAGACGAAAACGGAAATATCATTTACGGATAATCACAGATGATACGCAAAATTATATTCATATTGGTAGGCCTTGTTGCTCTTTCTTCTTGTCATTGGAACGGGGGAAAGAGTGGCAATACTGCCGATTTGGATATAAAAGTAGCCCGTTATGACCGTTTGTTGTTCGAGTATGTGACCATGAACAACCTTTCGGCACTGCAAAAGATGAATACTGATTTTCCGCAAGCCACCAAACTTTTGATAGAAGATGTGCTGGCCATCGGCGAAGTGGACGACAATAAGATAAACGACCGTCTGATGGAGTATTATGCCGATACCACCTTATTGGTATTGATACAGGATGCCGAAGAAAAATTCAAGGATATGGGTTGGATAGAGAAGAAACTCACCAAAGGCTTCAAGCAGTTGAAGAAAGAAGTTCCCTCTTTGCCCGTTCCTCATTTCTATGCCCAACTTTCCGCCCTCAACCAGTCGGTAGTGGTAGGAGACAGCATCGTAGGGTTCAGCATAGATAAATATATGGGGGCCGATTATCCCCTCTATAAACGTTTTTACTACGATTACCAATGCCGCAGCATGGAGCCCGACCGCATTGTTCCAGATTGTTTCACCTTTTATTTATTGAGCGAATATCCCATGCCTTGGGGTCCCGGACGTACCTTGCTCGATATGATTCTGCATAGGGGAAAAATAAATTGGGTAGTAGCCCGCATATTAGGTTATGAATCATTTGAGAAAGAGATGGGATATGACGAGAAAGAGGCGGAATGGTGCAGGAAGAACAAAGCAGCCTTATGGAAAGGTATGCTGGACAACGGACATCTGGATGCTACCGATCCGTTGATTGTGCGCAGCTATATTCGTAAAGACCCTTTTATACCGATTATGACAGGTGGTGAGCGAACCCCGGCAAGTATCGGTGTGTGGATGGGCATATTGCTGATAGACGAATATATGAAGACTCATGACGACGTAACCATAAATGATTTATTGAACGATACCGACTATCGCCGTATATTGAGTGAAGTTGATTTCAAGCCCTGATTATTCTGAAAGAACTGAATTATGGAAACAGCATTATATCTGTTGCCCGTCACTTTGGGCGACACTCCCGTCGAGAACGTATTACCGGTATATAACAAGGAAATTATCCTTGGCATCAAGCATTTTATAGTCGAGGATGTGCGTTCTGCCCGTCGTTTTTTGAAGAAAGTGGAGCGTAGCATTGATATTGATTCACTTACATTCTATCCATTAAACAAGCACACTTCTCCCGAAGACATTTCCGGCTATCTGAAACCGTTAATGTCGGGTGAGTCTATGGGAGTAATTTCCGAAGCCGGCTGTCCTGCTGTTGCCGATCCGGGAGCCGATGTAGTAGCCATTGCCCAGCGTAAGAACCTGAAAGTGGTTCCGTTAGTAGGGCCTTCTTCCATTATTATGTCTGTCATGGGTTCGGGCTTTAACGGTCAAAGTTTTGCTTTCCACGGTTACCTTCCCATTGAGCCGGGCGAAAGAGCCAAGCGGATTAAGGTATTGGAACAGCGCGTTTACTCAGAAGACCAAACGCAGCTCTTTATCGAAACTCCTTACCGAAACAATAAGATGGCGGAAGACATTCTGAAAAACTGTCGTCCTCAAACCAAGTTGTGCATTGCTGCCAATATCACTTGTGAAGGAGAATATATCAAGACCAAGACGGTAAAAGAGTGGCAGGGAAAATTGCCGGATTTATCTAAGATACCTTGCATCTTTTTGATATACAAATAGCACATTTCGGATGTGGCTTGTGCTGTCACCATCCCACAAAACGTCCGGTTTATCGGTGGTTTTGAAAGGATGGGTGATAGCAGTAGCGGCACTTTTATTTTAAAATAATTTCTTTGATGATTGGCCAGCAAGTATGTTGGCCGGTTATTTGAATCTTGACTGCTTTTATTGTTTTAGCAGCATCCAGTGTAGTCGATGCTTGCCCCAGTTCATCAAATTCACCTACTTTCACAAAGTTCTTACCATCTTCACTAATCAAAAGATTGGCCATGGTGATATAATCTTTGGAATCTCCTGTTATGACTTTCACTTCATTTACTTTCATCGGTTCACCTAAAACGATTGTAAAATAATGCTCCGGCCCCACAGAAGTTCCACCCCAGAAGAAAGTATTCGATTTGCCATCAAAAGCATATTCTGCATGGTAAGGAGGATTTCCCGGAATATTGGTGTCAATATGTGCATTACGAACCAAAGCAGGCTTTTCGTTTGACGGAACAAACTCCTTTTCATTCATGGCATCATCTTCATAATAATTGATATCCAGTTTCTTCATAACAGGATAAAACGTGGTAATACGTTGATAAAAATCATCCCAATTTCTGGCAGAAGGCTCACTCCATAGCACCTCCGACAAGGCACAGATGCGAGGATAAAGCATCCATTCCACACGGTCCATAGTAGTGATGCGTTCAGTCCACAAAGCAGCCTGTCCTCCTTTTATCAACGCTTGTTGTTCAGAAGTGACTCCTTCTGATACGGGATTCCACTCATATACTTTACGGGTAGAGTTCCCAGCATACCCCCAGTCGAAATAACAACCGTGCTGCGGACACATGATAACAGATATGCCATGTTCCAAGGCAGCCTTCTGTTTTTCCACGCCATTATCCCTCCAAATAGTCAATACATCATTCGGACTGGCTGCATGTCTGTCATTTATTTCCCCCCAGCCTATCATTATTTTACCCTTAGAACGAATCAATTCACTCATTTTACGAGTGAAGTAATCCTGAATTTCCCCCGGAGATTTCATTCCTTCGCGTTTGTAAAGTGCCATACATTTTGGACATTTTTCCCAAATATCAGTAGGAACTTCATCACCTCCGAAATGTATATATTGCGAAGGGAAAATTTCGATAAGTGCATCTATTACATCTTCTGCAAAATCGAATGACTGAGAATTGCCGATACAAATCATATTTTCATTGCCACGTTTGCGTTTGTTCCAGTCACGTTCCTCAGGAGTGGCTTCGAATTTTCCTCCCCGGCAAGATAGTTCAGGCAATGCGGCAAGCAATGCAATGCTATGACCGGGCAAATCTACTTCCGGAATAATCTCAATTCCCCGTGTTCCGGCGTATGCTACGATTTCCTTCAAGTCCTCTTTGCTATAATATTTTCCGGACAATTCGGGAAAATCATAATAATAGGTACCTTCTTTTACTAAATTGGGATATTTATTCATAGATAATCGCCAGGCTTGATTATCAGTGAGATGCATGTGAAGGGTGTTGAGTTTGAAAAAGGCCATGTGGTCAAGTGTTTCCTTCAATTCATCTACCGTCCAGAAGTGACGGGCACAATCCAGCATCAATCCTCTATAACCGAATACAGGCTTGTCGTGTATGGTGAGTACCGGTAATTGAGCATCTTTTGCAGTCATAATCAGTTGGAGTAAACTGGCCAAACCATGATTGACGCCCTGTGTATCGCCGGCTTCTATTTTAATCCGGTTTTTCTCTATATTCAGCAGATAGGCTTCGGCAGAAAGTGACTCGTTTTTAACGATAGCCAAAGTGCCCTCCGAATCAGTTAACGATACGGTTAACGAGGCTGTCTTTTGCAAGTCTTTCACAAAATTGTTTGCGGTGAGTTTCCACTCATCGGGTACTTGTATGCTTTGTAAATTACTTAATGGAAAAGCGCCTTTATGAATTTCTACATTTTCCGCCAGCGGAATAAGGTCTACCTTTTCTACCAATTGGGTTTCACACGAGGTCAGTAACAAAGCAAATGCTGCAATAGCAATCCGGTTTTTCTTCATAGATTTAATAAGAAACTGTTTTGATTAAATAATCGATATCCATTTGTCAATCAGTAGATTAATTGTAATTTCGTAACTTAAAGGTCTTTTGATTAAATAAGTTATGAGCTATAATCCAACTAACCTAATTGAAAAACAGTGGCAAGGTATCAAAAATATCGTAGAGCCACAAGGAAGAAGCAGGAAAACTTTGGCTATCACCCACAGGCAGGTAGAGACCGCAGTTCATGGCATTCAACCGGAGGTAGTGGGGATATTCTTTTCGTGTTGTCAAATCAAGAAAAGGAGGTTTTGTGCCTTCTTCAAAATATTCCATTTCATTTAAATCAATGATGTGTGTTTTTATTATTTCTTTTTTAAATATGCCATGATTAATACAGGGTTGTCGTCTTCTTTCAATCCGTCGGCAAACGCTACTAGTTTCTCGCTTACCCATTCTCCCTTTTCTTTCTGTTGGGCGATATACTCTTTCAGTTCATAAGGCCATATCCAGTTCACCATGGCACCATTGTGTACTCCCAGTCTTAACTCAAAAGGTTTTCCACCATCAATGTCATCAGTCAGATGTTCTGATATGGCAAAAGTATTTCCGTTGGTCTTATCAAGGAAGGCTAATAAACGTGGGGAATATCCGCGTATACCTTCATAGGCAATAATGTTCATCCATTGCATCACTACATAGCGTTCGGATTCGTATGCGCTGAGTATTCTTTTCTTATTGTCTACCAGTTTGGCATATTCGCTATTCTCAGCAAGAAGTTTTTTAGTCTTTTCATCCCCCTTTGCCTGGCGTGATATCTTCACCATTCCTGTAATATATGTTATATAGTCATTCAGGAAAGCACGTTTATCCGGCCCTAAATCTTTCATATCAAATTTCCATCTCACTTTTAGTCCATTATCAGTGACTGTGTACATGCAATCGGTGAAGAAATTATAGAATAAAGTATGTCCGTCGTAGTCCGAAAACTCATATTGAATGGCTTGAGCACGAACATTGTCCGGCTGATGCAGACTGCTGTCTAGCGGAATACGTTCGCTATATACAATATTGAGATTCGTATTCATCCAATATACAGAATCGGGGTAACTGACAAGCATATATAGGCTGTCGGCTGTAACCATATCTGCCAAAGAACCACCACTGACTATGCCCCCGCTTGTATATCTTACCGTCTTTTCTACTCCTGTAAACTTGCCATTCCTGTCATATTGTATGATTTTGTTTCCCTGTGTATAGAATAAGCCACGCTTTTCGTCATAGGTAACCATATAGCCCCATGGACTGGTATCTTCTCCCGGTCCGCCTCCCAGTTTTCCTATTTGTTTGACATATTTTCCTTTAGCATCGAATAAGCGTCCGGGAAAGGCACACCAATACGGCTTTACATACTGTAATAATCCGTTGGTCAAATATATTTTTGTTTCCAAAGGCACATATACGATACTGTCCACCACTTCGGATAATTTCATGGATGGAAGTGCCTTTTCAATGGCATCGCCGATTCTGATAGTGGAATCCAAGACAAATGCTGTCTCTTCACTTTCATCACTTTGTTTTTTCGACTGGTTTGTGCAACCTGACAATGCAAGTATACACAATATCAAGATGGTGTTTCTCATAATCTTCATATTGTTTTGAAGTTTGAAGCAAATATAAACAAAATATTTAGAGGTGTAACGATGTTGGGGATACTTTTGGTACACAGATGACTTTTTGCACTATTCTAAAGTATACAATTGCTATATTGAAAAATGTAACTTATTGTAAATCAGAGATAAAAGTATCAGCTTTTTCGGTAGTACTTTGTTCCTTCAGAACCAAAATGATAAAGTACGGATTCCCATCTCGAATTCCGATATTTACTGATGATTGCGTCGTTTCTCCCTTTCTCCTTTCATTAGCCATTGAAACGCTCTGCTGATGGGTGTTCCGGTAGTGAATGGACATTCCGTCACCGCCCTTTCAGCCTCCTTTCATTTGTAAAACTCCTTCCGGCTTTTGAACTTTTTCGATAATACTTTACGGTAGGGGCGGACCCATGTGTCCG
>OGDN01004693.1_pt1 | contig 11782 bp, 6 predicted proteins | sample 1570271 | NCBI WGS metagenome assembly OGDN01 (sample SAMEA4384481, study PRJEB24528) | human gut metagenome | reverse complement strand
AAAACGTATATAAAAATTATATATGAATTGAAATGGAGTTAAATTATGTAGAAGCATAGGAATATGGATTACCTCCAACAGGTGGTATGGGAATGGGTATTGATAGACTTGTTATGTTATTAACTGGTCAAGAAAGTATCCAAGAGGTTATTCTTTTCCCTTAATCGAAAGTTAAAAAATGTTTGATAAAATCAATATAATTTTGATTTTTAAATTAAATAAACAGTTAAAATAAAAGCAAAATTTTCTTAGTTATAAAGTGAATTTAGTGACTAAAAAATTGTGATTTTTTTTAATAAACAATTTAAAATTATCATGTTTATATTTTATAAATTATTCATTTAGTGTAAACTAAGATTAGCATAAGAAGGAGGGGCTTATATGATAATAAAAAGTATTACAAATCAGTATCTTTTGGAAAATGAGGAGAACCAATATTTTGATAGAAAAAGTGCTAGAATAAAACCTTCTGATATAGTAAGGCATCTTGTTGCTTTTGCAAATGCTAACGGTGGAATCTTAGCTATAGGTATAGAGGATAATGGTATAGTTACAGGTTTTGATTATGAAGGGGCACATTCGATTAATGAATTTTTAGAAGTACCTTATTTAATTGATGGTAACATAAAAGTTATCCATGATGAAAGAACAATTGATGGCAAGACAATTTTGTTGTTTGAAATAGAATCTAGTGATAATTATGTTATAAAAACAAGAGATCAAAAGGTTTTTTTAAGAGTAGGAGATAAATCAAAATTATTAAATCATGAACAGGTTACTCAATTAGAATATGATAAAGGTGAACGTAGATTTGAAGATTTAGTTATAGAAGAATCTTCGTTTAATGATGTAGATATTGAATTATTAACTAAATATAAGCAAATATTAGGTACAAATCTTTCTTTAGAAGAAATTCTATATGCAAGATCTTTGATGAAGAATGGTCATCTCACTTATGCAGGAATATTATTGTTTGGAAAATATCCAACAAAATATTTGCCAAATGCAAGAGTAAGATTATTAAAATTTGATGGAAATAAAATGGAAACTGGAAAACGCATAAATATTATTAAAGATATAAATTTTGAAGATGCAATTCCAAAAATTATTGAAGATATAAAAAGGGAGATGCATTCTCAATTAAGAGATTTTCAATATTTAGGTGAGGATGGAGTATTCAAAATAATTCCCGAATACCCAGAGTTTCCATGGCTTGAAGGAATTGTTAATGCTGTTACACATCGCAATTATTCTTTACAAGGGGACCATATTAGGGTTTCTTTATATGATGATCATTTAGAAATATTTAGTCCAGGAAAGTTACCTAATATAGTGACACTAGAAAATATGAAGTATACTCGTTACTCAAGAAATCCAAGAATTGCAAGAGTTTTGACTGAATTTGGTTATGTAAAAGAACTTAATGAAGGAGTAAAGCGTATATACGATGAAATGCAAGCTTCATTTTTAAATGATCCTATATATACTGAACCAAACTCATCAGCTGTCTTATTAACGCTTGAAAATAGTATTGTTTCAAGAAAGACGAGAAAAGATGAATATCAAAAGAATAATTTTGATCCAACAATTTTGCCAGAAAAACAATTATTAGTTTATGGTATTATTTCTAGTCATCCTGGTTTGAATACGAGAGAAATTGCAGATTTACTATCGATTAAAAAGACAAGTGTAGAAAATGCTGTAAAAATATTAAGAAAAAAAGAAGTTATTGAACATATTGGTACTAGATCAAAAGGTGGATATGTTATTAAGAAATCAGATAATTGAAAGATATAGACCACCGAAAGACCACCGAAAGACCACCGAAAGACCACCGAATTATATTAAATATCAATAATTTTGTTCAAAAAAGTATATATATCATTATGATGAAATAGAAGTAAGCAGAGTGTTATTTAGAAAAGATGAAGTTGATAGTTACTATAGTTTAAATTAAAAATGATAGAAGTTGAAATTTTAGATATGAAAAATTAAACAATGAGAATGCTTCGAAAATTTACATGGAGTGATTGAACATTTTAGATTATCTATTCCCATTTAATACTTTTTTTGGATTTGAATCTCACATAGTCCTCTTATACTCACTATATAGGAATAAATAAATATCGTTGATTTTCCATGAAAATGATAAATAAAAATAGTGCTATAAAAAAATGCCGATAAAAAGGGAATGTTTGAATATTGTCAAGAAAAATAGGTTCAAGAAATAGATGAAACAACGTAATAAATAGAGGTAAAATCAAGATAATTTGAATTTTGTAATCAAAAACATATTAATAAAATAGCATGTGCAATATTTTAATAAATATCGTAATTATGAGTCTATTTATCAAAAAGCACATGCCTTTTATTTTGAGCCATTATAAGTGATTGTTATACAAGTGGATGCATAAAAATATTCTTTGTATAAAACTGTCCAAAATAGTCATACTTAAAATTAAGCAGGTTACATGTTATGATCTGCTTGTAAATCGAGAAGCATTGTATCAAATGCAAAAAGGTAAAGAATGTTTTCTCGTTTTTAGAGTGGACGTAACACTAGACTAGTTACCTTTATAAATATTGTCTAACAATTTAATAATGAAACAAATATGTAAAAATTTATAAGAAATAGGTTTATGTATTAGTTTTTTTGATGTATGTAAAAAAAGATTTTTATGATATTTTAGTATAGCATAAAGATCTTTTTTAATATCATATATTAATTGATCATTTGGATAATGATAATAAGTATATAAAAGAAGACAAATTATAATTTATAATTTAAATTTTTTTGCAAGAGCTTCAATTTGACTTTTAGAAATACCAAAACGCGTACATAAATCTTCAATATATTGATTTAATTCTTCAGGAGATTTATTTTCCATATCTTTTTCATTGATTCCCAAACCATGCATTATACTTTTCACTTGATCAAACATTGAAGAATCTCCATTATTATATTTATTCATCATATCATCATAGTATTTTTTAGCTCCTTCAAGCATTTCATCTTCTTGCTGTTTTTTTTCTTCAAACTGTTTTTGAAGTTCTAATAAAACATCGATTTCTTCGCTATCTAATTCTAATTCATCAAAAAAATCTAATGCTTGATTACATAAAAGCTCAACTTCTAAATCATAATTTTCCTGGTCCAATTTATTAATTAATTCAAAATTATAAAAAAATTCTTGAATTCTTTGTTGTTGCTGATTTGATAAAACAATATCCTCATATTCATCATTTAAAAGATCATTTAAAACAATGGTAGTATAATAAATAACTTTTTCATGAGATGTCAAAATCATTTTTGTTTCTATAGAAGTTATTTTTGAAAGTAAATCAATAAATTTTTTAGAATTAATAAAAGAATTATCAAAATTATATTGACGATCTTTAGTAGCAATATAACTAATACTAGTATTTTTTTTATATTCTAACTTGATGATTTCGTCATAATTAATAATACCTGATTCATTAAGTAAAAAATAAATATTTTTGTTAGTAAAAATCATTCCTAAACTACCATCTTTATTTTCACTACAGTCAATAAAAGCAATTATATCTGTAATATCGTTACTGCCAAAAGTATATATTGCATTACCTATTTGACTAGGGATGTTTTCATAAGAATAAAACACCCCATTTATTACAAAATCGTTGTCTAAAAACGATAATATTTCTTTTTTATCCATATACTTCTCCTTTTTTATTTACTTAATTTTGTTTCATATTGCAATTGTTGAATCATTTCTTTGCATAAACTAAGAAAATCATCTTTTTCCATTCCTTTAACGATTGCCTCACTGCCAAGTAGTTGTAAGTCACTAAAAATACGATCTTTAAAATCAGTTGATATATTTGAACTAGGAAAAACTTTGGCTCCATGGCGGCGATCAATACAAATATATCCCTCTTGTTTTAATAAAGCATATGCTTTATTAACGGTCATATTATTAACATGAAGATCATTAGCTAAACTTCTAACTGTTGGTAACGACTCCCCATATTTAAATTGCCCGTTTCCAATCCCTCTTACAATTTCATTTCGCAGCTGGATATATATAGGAATATCACTATTATAATTTAAATTAATTATCATGTTCAATCACCTCTAATAATTTATTGTAAAATTTTTTAGTATCATCAATTCTATCATCATTAATTATATACGTTTTATCACTAGTGTAAATAACGATATAGCAATCATGCAAACTAGCTAAATAAACATAACATTTCCCATATTTATCAAATTCATAATTCCCTTTAGCATAAATACCGGTATCACTACCATTTGTTCTTATACCTTTACCTAAATCATTTGAGATTTCAATCTTTTCAATATTACTAGTATCTATAACATGATGATAAAACTGACTTGAAATAATAATTTCATTATTTTGTAATGATAAATCAACTAAATTATTAGTTAGATCTAAATAATAAGGATAGCCAAACAACCAAGTTAAAAAAACAATAATAGTTAAAATAATTCCCCCAACAAAATAGCGATAGCTTTTTTTAGCTGTATTAAAAGTAAGTTGACTGCCACCAGGCATAGAAATAAGTGTTCTTGGATCATAAGGATTATAATAGACAGGACCAAATATACCTATTTTCCAACAATCATCATCACTGATAGTATAATTAGTTTCTTTGAAGTGTAAAAGAATATTTGCTTTTTTATTGCGATAGTCATGAACTTTATATAATGTAATAATTATTGAAATTAATGAAAGTAGAATAGAGATAAAAAGATATATGAAAGTTAATTTTTCTAAAAGATAAAGCTGTATTACTAAATTAAATAGCGAATCACATAAAATCAAAAAGAAAAAGCAGTCATAAAAAGTATTTTTTCGTAATAGATTAATTGTTATGTTAGCTTCAGAATTATCACAAAAGGTTTGATTGGCTTGTTTTTTTATAAATAATAAACCAATCAATAATACTAGTATTTGTAACATATATGGATACATCGTTATATCAGCATCATATTTGACCATTAAGATAATTGTAAAAAGATCAATTAAAAGAACGATTATATAACGTTGTAAACCAAACGAATGTTTTTCCATTGATGAAGAAAGCTGTAAATCGACTTTATATGATTTATCACTTAAAACAAGCCAATTATTTTCTTTTTTTATTTCTAATAATTTATTACGAGCTTCTTTAAAAGGAATTTGAAGAATGAAAATATTTATAAAAATGACAATTATAAGAAACAACAAAAATAAAAATGGTGAAAGTAATTTTGCTAATAAAATAAATATAACTGGTAATATAAAACTGCAAATAAACATTAAATTAAGACGTTTGTTATAACGTGATATTACTTGTTGTACGGGTACAGATTCAAGAGCATAATCAGGTAAAGTAACTAAAAATAATAGTCCTTCTTTATACTTTGCATCTCTTTTCGAAGAATAATAAAAAACAATATTAATAAACACAATACTTATAATTATAAGTAACATATAAACCGCCTCTTTGTATTATTTATGTCAATAAAATTAACTACGATCATCTTCGTAGTTAATTAATATATTTAGTCTCCAAACGAAATACCTAATAATCTAGCTTGATTAACTTCTTCACTATTAACATCAACATATTTTAATTTACCTGCAGATTCAATTAAAGGAATAGCAGTAACAGAATTATCCTTACATACTACTAATTTACCAAAGTCGTTATTCATAATCAAACTAGCACCTTCAATACCAAAACGTGTTGCCATTAAGCGATCATATGGACAAGGGTTACCACCGCGTTGTACATGACCCACACAAGACACCCTTATCTCGCTATCAGTATAATGACTTAGCTGTTTGGCAATATCATAGACAACCGAATGTCCTTCACGTGCAGCAACTTTTAATTTATATTGTTTCTTAGTAAGGGCAGCTTCTGCTTTAGAAATAGCACCTTCAGCACAAGCGATAATAGTGAAATTTTTTCCTGTCATTTCACGTTGTTTTATTGCTGCAGCTATTTTTTCAATTTCATAAGGAATTTCAGGTAATAAGATTACATCTGCTCCAGAAGCAATTCCTGCTGCAAGACAGATATGCCCCACTTTATGGCCCATAATTTCAACGATAAAAATTCGATTATGACTAGCTGCGGTAGTATGGATTTGATCAAGGTAATTAGTTGCAATATCAATGGCTGATTGATATCCAAAAGTATAATCAGTTCCCCAAGTATCATTATCGATAGTTTTAGGAAGAGCAATAATATTCAAACCATTTTGAGCCAATAAATTAGCCGACTTTAAAGATCCATTCCCACCTAAAACAACTAAACAATCTAATTTAAGTTTCTTGTATGTTTGAATCATTGCCTCTACTTTATTAAATCCATTTTCAATTACTTGCATTTTCTTAAATGGACATCTTGATGTTCCTAAAATAGTTCCACCGATATTAATGATGCCGGAAAAGTCACTTGGTTTCATAATTTTATAGTCACCAAACATCAATCCTTTATATCCAGATAAAAAACCAATGATTTCAAGATCTTTAACATTTTGATATAAGGTTTTAACTAAACCTCTCATTGTAGCATTTAAAGATTGACAATCACCACCACTTGTTAGTATACCTATGCGCATATAATCACTCCTTTTAAAAAATGTATAAACTAATATTAACGTCTATTTAAAGAAATATTCCTGACTATTAAGTTCTGGCAATTTATTTTTAATACGTTTATACGTACTGTCTGCTAATAACTCATATGCCTTAACATTATCTTGTAACATCGTATTAAACATGAAAATAATTCTCTTTTTTATTTTTTCATCTAAAATAGGAGCTGCTACTTCAACTCTACGAGAAAGATTTCTTGTCATTAAATCAGCAGAAGAAATATATATTTTTTGGTCTTCTCCAGTACCAAAAATATAAATTCGCGAATGTTCTAAGTATCGTCCTACAATTGAAATAATACGAATGTTTTCAGTGTAATCTTTTATTCCAGGAATAATACAACAAATTCCTCTAACGATCATATCAATTTTAACTCCAGCCTGGCTAGCCTCAATTAATTTGTCGATCATTTGTTTACTAGTAATTGAATTACATTTAAAACCGATATAACTATCTTTACCAGCTTTAGCTAAAGCAATTTGTTCATCAATATACTCAAATATTTTTGTAATCATACAGTTAGGAGCAACCATCAAGTAGTTAACTTGATTTTCAGTTTCTCCAAGACTTAAATGATTAAAAATAGCATTAATTTCTTCGCCAATTTCGCGATTAGATGTCATTAAAGACAGATCGGTATATAATTTAGCAGTATTTTCATTATAATTACCGGTTCCTATTTGGCATACATATTGAATACCATGACTGTTTTTGCAAGTTATCAAACATAATTTTGAATGAACTTTTAAACCATCTAGACCATATATAACACGACATCCAGATTCTTCTAGACGCTTAGACCAGTCAATATTATTTTCTTCATCAAATCGTGCTCTTAATTCTACTAGAACAACTACCTCTTTACCATTTTCAGCAGCTTTAATTAAAGATTTAACGATTTTAGAATTCTTGGCTACTCGATATAATGTCATCTTAATACTAGCAACACTAGGATCTAGACTAGCTTCATCTAATAATCTTAAAAATGGTGACATGGATTCAAATGGATATGCAAGTAAAATATCTTTCTTTAATATTTGTTTTATCATTGGAATCCGGTTTTCTACCGATGGACTATTTTTAGCTTCTAGTTTTTTATAAAACATTTGGGGATGCATAAATTTCAAATGATCTCTTAATTCACTGATGAATTTTAAATCAAGTGGTGCACTAGAAATATATATTTGATTCTTTTTCAAATTTAAGAAATTCATCAACATTAAAATCTCTAATTCTTCTAATCCTTCTGACATTTCTAATCGTATAGGACATAATTTTCTTCTTTGTTTAATTAAAGTTTCCATCATTTCACGATAATCTTCATGTCCTTCTAATGAATGATCATCTTCATCTATATCCGCACTTCTTGTAACTCTTATAAATGCTTTATTTTTAATAGTATATTTAGCAAATATTTTAGAGACAAAATGCAAAATTATATCTTCTACCAAAATAAACTTACCTTGCATATTTGGAACAGCCAGTATTCGATTGTCCATAGCATTACCACAGGAAATTATTCCCATTTTACGTTTACCTTTTTTAGATTCTAATTGAACGATAATATATAATTCACGATTATTTAAAAAAGGAAAGGGTTGTCTTTTTGATACTACTTGCGGTGAAATTAAAGGTAAGATTTCTTGATTAAAATAATTTTCAAAATATTTACGATCCTCTTTGTTTTTCAATTGGCGAAATTTAACAATTCCCCAGCCATAATTCTCTAATTCACTCATGATATTATGGTAAATACGATCTTTTTTCTTATTTAAATAAGTTATTCTTTTTAAACACGCTTTTAACTGTTCTTCTCCTGTCATTCCTGTTTTATTATCTTTTGATGCTGGATAAAAAAGCATTTGATCATATAAAGAACCAATTCTAACCATAAAAAATTCATCAAGATTTGATTGGAATATTGAAATAAAGCTAAGTTTTTCTCCTAGTGGTACTTTAGAATCCTTTGCCTGCATTAAAACGCGATCATTGAATTTTAACCAAGACAGCTCTCTATTTTCTCTACATTTATACATTTTATTATATCCTCCTCTATATAACATCAAAATAATATTTATCCAAAAATTTATCAAGAAAAATTAAGCAGTTAACTAAATATTTACATGTGGTTAATATATAGCTAATAAAAATATTTTAAGATATTAAAATTTTACAACTAACTATCCTCAATATCAACGAGATAATCTAAAAATATAAAATTTATTGTAACATAGTATTTAATTACTAAATTTTAGTGATGTTTTAAGTAAAAAATTACTAAAACTGTTGTTAAAAAAGCTTTTACGTGGTAGGATTTAAGTGTGCAATAATAAAAGATATTTATGGGATATTGGAAAAGGAGGAAAAAAATGAAAAAAAGTTGGGACAAGAAGATTTCAGCAGCACTAACAGCTACATTATTATTATCTGTAGCTCCAGTCAACATTCTAGCTAAACCCGATGCAAGCATTACACAGTCTACTCCTGAAGATGTATTTGTTGACATCATTGGAGAAGGTGAACGTTCTACTTTATTCAATGAAAATTGGAAATTTCATCGCGGTGATGTCACTAATGCACAAAATGTAGATTTCAATGATACATCATGGGAAAATGTTAATTTGCCTCATGATTATAGTATTGATCAGGAATTTACTACAAGCGGAGAAGCTGAAAGTGGATTTTTACCAGGAGGTATAGGATGGTATCGTAAGACTTTTGTTGTACCAGAAAAATATCAAGGCAAACAGCTTATGGTTGAATTTGATGGTGCTTATATGAATGCGGAGGTTTATTTAAATGGAAAGAAATTAGGTGAACATCCATATGGATATACAGCATTTGCTTTCGATCTTACGGATGAATTGGTTTTTGATGGTAAGACAGAAAATGTTTTAGTTGTAAAAACAAACAATAAAATTCCAAGCAGTAGATGGTATTCTGGAAGTGGAATTTATCGAGATGTAACTTTAACAGTTACTGATGAAGTACATGTTGGATATAACGGCACACAAATCGTTGCTAAAGATTTAGAGACAAATAAGGATAAAACTGTAGAAGTTGATGTAACAACAACAGTAGAAAATGATAGCAGCGTTAATAAAACAGTGACTGTAAAAAATACGTTGTTCGATGAATTTGGTCAAGCAGCTAGTAATACAACTTCTAGCCAAGTTGAAATAGCAGCAGATGATAGTCAAGATGTAAAACAGATCGTCGAAATAGAATCACCAGAATTGTGGTCAGTTGATGATGCAAATATGTATACATTGAAGACAGAAATAGTAGATGGAAATGAAGTTTTAGATACATATGAAACTGATTATGGCTTCCGTTATTATAATTTTGATAATAACACTGGTTTTTCATTGAATGGTGAAAACATGAAATTAAAAGGTGTATGTATGCACCATGATCAAGGAGCCTTAGGAGCAGTTGCTAATCGAGACGCTATTGAACGACAAGTAAAAATTTTAAAAGAAATGGGATGTAATGCAATTCGTGTTACCCATAATCCTGCCGCTTCAGCTTTATTAGATATTTGTAATGAATATGGAATTCTTGTTATTAATGAAGCTTTTGATGGCTGGACAGAATATAAAAATGGAAATGTTAATGACTATACTGCCCATTTTGAAGAAACGATTACTGCAGATAATCAAATTATTAACGGTGAAGCGGGAATGCAGTGGGGCGAATTTGATGTTAAAGCTATGGTAGATGGAGCAAAAAATGATCCTAGTGTAATTATGTGGTCAATTGGAAATGAAATTGATGAAGGTGTTTCTGGCAGCACAACTCATTATGTAGATGTAGCTAGAAATATTATTAACTGGATTCAAGAAGTAGATACATCACGCCCAATTACTAATGGAGATAATCGTAAAAATACTAATCCTAGTGCAATAATCAGTCAAATCAATCAATTGATTTATGAATCAGGTGGTGTTGTGGGAATGAATTATGCTAGTAATAGTCAAACTGTTTCTATGCATAACGCTTATCCTAACTGGCCGTTATATGGTTCAGAAACAGCAAGTTCAATTCATAGTCGTGGTGTTTATAATGTTACTGGTAGAGATAACACTAATCTTCAAATGTCAGAATATGATAATGATGAAGCCAAGGTAGGTTGGGGTCATTCAGCAAGTGATGCGTGGAGTTTTGTAATCCAAAATGATTTTAATGCCGGTGAATTCGTTTGGACAGGATTCGATTATATTGGCGAACCAACACCATGGAATGGAGTAGGAACTGGTAGTGTAAGTGGTCAAGGAGCAAAACCGAATTCATCTTATTTTGGTATCGTCGATACTGCAGGATTTGCAAAAGACACATATTATTTATATAAGAGTTTATGGGATGAAAATAGTACTACTTTACATTTAATGTCAACTTGGAACAATAATGAAATAGTTAAAGATTCAAGTGGTAAGATCAAAGTAGATGTATTTACAAATGCTGCTAAAGTAGAATTATATTTAAATGATGAAAAAATTGCTGAGGATACAGCGACTAAGCATACAACTGCTTTAGGATACACATATCAAACATTTTCTAGTGGTGAATTTTATCCAAGTTTTAAAGTTGCCTGGGCAGCTGGAAAGTTGAGTGCTAAAGCTTATGATGAAGATGGTAATTTAATTAGTGATACTGAAGGTAGAGATAGTGTATCAACCAATGGTGATGCAACTAAATTAGATGCTTATGCAGATAAAACTGAAATAACTGCTGATGGAAGCAGCTTATCTTATATAACTGTAGATGTAAAAGATGCAAATAATAATGTAGTAGCTGGTGCTAACGATAGAATTACTTTTGACATAGAAGGTGAAGGAAAAATAGTTGGTGTTGATAACGGAGATCCTTCAGATACTGATAGTTATAAAGGTAATACAAGAAAAGCTTTCCACGGTAAAGCTTTGGTAATTGTTCAGTCTACAAAAAATGAAGGATCATTTACATTAACAGCAAGTTCTAATGGTTTAGCTTCATCAAGTGTGACAGTAAATACAAAGCAAACAGCTATTGAAGGAGATATATATTTACAAAGTTATAAAATTTCTAAGAATATGTATGTTTCAGTTGGTCAAGAACCAATTTTACCAGAAACAGTAGTAGGTACT
>OGDN01004686.1_pt1 | contig 11816 bp, 10 predicted proteins | sample 1570271 | NCBI WGS metagenome assembly OGDN01 (sample SAMEA4384481, study PRJEB24528) | human gut metagenome | reverse complement strand
CGGCCTCGGCGATCTGCTGGCCGAGGTCGAACGAATAGGTCGTCCATTGCGATGCCGCGGAGAGCGGTTTGATCTTATAAACGGTCTGCGTTATATCGTCCAGGACGATTGCCAGCGAAATCGCCTTGCCGCTTTTGTATTCGAACGTGAGCACCTTGTCCGATATGCCGTCGGCGACCCGCTGGGTCGTGAACGATGCGTCGGCGCCCGTGGTGGTCAGTTTGTAGGTATAGCCGGTCGTAGGCGACGAAGCTTCCTCCTCTACGGTCAGGTTGTTGCTGTCCTTGATATAAAAATATCCTTTCGGGAAGTTCGGATCGTCGTCTACGTCTTCGCCGTTCATCCGGATCTGAGCGAAACGGGAACGGATTTCGTCGACCGTGCCGATCTTCAGGTAGACGTCGTATTCGAAGACGAGTCCTTTGGTGATGGCGAAAGTCCGCAGCGGCGCGAAATAGGAGCAACTGCCGCCGGTCGGACCGGACGAACCGCCGTTGAAACGGTAGTTGGTCGATAACGGCGATCCGGGCGAGTAAACGCCGATGCCCCATTGCGAGTCGTCCACGTAAGCGGCCCAGTGTTCGTCGCGGGTATGCTTTTCGTTCGGCCAGCCCGGAACGACCGTGGTCAGCGCGGCATTGGTCCACGGACTGTCGCCCTTGTAATATACCAGGTTCTTCAGGGCATAGTCTACGAAGACGGCCGGAACTTCCTGTTCGGTAGCCGGATGGTCGGTCGCGCCCGCTCCCGTGTTGCGGAACGTATAGTGAATGTGGGCCACGTCGCCGTCGAGTGTGATTTTTTCTTCCATCTGACATTCGGTCAGTAGCTTGCCGGAAGCCCAGTGCACCGGAACCGAAACGATTTCCAGGCTGGAGCTGGTGATATTCTGCGACAGGATTTCCGGTTTCTGACCGCGCCATCCGCCGCCCTGAATCGGGTTCCACACCCAATCCTTACCGTCCCATTTGCTGCCGTCCGCTTCTCCGTAATAGGATTGCTGGACGAAACGTCCTTCGTCGGCATGGTTCAGTAGGTTGCGCTTGGTATTTACTTCCGAGAAGTGGAAGATCGATCCGCCGTGGGTCAGGTCGATACCCAGTTGGACGATTCCGTTGTTGAGGTAGGTCGCGTTCTGCATGCCCGCTTCCGGCCACGCTTCCACCGGCGTGGCGGTGCCGGTTACGGCTTCCGATTGCTTGCCGTTGTCGTATACGGCCGCTACCGAGAACGTATATTCGGTTCCGTTGGTCAGTCCGGTCGCCTCGTATCCGGTCGTGTCGGCCTTGACGGTGGCGCTTCCGTTTCCGGGCGTCCAGCTTACGGCGTATTCTTTCAATCCTTCGACGTTCTTGGGAGCTTTCCACGAAAGGTTCGCTTTTTTATCGGGCGCCGTGATTACCAGTCCGGTCGGAGCAGCCGAGAACGGCGTGCCCTGTTCGACGAGGGCGTTCGACTTTTTGCCGTCGTCGTATGCGGCCGCTACCGAGAACGTATACTGGGTTCCGTTGGTCAGTCCGGTCGCCGTATAGGTGGTCGTGCCGGCCGCTACGGTAGCGCTTCCGTTTCCGGGCATCCAGCTTACGGCGTATTCTTTCAGTCCCTCGCCGTTTTCGGGAGCCTGCCAAGAAAGGGTGATTTCTTTATCCCACGGGGTTACGACCAGGTCGGTCGGTTCCGGTTTGACCGATGCGGCCGGCGTGCCCTGCTTGGTCACCACTTCCGATTTTTGCCCGTTGTTGTACACGGCGGCGATGGAGAAGGTATAGGCGGTTCCGTTGGTCAGTCCGGTGGCGGTGTACAGCGTCGTTCCCGCCTGGACGGTCGCCTGCCCGTCCCCCGGTGTCCAGGTAATGGAGTACTCCTTGAGATTCTCGCTTTCCGGCGCGGTCCAGCTCAGCGTGACGCTACCGTCGCCCGCCTGTACAGCCGCATTGGTCGGCGCCGGCGTCGGATACGACGCGTCGGCATTGTCTTTCTTGCACGACATAAACATCAACGCCGGCAATAACAGTAGCAAAGTACTGACTTTGAAAAATTTTTTCATAGATGGAAAAATTTAGTTTAAAAATCAAATAAAATTGCGTTGTGGTTTGTCGGGGTCGGACCATTCCACAGGAACAGCTCCAACGGTTAAGTTGTAAACAAATGTAGAATAAATTTCCGAATTTCGCCTTATCCGGAGTCGAATTTCGTACGATTCGGGGCAGGATTCTTCCTGCGGGCTTGCCCGGTGCGGCGAAGACTGTGGCGGCGCGGAACGGATTGTCGTAAAGTAGGAGAGGGGTTACCGTCTCGAAAACAGCCATTTAAGCATTTGCAGCAGGATCAGGATCGAGGTGGCGATCAGGATGAAGTGTCCGTAACCGTTGTCGCGGTCGAACACGATCAGGACGATCGATCCGATGAAGAGTCCGATCAGCATGATGACGTAGGCGATTCGGCGGCTGACCATTCGGATGGTTTTGATAAACAGTGTGTTGTCGTCGAGGATGACGTCGTGTTTGATTTTGCCTTCTTTCAGTTTGTAGAGGATTTCGCTGACGTCGTTCGGGAAATCCCGGATGAAACTGACGTAATTGTTCAGCGTGTCGTAGATTTCGGAGGCGATGCGGCGCGGCGAATATTTTCCCTTGACGACTTCTTTGGCGTAGGGGACGATGACCGGCGCCAGCGCCAGCGACGGATCGAGCGACGTGGCGAATTTTTCGAGCGTGGCCAACGCCTTGATTAGCATAAAGATGCCCGACGGAATTTGCAATTTGTACTTGACGATGATGTCGACGCAGTTCTGGATCGCTCCGGCGAAGTTGATCGTTTCTATCGGGATGCCGGTATATTGCATCATCATCTGGTGGATTTCGAATTTCAGTTCTTCGCGGTGTTCGAAGAATTTCTTACCGCACAGCGTGACCAGCGCATGCGAAATCGTGTCGCTGTTGCGCGAGACGAAGCCGATGGCGAAATCGGCCAGGAAGTCGAGGTCGCGGGGCGTGAGCGCCCCGACCATCCCGAAGTCGATGAAGCCGATGACGTTGCTTTCCATCACGAAGATATTGCCCGGATGCGGGTCGGCGTGGAAGAATCCGTGCTTCAGGATCATCGTGAGCAGGGCGTCGGCGCCGTTGCGGGCGATTTGCGACAGGTCGAGTCCCGCCGCCTGCAACGCCCCGAGGTCGTCGGGCGGAATGCCGTGGATCTTCTCCATCACGAGCAGCTTTTTCGTGCAGTGCTGCGTATGGACGACGGGAATGTGCACCGACGGGTTGTCCTTGAACATGATCCGGAAGCGGTTGATATTCGACGCTTCGATCGTGTAGTCCAATTCTTTGAGGATCGTGGCCGAAAATTCGTCGATCAGGCCGGTGATGTTCATCGCGGCCAGTTCCGGGTACTGCTTCGCGAAGCGTTTGGACAGGTATTTCAGCAGGTAAATGTCCAGTTTGATCTTGTTCTCGACGAAGGGACGTTGGATTTTGACGACCACCTCGTCGCCGGACAACAGGCGTCCCTGATAGACCTGCCCGATCGAGGCGGCGGCCAGCGGCAGCCGGTCGAATTCGCTGAAAACCTGTTCGAGCGGAGCGTTCAGCTCTTTTTCGATCAGCGCGATGGCGTATTCGCTGTCGAACGGGACGGCGCGGGACTGCAGTTTTTTGAGTTCGATCCGGAATTTCTCCGAAACCATATCCGGGCGATCGGCCAGGATCTGCCCGAATTTGACGAACGTGGGGCCGAGATCTTCGATGGTCATCCGGATCCGTTCCGGAGTCGTGTGGACGATTTTGTGGACTTTGCGGCGCCGTTTTCCGAAACGGGTGTGCGCGAACAACTCCCCGAACGAATGCTTGATCAGGATTCCCATGATCTGGAAAGCCCGGTTCATCTGCAGGAACGATATGTAGATGCTGACGATTTTCATAACGTTTTATTGTTGAGCGTCCTGTTTAGTTCTTCGAGCGTGCGGTTCAGTCGATCCATCTTCTCGATCAGCTCGCGGTTGTCCGCCGCGGGCGGTTCCGCGTCGCGGGTCTGCGCGAACAACTGCCGCAGCAGCAGTTCGTCCTTCAGCGATTCGGCCATCCGCAGCAGGCTCTCCGCGATGTGCTCGCTGCGCTGCGGGTCGGCGTCCATCTTTTCCGAAATGATTTTCGAAACTTTGTCGACGAAAAGATCCCTTTCCGACAGTCCGATCGTGAGGATCAGTCGCATGATGTTGCTGTACAGTGCTTTCATCGTATCGTAATCACAGTGCAATATTACGTATAATTTGCCGGAAAATGCAAGATGTTTGCCAATTCCGCCGTAAATTTGTCATAACGAAGACCGCCGGCCGCACTTCGCGGCGCGAATCTCCTCCGCTGGGCGCAACGGGAACCGCCCCGGCATGACAATTGCTGGATAAGATGCAGATTGCGTATATTTTATACGGTCCGTATACGGAGATCGGATCGCGCGGCGTTTTTTTAACAGAGGCATACCGAAATAATAATGCGTGTTATGAAAAAGATTGTTTTGATCGTTTTGTTGACGTTGCTGGGCGGCGGATTGTCCGCGCAGACGAATTCCCGCAAAGCGGCCCGACAGGTCGAGAAAGCGCGCCGGGCCGCGATGGACAGCGTGTTGCACCTCGGTGCGGTGCAGGCTTTGGAAAGCGGCGCTTTCGTAGTCGAAGTCGACCGGCTTATTTTCAAACGGGGGCGTACGGCCAGCGTCAGTTCGAATACGAATTTCGTTTCCCGCGACGGCGACGAGGCGTTCGTGCAGATAGCCTTCAATACGGTGCTGGCCGGGCCGAACGGCGTGGGCGGCATTACGGTGCGCGGAAACGTGTCGGATGTCACCGTCCGGACGGACAAAAAAGGATATCTCTACTACGGGATGAACGTTCAGGGGATCGGGATCTCCGCGCGGGTCGATATCATGCTGATTCCGGGCGCCGACCGCGCCAGCGCGACCGTCGATCCGAATTACAGCAGCAACCGGATTACGATGGAAGGAAGGGTGCTTCCCTCTGTCGATTCGAGGGTCTTTAAGGGACGTTTTCACTAATAAAGGCGTTTCCGGAAAATCCGCCGCCCCGCGCCAGTCAGAAATCCTGATTGGCGCGGGGCGGCGTGCATGGTGCGGAATGTTACCGTTCCGGCGGGTAGTCCGACAGGATGCCGCTCGTATGGCGGAATTGCTGGAAAACGAGCGGGTCGCCGGCGAATCGGGCCGAAAGTTCTTCCCGGACGGCGTCGTCGTGGACGCCCGGAATCAGCGTCGTGCGGAACCGGTAGTCGATCCCGCTGTCGCGCAGCAGGTCGATCGACCGTTGCACGTTGTCCATCTGGCGGTCGGTGACGGCCGGATAGATTTTCGCGTAGTGTTTGCGGTCGGGGATCGTTTTGATATCCATGGCCACGCAGTCGACCAGTCCCATGTCGATCAGGGCGGACAATAGTTCCGTATTCGTCCCGTTGGTATCGAGCTTGATCCGGTATCCGAGCCTTTTGACTCTCTCCAGAAAGCCGGTCAGTCCGAGGTGCAGGGTCGGCTCGCCGCCGGTTACGACGACTCCTTCGATCCACTCCCTGCGCCGCCGCAGGTAGTCGAGAATGACCGTTTCGGACAGATCGGGTAGGTGATCGGTCAGCGAGGGGAGTACCAGCGACGGGTTGTGGCAGTAGTCGCACCGGAAATTGCATCCTTTGGTGAATACGACGGCCGAAAGTACTCCCTCCCAATCGATCAGACTCTGTTTGACAAAACCTCCGATTCGCATGTCAGATCGCTGTTTCGTGGACGATCCGGTGGTCGAACAGCTTGCGGTCGGCGAACTCCTCCCGTTTCCCGTCGTTCCACTGGCTTACCGGGCGCATGTATCCGACGATACGGCTGTATACTTCCGCCTTGCCGCCGCATTTGGGACAGACGAAATGTTCGCCGGACAGGTAGCCGTGCGAAGGACAGATGCTGAACGACGGCGACAGCGTGATGTAGGGCAGCCGGAACCGGCCGGTCACGCGGCGCACCATGTCTCGGGCGGCTGCGGGCGATACGGCGCTTTCGCCGGTGAAGACGTGGAACACCGTTCCCCCGGTGTACAACGCTTGTAGCGGATCCTGCATTTCGAGCGCTTCGTACAGGTCGTCGGTAAAGTTTACCGGCAGGTGGGTCGAATTGGTGTAGTAAGGCTTGGCGCCTTTCAGCAGTCGGTCGGCTTGGTTCGCCGTGATGATATCCGGATAACGCTTGGTATCGAGCATCGCGAACCGGTAGGCGGTGCTTTCGGCCGGAGTGGCTTCGAGGTTGTAGATATTGCCGGTTTCCTGCTGGAATACGGCCAGCACGTCCCGCATGAAGCGCATCGTTTTTTGGGCGAATGCCGCGCCCTCTTCGGTGGCGATTCCGACGCCGAGGAAGTTCAGACAGCATTCGTTCATCCCGTTGATGCCGATCGTCGAGAAGTGGTTTTTCCAATAGCAGCCGAAACGGTCGTGGATGTGGCGCAGGTAGAATTTCGAATAGGGATAGAGTCCTTTTTCGGTGTAGCGCTCGATGACCTTGCGTTTGGTTTCGAGGCTTTCGCGGGCCAGCTCCATCAGGTGGCGCAGCCGTTCGAAAAACGACTTCTCGGACCCCGATTCGTAGCCGAGTCGCGGCAGGTTGATCGTCACGACGCCGACCGACCCGGTCAGCGGGTTCGACGCGAACAGTCCGCCGCCGCGCTTGATCAGTTCCCGTTTGTCGAGCCGCAGCCGGCAGCACATGCTGCGCACGTCGTCGGGTTTCATGTCCGAGTTGACGAAGTTCGAGAAGTAGGGGATGCCGTACTTGGCGGTCATCTGCCAGATGCCGTCGAAATCGGGATTTTCCCAATCGAAATCGGGCGTGATGTTGTAGGTCGGGATCGGGAACGAGAACAGGCTGCCCGCCGCGTCCCCTTCGTACATCACCTCGGCGAAGGCCTTGTTGAGCAGCGTCATTTCGGGCTGAAAATCGCCGTAGGTCTCCTCTTTTACTTCGCCGCCGCAAACCACCGGCTCGTTTTTCAGGAAGTCGGGGACGGTCAGATCCATCGTGATGTTCGTGAACGGAGTCTGGAAACCGACCCGCGTCGGAACGTTCAGGTTGAACAGGAATTCCTGCAAGCACTGTTTGACCTGCGCGTAGTCGAGCCCGTCGTAGCGGACGTAGGGCGCGAGGAAGGTGTCGAAATTCGAGAAGGCCTGCGCGCCGGCCGCTTCGCCCTGCATCGTGTAGAAGAAGTTGACGATCTGTCCGAGCGCTGTCCGCAGGTGCCGGGCCGGCGCGCTCTGCGCTTTGCCTTCGACTCCTTTGAACCCGGTCGTCAATAGGTCTTTCAGATCCCAGCCGACGCAGTAGACGCTCAGGAAGCCCAAGTCGTGGATGTGCATAGCTCCGCTTTTGTGCGCGTCGGCGACCTCTTCGGAATAGAGCCGGCCGAGCCAGTACTGCGAAGTAATCATCGTCGAAATGTGCTGGTTGAGGCCTTGCAGCGAGTAGGCCGAATTGGCGCTTTCCTTGACCCGCCAGTCGTCCTGCGACAGGTAGTCGTCCATCACGTCGAGGTTCGAAAACAGCTCTTTCGATTCGCGGAGCTGTTCGTGCTGCCGACGGTAGAGCATGTAGTTTTTCAGCAGCGCGAAATCGCCGCGACGGTACAGCGCCTGTTCGACGGCGTCCTGCACCTGTTCGACGTGCGGCGTCTGTTCGGCGCTGTTTTTTTCGAGCGAGGCCACCACTTCGCTGCACAGCCGGCGGGCTTCTTTGCGGTTCGGCGCACCGGAGGCCCGCATGGCCTTGAAGATCGCCTGTTCGATTTTCTCCGGACTGAATTGGGCGATCTCGCCCGTCCGTTTTACGATTTGCCGTAAATGAGTCTGTCCATTCATCTTGTTTGAATTTTAAACAGTTAAACAATAAGATAAAATGGTAACTCCGGGAGGATAAAAGATATCGGGCCGCGTACGGAGGGCCCCGACATTCGATCGCTCTTCACCCGAAAGCTACAATGCAATTCATCCGGCAGGTCTTCTGACTTGTTCCGGGTCGCGCGCCTTCCCATCGGGTAAACCGACAGTGGCATTCGGGTTTGCGCGGCCTTTGGCAGGAACTTACAGCTACGGGGATAGTTCCCGACTTTCACGGGATTCCCTTTTGATCTCCCGCCGGGCGAGAAGCCCGGCATCGAGAACCGAATGTTTTCACAAACATAGCGAATCGTTTCGACGGAAAACATTTTCGGCGGAATACTTATTAACAACTTATAAACCTATTCGATTAAACGGTTGGCTGTCATCGCCGAAAGCGACGGGGAAAGACGGTATGCAAAAAGGCCGCTCGCCCGAAACGGCGAACGGCCCTGAAAGAGATCCCGGGAACGGGCGGAAACTATTTTTTCACCAGTTTGCAGGGATAGTGCGCTTTGTATTTCCCTTTGGTCATCGCGGCCAGTTTGCTTTTCAGCAGAGTTCGGCGCAGCGGCGACACGTGGTCGATGAACAGTTTGCCGTCCAGGTGGTCGTACTCGTGCTGGATGACCCGCGCCGCGAAACCTTCGAACTCCTCGTCGTGCTCGACGAAATTTTCGTCCGCGTAGCGGATCCTGATCCGCGACGGCCTTTCGACCCGTTCGTTGATTCCCGGCAGGCTCAAACATCCTTCGTCGAACGGAACAGCGTCGCCGGAGCGTTCGTAGATGTGCGCGTTGATAAAGGCTTTTTTAAAACCGGCCAGGCTCGGATCCTTGTCGGCGTTCGCCGAAGCGTCGACCACGAAAATCCGGATGTTGCGGCCCACCTGCGGGGCGGCCAGTCCGACTCCGTCGGCTTCGTACATGGTTTCCCACAGGTTTTCGAGAAATTTGTCCAGTTCCGGATAATCTTTGGCGATGTCTTCGGACTCTTTGCGCAAAACCGCCGAACCGTAAATATAAATCGGAAGTAACATATCGTTCGTTTGCTGTTTTTAATCCTGTTATACCAGATGCCGGATCAGTTCCGTCCGGTCTCCGGGAAGCAGGTCGATCATCGGGATTTCGATCAGCGTGTAGCATCCCGGTTTCTGCAACATAGAAGCCCGCGCCGAGGAGACCAGTATCTGGGCCGTAAGCGCCGGATTGTTGATCTTCATATTGAATTCGAACAGTTGGTTCTGCGTTTTGCCCGAAACGCCCTTGCGCGTCAGGTTGACGCCATGTCCCATGTCCAGCAGCGCGTCCACGCTCTGCACCTGCATCACGTGCGTCTCGTCGTGTACGAAATAGGCGTCTTTTTTGATCGCGTCGGCCACCTTGTCGAAATCGTAGCCCTCTTTCAGCTCGATGTAAACCATCCTCCGGTGAATGCCCGTCCCGGTCGGAATCGTCATCGACAACGCGGCTTTAACCCCGTCGATCGCCTTGACGGCTACGGTGTGCCCCATGCTCATGCCGGGGCCGAAGTTCGTGTAGGTAATCCCTTTCGGGGCGCAGGCTTCGAGCAGGGCGCGCACCACCGAGTCGCTGCCCGGGTCCCAGCCGGCCGACATGATCGAAACGGCGCCGTGCTGCGCGGCCGCCTTGCCGAGCGTCGCGTGCTGTTCGGCGACCTGCGTATGGATATCAAAGCTGTCCACCGTGTTGATCCCTTTTTCGAGCAGTTTCAGCGCGAAGCTCTGTACGCTGCGGCTCGGCGTGCATAGAATCGCCACGTCCACCTTGCCGAGCGATCCGATTTCGGTGGCTACGGTGTAGCTTTTCAACTCTTCGGGCACGTTCGCGGCGTCGCGGCGGATGATGCCCGCTATTTCGAAGTCTTCGGCCGCCTGCAACGCTTCGAGTACGTATTTTCCGATGTTGCCATATCCGACGATGGCTGCTCTGATCTTTTTCATCTTCTTCTTAACGTTTTATGGATTCGATAAATTGTTGTCTCGCGAATCGAGGTATCCTTGCAGGATGATCGCCGCGCTGACGCGGTCGACCAGTCCCTTGTCCTCGCGGCGGCGTTTTTTCGGAACGCCTCCGTCGATCATCGCCCGCAGCGCCAGCTTCGAGGTGAACCGCTCGTCGAACAGTTCGATCCGCATTGCGGGCATCTCTTTGCGTAGCTTCTCGACGAACGGACGGATGTAGGTATAGGACTCCGACGGCTGCCCGTCCATCTGCAGCGGCATACCGATTACGATCGCGTCCACCGCGTTGGCCGCGGCGTAACTCTTGACGTAGTCCATCAGCGTATGGGTCGGAACGGTGTCAAGGGCGTTGGCGATGATCTGCAACGGGTCGGTCACGGCAAGGCCCGTCCGTTTGCGTCCGTAATCGATAGCCAGTATTCTCCCCATATGCGACGATAATCCGTTGAATGATCCGATTGCTGCGTCCGGCCGCCTTTGCCCGCAGCGTTTCCATGGGACTCTCCCGGGGGCGTTTGGTGATTCCCCGGTAGATATCCGGCTGGTTTATAGCTTGATCCGCAGACGGACTAGCGGGCGACAGACGGCATGAAACGCGCGTTATTCTGTACAAAGTTAAGAAAAAAACTTATCTTTGTTTTGCATTCTGGAGATTATGTGTTTTCCGGACGATCCCGCTGCGATCGCAATACGGAAACCGCGAGGCGGACGAAAGACGCGTGAAAATGCAATTAAGGGTATCGGTTTAAAAAAGAAGATGAGCGTATGATGACGTTACAGGAAGTTATAGTGGAGTCGCATGACGATTTTCCGATATGGTCGTCCGTCGTCGTCGGTTTCGATGACGACAAAAGTTTGGTCGTGTTGCTCGAACACGACGATTACGACGAGCCGGACTATGCTTACAAGGTTTATGCGACCGTCGATAAGCGCGACGCGATGGGAATGGCCCGGCGTCTGAACGTTTCGTTGACCGATTTGCCGGCAGTAATTTTTAAACGGTACGGCGAAGCTTCGAACGTATTTGTACCTTCCGAGGTGGAAGCTACTTTTAAAGACATCCTGGATTTTATCCTCGATTGCGGCGTCCGCTATCGTTTGAAGAGAGAAGATAAATCGTGAAAGGCCGTTTGCAGCCCGGCGTTGCCGCACGGACGTTTCCGCTTTTCGCCGGCAGTTTCTTTTTTATTCGTATTTGTCCGTTAAATATCTTATATATAGTCGGATGCAATATTTCTTGCGGAGAACTTCTTTTGGAAATCTCCGAATAAAAACATATACTTGCACTCCGTATGTTTAAATTTAACCGACTCTTTTTTTGATATGAAGAAACCTGGTTTTCCGGTATGGCTGTTCGCATTGCTGTCGTTCGGCAGTTTGTATGCGCAGGACGGGAACGTTTTGCCGGCGGGCATTCCGACCGACGGGGTGCATATCCGCGACCCGTTCGTGCTGGCCGATTCGTCGGACGGGACTTACTATATGTACGGGACGACCCGCGGAGACGGGTTCGACGTTTTTTCGAGCCGCGATCTGGAGACTTGGCAGGGGCCCCGCGCAATTTTTCAGCGGACTCCTGATTTTTGGGGCGATCAATGTTTCTGGGCGGCCGAGTGCCATGCTTATAAGGGCAAATATTATTTGTTCGCGACGGTGCGCGGTGCGGCAGACAGTCTGCTCGGAACGGCTGTTTTCGTTGCGGACAGTCCGAAAGGCCCTTTTCGCGAGCACAGCAAGGGACGCTTGACGCCGCGAACGTGGCAGGCGCTCGACGGGACGCTGTACGTCGATGGGAAGGGGAATCCGTGGATGGTTTTCTGCCACGAATGGACGCAATTGGGCGACGGAACGGTGGAAGCCGTCCGGTTGAGCCGCAACCTGAAAAAAGCCGTCGGAAAACCGGCGACGCTGTT
>OGDN01004684.1_pt1 | contig 11826 bp, 9 predicted proteins | sample 1570271 | NCBI WGS metagenome assembly OGDN01 (sample SAMEA4384481, study PRJEB24528) | human gut metagenome | reverse complement strand
TTGATCCGGATGCACCGAAGAAGGAAGAAGCAAGAATCGGTATGAATCCGGTAGAAGGTGAAGGGTTTGTTATGAAATCAGCAGATGATACAGCCGAAGAACCTGTTGAAGCAATAAAGGAAGTTGTCTGCGAAGAAGAATAAGTATAAAGAGAATAGATATACGAGGAAAGATACAGGGTAAAGTTTGAGAAAGCCCTGTATCTTTTTTCTTTTCAATTATATCTGCCTGGTATATAATAGGCAGGATGAGAGTATTCTGGAGGAAAGAGTATGAAGGGAAGATTATTCGGAGTCGGAGTCGGACCGGGAGATCCGGAACTTATGACATATAAAGCAGTACGTATCATAAAGGAATGCCAAGTGCTCGCAGTGCCTGCGAGAGGCAGGAAACATGCGGTCAGCTACAGGATTGCAGCGGAGATGATAGAGAATATGGAAGAAAAAGAATTCCTGGATCTGGATACGCCGATGACAAAGGACAGACAGATTCTGGAACGGAATTATGAAAATGCAGCAGGGAGAATTATAGAAGAACTGGAAAAAGGGAAGGATGTAGCATATCTGACGCTGGGAGATCCGACAATCTATTCGACTTATATGTACATTCATCGCATAGTAAAAGCAAAAGGGTATGAGACAACGATCATCAGCGGAATTCCGTCCTTTTGTGCTGCAGCGGCGAGACTGGATGACAGTCTTGTTGACCGGGCAGAAGAACTTCATGTAATCCCATCCAGCTATGGGATAGAAGCGGCACTAAACTATTCCGGTACAAAGATTCTGATGAAGTCCGCATCCGGAATAAGTGAAGTAAAGAGGACTTTGGAAGAAAAAGACGGAAATATGAATGTAAAGATGATAGAAAACTGTGGAATGCCAGAGGAGCGGATCTATGAAAGAATAGAAGATGTTCCGGAGCAGGCAGGCTATTATTCTTTATTGATTGTAAAAGAGTCGGAAAAAGAGCGATAACAGGATTCAAAAAATCAGAGAAGATGTTTAGAATTAGAAAATAAAAAATATACAGGAGACGTATATGGAGAATTTTAACATACAGGAAGAACTGAAGAAGCTGCCCGGAAAACCGGGTGTATACCTGATGCACGATGAAAGGGATGCAATCATCTATGTCGGAAAGGCAATCAGCCTTAAGAACCGTGTCCGTCAGTATTTTCAGAGCAGCAGGAATAAAGGTGCCAAGATAGAACAGATGGTGACACATATTTCCAGATTTGAATACATTGTGACAGATTCTGAATTGGAAGCACTGGTGTTGGAGTGTAATCTGATAAAGGAACACAGACCGAAGTATAATACTATGCTGATGGATGACAAGAGTTATCCGTTTATAAAAGTTACAGTAAATGAGCCGTTTCCGAGGGTTATGCTGGCAAGACAGATGAAGAAGGACAAGGCAAAATATTTTGGTCCTTATACCAGTGCAGGCGCAGTGAAAGATACGATAGAATTGATCCGTAAGCTTTATCATATCCGCAGCTGTAACCGTTCGCTGCCAAAAGACATAGGGAAAGAGAGACCTTGTCTGAATTATCATATCCATCAGTGCCAGGCACCATGCCAGGGATACATTTCTCAGGAAGAGTATCGGAAATCCATAGACGAAGTTGTACGTTTCCTGAATGGACATTATGATCTGGTGTTAAAAGAACTGGAAGAAAAGATGATGGCAGCATCGGATAGTCTGGAGTTCGAAAAAGCAATTGAATACAGAGAACTGCTTACAAGTGTACAGAAGGTTGCTCAGAAGCAGAAAATCACAGATACGGCAGGAGATGACAGAGATATCATTGCAATGGCTTCTGAGGGAGAAGATGCAGTTGTGCAGGTATTTTTTATTCGAAGCGGAAGACTGATCGGACGGGATCATTTTTATCTGAAGAGCGCAGAAAATGATACGGAAGGCGAGATATTGTCAAGCTTTATCAAGCAGTTCTATGCAGGCACACCATATATTCCTGCGGAACTGATGCTGCCGGAAGAGATTGAAGATCAGGATATCATTGAAGAATGGCTGACGGCAAGGAGAGAACGCAGAGTACATCTTCGCATTCCGAAGAAGGGAACGAAGGAAAAACTGGTAGAACTGGCACAAAAGAATGCGCAGATGGTGTTAAAGAATGACAGAGAACGTCTGAAACGTGAAGAGGGAAGAACGATCGGTGCAGTGAAAGAACTGGAAAAGATACTGGGACTAAAAGGCATCATACGCATGGAGGCATATGATATTTCCAATACGAACGGATTCGATTCTGTCGGATCGATGGTAGTCTATGAACATGGGAAACCAAAACGGAACGATTACCGCAAATTCAAAATTAAAACTGTGCAGGGTCCGGATGATTATGCCAGTATGAATGAAGTACTGACCAGAAGATTCGGGCATGGATTGCGTGAACAGCAGGAAGAAAGTGAAACCGGAGGCTTTCAGATATTTCCGGATCTGATCATGATGGACGGAGGACGGGGGCAGGTGAATATAGCACTGGAAGTACTGGAAAAGCTTCATCTGCATATTCCTGTGTGTGGAATGGTAAAAGATGACAATCACAGAACGAGAGGACTGTATTTTAATAATACCGAACTTCCGATTGACCGCAACTCGGAATGTTTCCGGCTGATTACCAGGATACAGGACGAAGCGCACCGTTTTGCAATTACATTTCACAGACAATTGCGCAGCAAGGGGCAGGTGCATTCTGTGCTGGACGATATTCCGGGAGTCGGCCCTGCAAGAAGAAAAGATCTGATGCGATGCTTTGAGAATATTGATGCAATCCGTAATGCAACAGTAGAAGAGTTAAAAGAACTGCCAAGTATGAATGAAAAATCTGCACAGGAAGTATATAAATTTTTTCACCAGAATCATTAAGTATGGTATAATAATTAAAGAGATTTTTAATACGTGTGAGGTAGAAGAATATGGCGAATAAAGTTGAATTAAAAACACTTGTTGAAAAAATGAATCTTAAAAATTTAACACCGGATGTAGATCTGTCTGATAAAGATGTAGAGATACCAGATATTAACAGACCGGCACTGCAACTTACAGGATTTTTTGAACATTTTGATTCAGAACGTGTACAGATCATTGGTTATGTAGAATATACATTTCTGGAGAAGATGACAGATGAAGATAAGAAAAAGCGGATTTATGAGACACTGCTTTCTTATAAGATTCCTTGCCTGATCTTCTGCAGGAATCTTCCACCGGAAAAGATGCTTCTGGAGATGGCAGAAAAGGCAAATATCCCTGTATTCCAGACAGAGAAGAAGACATCGGAATTTACAGCAGAGATCATCCGATGGCTGAATGTGGAACTTGCACCATGCATTTCTATTCATGGTGTGCTGGTTGATGTATACGGTGTTGGTGTGCTGATCATGGGTGAAAGTGGAATCGGTAAGAGTGAAGCCGCACTGGAACTGATCAAGCGTGGACACCGTCTTGTCAGTGATGATGTCGTAGAGATCCGCAGAGTCAGTGATGAGACACTGGTTGGATCGGCACCGGATATCACAAGACATTTCATTGAATTGCGTGGTATCGGTATTGTAGATGTAAAAGCATTGTTCGGTGTACTGAGTGTCAGGGAGACACAGAATATTGATCTTGTTATCACGCTTGAAGAGTGGAATAAGAACAAAGAATATGACCGTCTCGGACTGGAAGAAGAGTATACAGAATTCCTTGGAAATAAAGTGGTGTGTCATCATCTTCCAATACGTCCTGGACGTAATCTGGCGATTATCGTTGAGACAGCGGCCGTTAACCACAGACAGAAACAGATGGGATATAATGCAGCACAGGAACTGTACAAGCGTGTACAGCAGAATCTAACAAAAAAATAGGAGAGTAGCAAAATGAAATATTGTTTTGGTGTAGATATCGGGGGAACAACAGTAAAATTAGGTTTGTTTACGACCGATGGGGAGATTGTAGATAAGTGGGAGATTAAGACCCGTACAGAGAATCAGGGAGAGGCAGTTCTTCCGGATATCGCAGAGGCGTTAAGGGAAAAGCTTGAAGAAAAGAAGATCGACAGAGATGAGGTGGAAGGAATCGGAGTCGGAGTTCCGGCACCGGTGAATACAGAAGGTGTGGTACAGAACACTGCAAACCTCGGATGGGGATATAAAGAAGTAAAAAGAGAGATGGAAGAGCTTTCCGGCATGAGAGCCGAGATCGGTAATGATGCCAATGTAGCCGCACTTGGAGAAATGTGGCTGGGAGCCGGCAAAGGACGCAAAAATATCGTTATGGTAACGCTTGGAACAGGTGTAGGCGGTGGAATTATCATTGATGGAAAACCATTGGTAGGAGCGCATGGTGCCGGTGGTGAGATCGGGCATCTCTGTGTGAATTATGAAGAGACAGATCATTGCGGATGTGGTAATACCGGATGTCTGGAGCAATATGCATCAGCCACAGGAATTACCAGACTGGCGAATATCCGTCTTGCCAAAGATGATGCCAAGTCAGTATTAAGAGAGCAGGAAGTCAGTGCAAAGACTGTATTTGATGCAGTGAAAGCCGGAGATGCAGTGGCAAAAGAGATTGCAGAAGAATTTGGAAAATATCTCGGACATGCAATGGCTAATTTGGCAGCAGTGGCAGATCCGTCAGCAATTGTGATTGGCGGGGGTGTATCCAAAGCAGGTGAAGTACTGATAGAGTATGTGGAAAAGAACTTTAAAGAGAGAGCTTTTTTTGCTAACAAAGATACCGAATTTGTCCTTGCGACATTAGGGAATGATGCAGGAATCTGTGGAGCTGCTAAATTAATTCTTTCATAAAGGATATTGGAAAAATGAGATTGATTTTACAATCAAAAAAATATGTATAAAAAATGCGGGATGGTTTTAACTATCCCGCATTTTTCTATATATTACTGAGGTGTAGTACTGTCGGTTGAGCCACCTGTAGTACCGCCGGTTGAACCGCCGGTTGAACCACCTGTAGTACCGCCGGTTGAACCACCGGTTGAACCACCGGTTGAACTACCTGTAGTACTACCGGTTGAGCCGCCCGTTGTAGTACCGCCGGTTGTATCGCCGCCGGTTGCTGTGTTACCGGTTGTATTGCCGGTCGTTGAATTACTGCCGTTTTCTCTATTGGAATCGCCAGAAATATTAGCAGTAGAATTGCTGTCGTCTTCTGTGGAAGAGTTCGATTTGCTTCCGTATGAATATCCATGTCCGGAACATGTTTCGGTAGGCAGTGTGTCTTTTGCAAAATATTCTGTAATAGACGGGCATCCGCTTCCTGCGAGTTTTCCTGTAATTGTACAGATGCTTTTACGTTCAACGGAAGAAGGAACTTTGAAATCTTTTTCTTCCAGATTCTCGTGAATACGGCTCATGATACCTTTCCAGAGTCTGAAACGGAAACTTGTGTCATAATCACATTCCTTGTTGTCGTCATATCCTCCCCATACGGCACAGGTATAATATGGTGTAAATCCACAGAACCATAAGTCTTTGTTGGAAGTTGTGGTACCAGTTTTACCGGCTACCGGCATATTAGGAAGCTGGCATGCAGTACCGGTACCGGAATTGACGACATCTTCCATTGCGCTGGTGAGAAGGTATGCTGTACTGTCTTTGAGTACGGTATGTGATTCGCCGGTACCATCCAGAAGGACATTGCCATCATGGTCAACTACTTTGCTGTAAAGCGTTGGTTTATTATATTCGCCGCCGTTGGCAATTGTTGCATATGCTGCACACATTTCGTAATTGTAGACACCTTCTGTGATACCACCAAGAGCAAGAGTCTGGGAAGTGCTGTCATCGAACACTTTTCCATTGATCGTCTTATTTTTTACAAGAGTACTGATTCCAAATTTCTGACAATACTCATAGCCTAATTCCTGAGTGATCTCATCACTTAATTTTACAGCTACTACGTTGATGGAACGTTTGATACCTTCACGGAGAGTTGTAGTACCGCCATATTGCTTATTGGCATTTCTTAAAACCTGTCCGTTTTTCAGTGTATATGGTTCATCATCAATTGTTGTTGCAAGAGTTTTGTCACAGGAATCTAATGCCGGTGCATAAGCCGCAAGAATCTTGAATGTAGATCCCGGCTGTCTCTTAGAACCCTGGTAGGCTCTGTTAAGACCAAGGCTGGAAGCTTTTTCTCCACGTCCGCCGACCATTGCTTTGATCTGTCCGGTCTTCTGATCCATGATCGTGATAGAAGACTGTGGCTGCGGAGTGATCGTGATACGTTCATCATAAGTATCTCCCTCCCTGGCAATTGTTGCTTTCCATTCTTCGACCATTGCTCTGGCAGCATCTTCGCTGGAATATAAAAGTCCCTGATCTTTTCCGTAAGTTTCTTTTACATAATTCTTGATGTTATTGCTGCCATAATTTTCCGTTGATCCATCGGCACGGGTTACAGTCAGTGCATAATCCAGACCATATTCTTTCAGTCCCGGATAATTGGAATCATCATTGGCTTCTTCATCGCAGATCTGCTGCATGGTCTGATTCTGTGTAGAATAAATACTAAGACCGCCGCTGTAAACAGCATTATAAGCCTGCGTATCAGTATAACCAAGCTGGTCTTTCAGATCCTGAATAACTTGCTGGGCAAGTGCATCAACAAAATAACTATAGGTATTATCTGCCTGAGAAGCAGTATTGGTTGTCTGGATCCGCGCATATACATCATCGGCAAGTGCTTCATCATATTGTTTCTGGCTGATATAATCCTGTTCCAGCATATTCTTTAATACTTTATTGCGTCTTACTTTATTGTTATCCGGATGAGTGATCGGATCATAAGTACTTGGACTTTGTGTGATTCCGGCAATGACTGCACATTCAGATAAGGTCAGATCAGATACATCTTTTCCGAAATAACGCTGCGATGCAGCCTGAACCCCGAGACAGTTCTGCCCAAGATTGATCGTATTCAGATAACTTTCAATGATCTCGCTTTTATCCATTTTCTTTTCAATCTGTAAAGCAAGATATTGTTCCTGGATCTTACGCTGGAATTTGTCATAAAACGTTTTTTCTTTGGTAAAGTTTGGGAACACATTGTTCTTGATCAGCTGCTGTGTAAGAGTACTGGCACCTTCAGTGAAATTACCACCTCTTGCAATGCCGACTACTGCAGCACGGGCAATACCCTGCAGATCTATACCGTTGTGTTTGTAAAAACGTTCATCTTCAATCGCAACAAAAGCATGCTGCAGATCTTTTGGTATCTCATCAACGGATTTGTATACCCTGTTAGAACCGGAAGATACAAATCGTTCAATCTCTGTGCTGCCGTCATCGGCGTAGACGAAAGTGGTAAATCCTTTCGGTTTAACGTCAGATGCGGAGACATGAGGAGTATCATCAATGATCTTTTTTATAAAAAGACCGCCGCCGGCTACTCCGACTACTGCTGCAAGAACAATACAGATCAGTAATGCTTTGAATAAACGGACAACGATACGTTTTCCCTGCATCGTAGATTTGGACGTTATTTTTTTCTGCCTTTTCGCAGCCTTTTTCTTTCCATAATTCATGCGTTTAGACCTCCTTTATACCAAGTTATTATAGCAAATGTACACTCTTTTATAAAGAAAAAAATGAAAACTTCATATTAGACTAGGAAAATCTTAAGAAATTAGGTATTATATTATGTATAAATTTACAAATTATACGAAAGGACGACAAAATGTTACCAGAATACAGAACCATCTATCAGGGCGGAGAAGATGAGATTGTAGAAAAAAAATCAAGATTTATCGCAACTGTAATACCGGTGGAGAATGAAGAAGAAGCACTGGAATTTATAGAAAAGACAAAAAAGCAATACTGGGATGCCAGACATAACTGTTTTGCATATGTGATCGGAGAGAGAGGACAGCTTCAGCGCTGCAGTGATGACGGAGAGCCGAACGGAACAGCCGGAAAACCAATGTTGGATGTATTGCTTGGAAATGAACTGAGGAATGTGGCTGTGGTTGTAACACGTTATTTCGGCGGTACACTGCTTGGTACAGGAGGGCTGGTTCGGGCTTATTCACAAGCTGTGAAAGCCGGTCTGCAGGCATCGGTCGTGATAACGAAGATTCTGGGTGTGAAACTTCATATAGAGACAGATTATACAACATTCGGTAAGATCCAGTACATTCTGGCCCAGAGAGAGCTGAAGATACTGGATACGGTATATACGGATAAAGTAGAATTGGAAGTACTGATCCCGAAGACGGAACTGGAACAGGTGATGCATGCAATTACGGAAGGGACGAACGCACAGGCAGATATGACACCGAAAGAAGAGTGTTATTATGCTGAGATTGACGGTGTGCCAACGGTTTTGGAATAATTGCTTTGATGGTTTCTAGTGCATACAGGAAATAAAAAAGAGACGGCATGATAGGCTGCCGTCTCTTTTTTGCATCCTGCATTACAGGTATTGTGTTGCATTTTATATAGAATTTTAAGAAAATTCTGGTTCGATCAATCCAAATGTTCCGTTCTTACGTCTATATACAACATTTACTTCGTCAGACTCTGCGTTACAGAATACATAAAAATCATGTCCAAGAAGTTCCATCTGTACACATGCATCTTCCGGATACATAGGTTTAAATCCGAATTTTTTGGTACGCACAATTTTAATCTCACCGGCGTCTTCAATCTTGTCATCTTCTTCAAAGAACTCCTGCTTGAAGTTACCGCCTTCCTGTTCTCTTGCTACCAGTTTGTTTTTATATTTGCGAAGCTGGCGTTCGATCACTTCTTCTACCAGATCAATTGATACATACATATCTGAACTTTCCTGTTCAGAACGAACCAGTCCACCCTTTACAGGAATAGTTACTTCGATCTTCTGATGCCCTTTTTGTACGCTTAAGGTTACATGGATCTCTGTATTCGGAGTGAAGTACCTTTCTAACTTTCCTAATTTGCTTTCTACGGCTTCTCTTAAGCCTGGTGTTACATCGATGTTCTTCCCAATAATAATAAATTTCATGATGCCCAACTCCTTTGCGACATAATTTCAAATAAATGTACGTTATACAATCATCAAATAAGAAAAATAAAATCTGACAATTGTTATTCGAACCGTCAATCTATCTGATATATGTAGTATAGCATGTTTGGACGTTAATGTATAGCACGAATTACCTGAATTCTCGAAATTTTTCCATCATGTAGTTTCGCAACACGTAGACCGCAGTCGGGGAAGTAATAACAGGCACCGACACGAGGAGTGATATTGTGTTCGTCGAGATGAGGGAGCAACACATCCGCAAGAGTGTCATCTGTTTTATGAGGAATGTTCACACTCAGGATTTTATTGACAACCTTAGCTTTGGTTGAGGCCCGAAATACAGTTTCATCTGCAACATCGAATTCTGAGAACAGGTATTTCCTTGTTGCGAATAAGACTGCTATCGAGCAGACCCCGATCAGACTGCTGTAGATAGAAGAGTGGTCCATGATAATATGTCTCGCAATTGCAAAAAGCAGAACTTCAAATACTGTGCTTGGAGAATGCGAATACATCATACGGATCAGCTCTACACCGATGATCAGATTAAAACAAACCTCAAGAAGATCATCGTAATTTGGATAAGTGTTCAGATGAGGGATATTCTGAAGTGAACATACCATACGGAAGCAAAGCAGAATGATACCGATCGCAAGCATAAAAGCGATCACATACTCCAAAATCGCCGCCACCTGTTTGAGAATGTGAGAGATAAATTCTTTCATTCGTTGGATTCCTTTCTCATAATAGATTTCCGCTGTAATTTCAGTATAAGTGAAAAGAATGTATTTGCCAATATATTTTGATATAAAAAAGAGTTGCAGAAGTATTTACAGAAGAAAAAAAGAGACAGGTTTTCCTGTCTCTTTTATCCGGTGGGGTATAGATTACCGGTTTACACGTTTTCTCATCTTCGGATCAAGAATCTTCTTGCGGATACGGAGAGATTCCGGTGTTACTTCCAGAAGTTCATCGGTATCGATGAAGTCAATTGCCTGCTCCAGACTGAGTACAGTCGGAGGTGTAAGGCGGAGTGCTTCATCTGCGCTTGAAGAACGGGTGTTGGTAAGATGTTTTGTTTTACATACATTTACTTCGATATCATCTGTCTTGGCATTCTCGCCGATGACCATACCGGAATAGACTTTTTCGCCGGCACCGATGAAAAGTGTTCCACGTTCCTGTGCACTGTAAAGACCATAAGTTACAGATTCACCGGTTTCGTATGCGATCAGGGAACCCTGTTTGCGGTACTGGATATCTCCTTTATATGGAGCATATCCGTCGAATGCTGTGTTCATGATACCATTTCCTTTTGTGTCTGTAAGGAAATCGCCGCGATAACCAATCAGACCACGGGATGGAATGCGAAATTCAAGACGGGTGTATCCGCCATTGGCAGCTCCCATTGTCTGCAGTTCACCCTTTCTCTGGCTCAGCTTGTCGATGACAACACCGGTGTATTCATCCGGTACATCTATGTAAGCAATTTCCATAGGCTCAAGAAGCTTACCATTCTCATCTTTGTGATACAGGACTTCGGCTTTGCTGACTGCGAATTCGTATCCTTCACGTCTCATATTCTCAATCAGAACAGATAAGTGAAGCTCACCACGTCCGGATACTTTGAATGCATCCATATTCTCTGTATCTTCTACACGAAGGCTGACATCTGTATTCAATTCGCGCATCAGGCGGTCGCGTAAGTGACGGGAAGTAACATATTTTCCTTCCTGTCCGGCAAACGGACTGTCGTTAACGATGAAGTTCATGGAAATCGTTGGCTCTGAAATCTTCTGGAACGGAATTGCGTTCGGAGCTTCCGGAGAACAGAGTGTATCACCGATGGAAATATCAGAAATACCGGAGATTGCAACGATAGATCCAATCGTAGCTTCTTTTACTTCTACTTTGTTCAGACCGTCAAATTCATAAAGTTTGCTGATTTTTACTTTTTCCTGTTTGTCAGGATCATGATGGTTTACAAGAACCATATCCTGATTTACACGGATTGTACCGTTATCAACTTTGCCGACACCGATTCTTCCGACATATTCATTGTAATCGATTGTACTGATCAGTACCTGTGTCGGAGCTTCCGGATCACCTTCCGGAGCCGGGATATACTCTAAGATTGTCTCAAAAAGAGGCTTCATATCTTTCTCTTCATCAGAGAGATCCAGAACTGCAACACCTGCTTTTGCAGAAGCGTAAACGAACGGACAGTCTAATTGTTCATCAGAAGCATCCAGATCCATGAACAGTTCAAGAACTTCGTCGATAACTTCATCCGGTCTTGCTTCCGGACGGTCGATCTTATTGATACATACGATAACCGGAAGTTCCAGTTCCAGTGCCTTTCTTAGAACGAATTTGGTCTGTGGCATAGCACCTTCAAATGCATCTACAACGAGGACAACACCGTTTACCATTTTTAAAACACGTTCTACCTCGCCACCGAAATCAGCATGCCCCGGTGTGTCGATAATGTTGATCTTTGTATTTTTATAATAGACTGCTGTGTTTTTGGATAGGATTGTGATTCCACGCTCACGTTCAATATCGTTGGAATCCATAACACGTTCTTCCACTTCCTGGTTTTCACGGAATACACCGCTTTGCTTCAATAATTCGTCAACCAATGTCGTTTTACCGTGATCGACATGGGCAATGATTGCTATATTACGTACATCTTCGCGTTTTGTCTTCATACGAACCTTCCTTTTCTCTTCCTATTAACATATAATTTTCCATTTTTCATTGTACAACTTTATTAGTTTATCATATTTTATA
>OGDN01004683.1_pt1 | contig 11829 bp, 10 predicted proteins | sample 1570271 | NCBI WGS metagenome assembly OGDN01 (sample SAMEA4384481, study PRJEB24528) | human gut metagenome | reverse complement strand
CTCTTTCATATTGACAAGTGTATCCACTCGAATAGCGAACCCGAGAAGTGCTGTCTGACAAAAAAGAACTATCGGTAGCTTGCTATCGTAGCCATAGCTGAATGAAATAACAGAAGTATATCCAAATGAAAGACTTTTTCTACTTGCTTAAGTCTCCGACTTGAACTGTCGGAGCCTTTCGCTGTCCATAAATACTCATAAATAAAACCCTTGAAAGCATCAGCCTTCAAGGGTTTTGTTGGCGCAGACGGTGAGATTCGAACTCACGTGCGGTTGCCCGCAAACTGATTTCGAGTCAGCCCCGTTATGACCACTTCGATACGTCTGCATATATCCTGTGATATCTTCCGACATCACAACGATAATATTATACACTAAAACTGTCGTTTTGTCAATCACTTTTTGCATTTTCCTGTTCCGAATGCTCTTGAGATTATACTCAGCAGTAAAAATATCATTATTACATCAAGAGTGCCGAGCAGTATACTTACAACAGGCATATCCTGCACACATTTTACCGTAACGATAGTCAGTATCGCAATTATTGCAATGAAAGCAAGTGATATCAGCACACAGCAGATTATCCTTAACGGTTTCGGCAGTCTGTGACTTGTGCCTGCTGTTGTTCCTACATCGAAAAGTATATCGCATAGCATCTTAATAATGAGATCCATATTACTTTCCTCCTGCGATTTCCGACAGCTTCAGCGTTGCGTCAACGCTTATCTCACGGCTCTTGTAAATGCCCTTGTCGGCAAGCTCAAGCGCCTGCTTTGCGTATTTTATTGCCGCCGCTTTATCTCCGCTGTTCATGGCTTTTTCCGATAAAGCTATACAACAGCGTGCCGTTATCGCTTGCCCCTCGTCCTCAAACTCACTGCCGTTGAGCTTTTCCGCCGCCTTTATGCAGGCGGAATAATCGCTTTCCTTGTACAGCCGCTTTACCGTTATAAGCTGCTGTGCGTTTCTGTCGGGATCTTCCTCGCCCTGCACCTCGTCGGATATAAGACTTCCTGCAGGCAGATCAAGCCGCCCTGCCAGATATTCAAGCGTTTTCACGGACGGGCAGGCATTTCCGCTTTCGATACGGCTGAGCATATTTCTTGTAATGAACGTTCCGACAAGCTCGGATTGAGTCATCTTCTTGGCAAGTCGTGCTTCTTTAATTCTTTTTCCCAGTTCTTCAGAATTCATATTTTCACTCCTTCCGCATTGATAAAGTATTTATCGTTCAGACGGTTACGGATAATTACCTTTAAACAGCCTCTGTAAATTTAATTTACCTTTTATATTGATAGTTTAGCAGATAGCCGTAAAAAAATCAAGTACATTTGCCGAAAATTTTTTATCTGCGGCGCAAATAATGTCGCTTTTCTGTGTATTGCACAAAAAACATAGGCTTATATTGTGCAAACTGCTTATTTTTTACAATTGCAAAGTTTGATATTGACATTTCGTTCAAATGTGCTATAATTAAGGTAAATTAAATTTACATAGCAAGATCTGCTATAGGCAGAAAGGATATTGAAATTGAAATTTTCATATAGATTAAAGAAAACGTTATTAAGGGCGGCGGCTCTTTTCTGTGCGGTTTCGACAGCGGTTGCGATGACCGCCTGTTCTGATAAGGGAGAAACCTCCGCAGTACAGCTTTCTCCGAAGGAAACTGTTGAAAAGATATTCACGCTTGCAAAAAGCAAGGATTATGACAGTCTTGCAGAGTATTGCCGCAGCTTCTCCAAAATGAGTATGGAGCTTTATTTTACAGATACAGGCACAGATTATGACGCAAAATGGCTCTCACGATATTCAGCTACCTTAGCGTCTATATTCGATAATTATGTTACCTATAATAATCTGACCGAAAAGGCTGACAAGGAAACCAGAACAGGCAGTGTCACAGGTACCTTTACCGCTCTTGATATGGAGAAGTTCAACGAAAAGACCGATTCAAAGATAAATTCGGAATTCAAGAATGACTACAATGCACAGATGGATTATATAGACAGCGTTATAGGCGACAAGGAGTTCAAATCGAAAGAATTCGAGTATACTATCGAGTTCAAATATGTAAATGAGCAATGGACGCTGACCGACAAGAATTTTCTTATACTTCTCACGTTGGGCTATTACAATAAGTGACAGACCCGACATTCACAGATGACCCGTGAAAAATGTTCTGGCAGCAGTATTATATGAAAAGAAAGGGTGGAAGATATGTTTGAATGGTGGAATTCGCTCGGTATTACAATGCAGGTCTTTTACTGCATAGCCATACCCGCAACGCTTATTATAGTGATACAGACTATCCTGCTTATGATAGGTATAGGTCACGGAGGAGAAGGCGTTGAGTTCAGCGACACGAGCGGAATAGACGGTCTTGGAGATGTTCCCGATATGCCTGCCGATGTTCCTGCGGACATACCGACGGATATGACAGCTCACGCAATAGAAGGTTGCGACCATATGACGACCGGCGACGGTTCGAATCCGGCGGACTTCGGCACAATGCAGCTTTTCACATTGCAGGGAATTATGACATTCCTGTGCGTATTCGGCTGGACGGGTATTATATGTACCTCGCTCGGACTTCACGTTGCGATAGCAATAATAATTGCACTTGTGCTGGGATTCCTTGCAATGCTCGGAGTTGCAAAGGTGCTTCAGCTTACAAGAAGGCTCACTCAGGACGGAAGCCTTGACGTGCGCAGACTGCTCGGTGAAAAGGGCAGGGTATATATCCCTATTCCCGCAAACGAAAGCGGAGAGGGAAAGGTGACAATAGCGGCAGGAGAGCGTTTCATAGAGCTTTCGGCTGTCACCGATGAACAGGAAGCAATCCCCACGGGAACGCAGGTGCGGATAATAGACGTGCGTGGCGATGTCGTGGCGGTTGAAAAGGATAAATAAGCAATAAAGCAATTTCTAAGTTACAGGAGGAAATATTCATGCAGCCCGAAATTTTAATTGCAATATGCGTTGCGGTAGTTATCGTATTCGCATTATTGATGGGTATCTTATCAAGATACCGTAAGTGTCCCTCAGATAAGATACTTGTTATCTACGGTAAAGTCGGAAGCGACAAGAACGGTCAGGCAAGAAGCGCAAAGTGCGTACACGGCGGTGCGGCATTCATTATGCCCATCATCCAGTCGTATCAGTTTATGGACTTAACGCCCATATCTATCAATGTAGATTTGAAGAACGCACTTTCAAAGCAGAATATCCGTGTTGATGTACCCTCAAGATTCACAGTAGGTATTTCGACAGAGCCGGGTATAATGCAGAATGCCGCTGAGCGTCTGCTCGGCCTGAGAATGAACGAGATACAGGAGCTTGCAAAGGACATCATATTCGGTCAGTTACGTCTTGTAGTTGCTACTATGGAGATTGAGGAGATAAACAACGACCGTGACAAGTTCCTTGTTGCCGTATCTAACAACGTTGAGATTGAGCTTAAGAAGATAGGCTTACGTCTTATCAACGTTAACGTAACCGATATTAACGATGAGTCGGGATATATCGAAGCGCTCGGTAAGGAAGCTGCCGCAAAGGCTATCAACGATGCAAAGAAATCCGTTGCCGAAAAGGATCGTGACGGTGAGATCGGTCAGGCTAACGCACAGCGTGACCAGCGTATACAGGTCGCTGCCGCAAACGCTCTTGCTATCAAGGGTGAGAACGAGTCTAAGATCGAGGTCGCTCAGTCTGAGGCTTTAAGACGTGAAAAGGAAGCAGAATCAATGCGTCTTGCTACTGCCGCAGAAGCTGTTCAGGCAGCTAAGGCAAAGGAAGAAGCCTACATAGCACAGCAGCAGGCAGAGCAGACCCGTGCCGCCCTCGAAACCGCAACTCAGCAGGCGGATATAATCGTTAAGGCAAAGATTGCCAAGGAGCAGGCTGAGATTGAGGCAGAGGCAAAGGCAGAGGTTGCACGCCGTACCGCAAAGGGTGAGGCTGACGCCCTGTTTGCAAAGATGGAAGCACAGGCACGAGGCGCTCAGGAGATACTCGTAAAGCAGGCTGACGGTATGAGAGAGCTTGTAAATGCCGCAGGCGGAAACGCAGACAGCGCTATCAAGCTGATTCTTGCAAACAACATGGAAGAGCTGATGAAGATACAGGTAGAAGCTATCAAGAACATCAAGATAGACAAGGTAACCGTTTGGGACGGCGGCTCAAAGGGCGAAAACGGCAAGACCGCCACAGCCGACTTTATCAGCGGAATTATGAAAGCTGTTCCGCCTATGGGTGAAATGTTCAACCAGGCAGGTATGGAGCTTCCCAAGTTCTTAGGCGAAAAAATAGACGACCCCAAAACCCTCGACAGCTAAGTGGCGAGTCGCCACTGACAATTCCGCCTTTGGAATTGTCTGAGCTATTCGCAGAATAGCGAAACGGCGGACGGCAATGTGCCGTTTCAAATTCCGCCTTTAATACTGTTGCAGTACAGCTTAGGATAGCGAAACGGCGGGGTTAAACAAATCAATAAACAATATAAAGCGGTCACGGTGATATGCTGTGACCGCTTTTTGCGGCAATGTGCCGCTTCAAATTCCGACCTTTTTAAAGGTTGGTGCGTTATTGAGGTTAGCGAACGGTCGGGAATAAACAAAGCGTTAATTAATATAAAGCGGTCACGGCGGCAAGCTGTGACCGCTTTAAATATCATTGTTATTGCAAACTATCCCTCGCCTCGCACTAAACTTGCCTCCCCTCGAAAAAGGGGAGGTGGCACGGCTGTAGAGGTTTTTCGGCTTGCTGTACAGTATTCAGATAGTCCTGCTTTTACGATTCTGAAACTATTCCGAGCCGTGACGGTGGGGATTGTTAATGCCTTAGAAGCTTTTATGATAGCACTTCTATCAATTTCAATATCTTACGCCCCGCCCTAACCTTTCCAAAACCACACTATCCCTTGCTTTGCACCATCACCCTTGCCTCCCTTGTCAAAGGGAGGTGGATTGACGGCACGACACAAGCTTTGATATTATTGCTTTCTGCTTGCGATATGCCAACCATTTTTATGTTGCAAACTTTTTTGCCGTCAAGACGGAGGGATTGCTTTACACCCACCAACCTCTCCATAGCAATGATGACATTCTGTTTCGGATAAATAAAGAAACGGCAGGTCATATTATTAACCCGGCGGCTTCTGAATTGTTTTGCTATGATTCCGATAATCACGGTAAAGCACTTATTGACGGATACCACTGGAAACTGACTTTTATGCAAAACGAAAGAATCATTGATATAATCGAGGGAACAAACGGAGAGGATAACCGGAGATATAATCAAATAAAGTCGGTAATAGAATTTGCGGAACGGTTTATTCCATATGACTTAGGTTCAGCTTATATGTGTATAAATTAAAAGCACTTTAGACTTCATAATATATCAACAAAGTTCGGTAAGCATCCGGCAATCACTCTCACTATAGTTGAATTCTTCTCAACAAACGAGCTATAGACAAATCTGCTGAAATCGAATATTATTATAGCAGGAGCTCCAAATGAACAGTACGGAGGAAAACACTATGCTAAATCTAGGGCTTAAACTTGGCGAAAACCTAAAGAAATTCCGATTACAGCGTGAGCTTACACAGGAACAGCTTGCTGATGTTCTAGGTGTGTCGGCACAGGCAGTGAGCCGCTGGGAGAACGGAACGACTTATCCCGATATAACGCTATTGCCGACTATTGCGAGCTACTTTGAAATTACTCTTGACGAGCTTATGGGAATGGAGAATTGGAGGAGCGAGGAACAGCTAAAAGAATTGCTCGGACAGCTTGAAGAGAATGGCTCAAAGGGCTTGATCTATGAGAATATTCTGCTACTGCGTGATGCGGTAAAAACCTATCCTACAAATTATGAGCTTCAATTCAGGCTTGTCAATCAACTGGCATTCTGTGAATACAAAGACGGTCGGGGATTGTCCGAAGAAGAAAAAATCAGCTTCAATCGTGAGGCTGCCGAAATAGGAAATCGTATTTTATCGCATTGCACAGACGGTGCGATTATTAACCAAACAACTCAGCAGCTTTGCTATATCTATTCAAGTCTCGGAGAAAAGGAAAAGGCGATTGAATACGCTGAGAAGCTTCCCAATATAGGATGTACCGATACAGTAGTTCTCGGGGATTTATATGAGGGAGAACAGCAGAAAACACATCTGAAACGTGCAATAAAGTGGTATACAAGTATATTTTGGTGTGCGTTAATAAATCTGGCTGACCTCGGATACAGGAATGAAACTATGTCCGATGCGGAAAGAATAGAAATAATGAAAAAGGCGCTTGCGATTCTTGAACTTGTATTTGATGACGGCGATTATCTTAATTACAGCGGTACAGTGTCAATTACGCATAGGTATATTGCTGATCTGGCTATGTCTGAGGGCGATTATGAGCTCGCGTTATCAAGTCTTGAAAAAGCGGCTCAATTTGCTGTAATGTCAGATACGCTACCCGAAAATGCACGGCACACATCTCTGCTTGTAAATACTCTCGAATATGGTCCGTTCAATACTATCAAGAATTATGATTTCACGGACTGCAAGGAATTGTACGATAAAATGCAGGCGGACAGATATAACGCTATCCGTGATGACAAGCGGTTTATTGCCGTTCTTGAGAAAATCGGCAGATATTGTTGACAGTCCGAACAAAGAAGTAAAATATAACGGGTATCGGTAAAATGCCGATACCCGTTTTCTATGCCTATTGCCTGTCAATCCTCACATCATACCGCCTGAGCCAGTATTCTATCTGCAAGAGATATGCGAAAATCTGCGGAGAGGTCATAAGCTGACCGTACCAGTTGCCCTCAAACAGTGTCGGATCGTCGCACAGCCGTAACAGCTTTTCACGGCTGACGATCTCGGTAAGGCGGCAATCCTTGTCGGCAAGCACCGCCCTCATCCTGCGGATAACCTCTGCAAGATAGGTCGGGTTGTGGGTCTTTGGATACGGCGATTTCTTGCGCCAAAGCACATCGTCGGGCAGTATGCCTTTCATCGCACGGCGGACAATGCCTTTCTCCCTGCCTCCTGCCGCCTTTATTTCCCACGGAATATTGAAAGCGTAACGGGCGATTCTGTGGTCGCAGAACGGCACCCTGACCTCAAGCCCGTGAGCCATGCTCATTCTGTCCTTGCGGTCAAGCAGGCATTGCATAAACCAATAGAAGTTCAGCATGAACATCTCACGCATGCGTCTGTCCTTGCGGCTGTCGGTGTCGAGATATTCGGTGTTCTTCAGCGTTTCGTTACAGCAGAAGTTGACATAATCATTCGGGTCAATGTCGCCCAGTATCCCGTCACAGAGCAGATCCGCACGGGATGCGGTCGAGCAAGCCCACGGGAAGCCCGGTCGGTACAGTATCTCCTCGTTGTGATACCACGGATAGCCGCCGAAGATCTCATCGGCGCACTCACCGCTGAGTGCAACGGTGAAGTTGCCCTTGATAGCCTTGCAGAACAGGTACAGAGAGCTGTCCACATCTGCCATTCCCGGCAGGTCACGGGCATAGGTCGACAGCTCCAGAGCGTCGGTCAGAGCAGGTGTATCTACCTCAACATTTATGTGCTTAGAGCCGATGAACGCTGACATTTTCCGTATCCACGGTGCGTCCATATCGGGCTGGAATTTACTGCTGTGGAAGTTCTTGTCGTTGTCCTTATAGTCGATTGAATAGGTGGTGAGCTGTCTGCCGCTCTGCTCAAACTCACGGGCGGCAACGGCGCTTATGATACTGCTGTCAAGACCGCCCGAAAGCATGGTGCAAAGCGGAACATCGCTGACAAGCTGGCGCTTTATGGCATCGGTCAGGAGGTAGGCTATGTGCTGCTCGGTTTCCTCGGCGGTTTCCTTATGGGGAAGGGGGTGGAGCGACCAGTAGGTGCGCTTTCTGAGACCGCATCGGCAGTACATGGCACACTCGGCGGGGCGAAGCTCCCTGATCCCTTTGAAGATGCCGCTTCCCGGCTTTCTCGCAGGACCTAAGAGCATTATCTGGGCAATGCCGTCACGGTCGACCACCGGCTCTATCATAGGGTGGGCGAGGAGCGTTTTTATCTCGGACGCAAAGATAAGGCCGCCTGCGTATTCGTAGTAAAACAGCGGCTTCACGCCGATTCTGTCACGGGCAAGAAAGAGCTGCTTTTCCTTTTCCTGCCACACGGCAAAGGCGTATATTCCGTTTAGCTTGTCGAGGCAGGCCTCGCCCCAGGTGATGTATGCCCAGAGCAGTACCTCCGTGTCGCCGGAGGAGGTGAATGAAATGCCCGTAGATTCAAGCTCAGAGCGGATTTCGGCGGTGTTGTAAAGCTCGCCGTTATAGACGATAGTGTAGCTGTCGAGGGCGGTTTTACGGGTCATCGGCTGGGCGCTTCGGGCGGGGTCTATGACGCTAAGGCGGCGGTGGGCGAGGGCGCAGTTATCATCGGTGTAGAAGCCGCCGCTGTCGGGACCTCTCGGAACCATTGTCTGAGCCATTCTACGCATTATTGCGGCGCTGTCGCACAGCCTGCGGCAATCTATCCAACCTGCTATTCCACACATTAAAAATCACCTCATTATGTAAATTTATGGTATATTATGGTTGATACAAGAGTAGTATATGCTTTGAAAATAATTTCCGTGAATGGAAATATCAAGGTGATGATTCAATTACGATAAAAAACTGCGTTTTTCCGCATTACCAAGGGGTTTTGGCAGAACAGACAGAATATGCACAGGTTGATGAATTGTGATGATTGTGAGTAGGTGTCGGTAAAGATGTAAAATTAAGTAAGACGCAATGCAGAAAGCGCAAAAGATTACTCTTGATTAACATTTAATGCAAGGAAAAATATAGAAGCATGAGTCGGATTTCTGTTTAAAATTTTCCGTTGTGATTTTTCTTTTGAGATTCACCGGCATTTCATTTGACGGTTTTTCGGTATTGTGATAAAAAGTGCTTTATTATGCAGTTTGGGAGGCTTTAAAAGGCGGCTTTTGATAATTTCAAAAATTTTTTCGAAAACCCCTTGATTTTTGTAAATTTATATGTTAGAATAAGCAACGGGTAAACGATTACACGAACGGCGATAAAACGTTGCGGATTGTGATAAGTTATGATAAGCTGTGATAAATCAAGGCAGGCTGAAATGGGTCGTGAAAAGCTGTGATAAATCAAGGCAGGCTGCGACAGGTTGCGATGAGCTGAGAAGGCTGTGACGGGTTGCAAAAAACATAGCAAGTTACAAATTATGCAATAACAGTTTGTGAGGCGTGCGGTGCGCAAAGCGCCGTGAGCAGAGGGTCGTTTAGCGAGAAGCAGCGGGGGAATACCCGTATTGAAGGTAAATTTTGGCGGAAGTGTGACCGCCGTTTTGAAAGGAAAGGTATAATCTATGAAGTATTCAGACGGTTTCTGGATGAACAAGTCGGGCTACGACGTAAACTATGCAACTCAGATCTATGAGGTAAAGGCTACAGACAACTCGATAACCGTATATGCCACTAACCAGTGGATCGGTAACAGAGGAATGACGCTTGGCGGTCCTGTTCTTGAGATCACCTTTACATCTACGCTTGCCGATTCAATCAAGGTTACGATTGAGCATTACAAGGGTGCTGTAAAGAAGGGTCCGGACTTCACATTATATGAGGACGCAAACTTCAAGCCTGTTATAAACGAGAAGGACGAGTACTGGGAGCTTGTTTCGAACAAGACCTCGGTAAGAATCGGCAAGGCAGGCGGAGCGTGGGATATAAAATACTTCTATGACGGAAAGCTGCTCACAAAGGAAGGCTGGAGAACAACTTCTTATATCGAAGAACAGCCCTGGCTCACAGACTACCGTATGGAAGGCACAAAGGCGGAGCGTTTCTACGCACACGCATCTACAGACGAGCCTGCAAGAATAAGAGAGATGCTCAACATCTCCGTAGGCGAGAATATCTACGGCTTCGGCGAGAAGTTCTCTACATTCGTAAAGAACGGTCAGACGGTAGAAGTATGGAACAACGACGGCGGTACCTGCTCTGAGCAGACATACAAGTCAATCCCCTTCTATGTATCATCGAGAAACTACGGTGTATTTGTAAATCACCCTGAGAACGTTACATTTGAAGTAGCAAGCGAAACGGTTTCAAAGGTTGCTTTCTCCGTTCAGGGCGAGAGAATGGAATACTTCGTAATGGGCGGTAAGACAATCGCAGATGTACTCGGCGTTTACACAACGCTGACAGGCAAGCCTGCGCTTCCTCCTGCATATACATTCGGTCTGTGGCTGACAACATCATTCACTACAAACTATGACGAGGAAACAGTTTCGTTCTTCATAGACGAAATGGCAAGACGTGATATTCCTCTGGAGGTATTCCACTTCGACTGCTTCTGGATGAAGGAATTCAACTGGTGCGACTTCACATGGGATAAGAGAATGTTCCCCGATCCTAAGGCTATGCTCGCACGTCTTAAGGAAAAGAAAATTGAAATCTGCGTATGGATCAATCCTTATATCGCTCAGCAGTCATCCTTATTTGACGAGGGCGTAAAGAACGGCTACTTCATCAAGAAGACGGACGGCGGTGTATTCCAGTGCGATATGTGGCAGCCCGGTATGGCTATCGTTGACTTTACGAATCCTGAGGCTTGCAAGTGGTACAAGGCAAAGCTGAGAACACTGTGCGAGATGGGCGTTGACGCATTCAAGACGGACTTCGGTGAGAGAATACCCACAGCCGATGTTGTATACAGCGACGGCTCTGATCCTTACAGAATGCACAACTACTACACATATCTCTACAACAAGTGCGTATTTGAGGTGCTTGAGGAATTCTACGGCAAGGATAAGGCTTGTCTGTTCGCACGTTCTGCTACGGTCGGCGGTCAGCAGTTCCCGGTACACTGGGGCGGCGACTGCTTCAGCCAGTACGAATCAATGGCTGAAACACTCCGTGGAGGACTTTCACTCTGCTTATCAGGCTTTGGCTACTTTAGCCACGATATTTCGGGCTTTGAGGCTACAGGCTCACCCGACTTATACAAGAGATGGTCTGCATTCGGCCTTATGTCTTCACACTCAAGACTTCACGGCAACAGCTCATACAGAGTACCGTGGAACTTTGACGAAGAAGCGTGCGATGTTCTGCGCCACTTCACAAAGCTCAAGGGCCGCCTGATGCCGTATCTGTTCGCTAACGCAGTAAAGGCTCACGAAAAGGGTGTTCCCATGATGAGAGCTATGGTTATGGAATACAGCGACGATCCTGCCTGCTTACCTCTTGACAGACAGTATATGTTCGGTGATAACCTGCTTATCGCTCCCGTATTCAACGAGGAGGGTACTGCTCAGTTCTATCTGCCTCGCGGCAAGTGGACCGATATTCAGACAGGAGAAGTTCTTGAGGGCGGTAACTGGTACGACAAGAAGTACGACTACTTCTCAATGGGTATGTATGCTAAGCCCAACAGCATAATCGCTTACGGTAACTTTGAGCGTAACTTCGCATATGACTATGTAGAGGGTGCTAAGCTCGTTATCTATCAGCTTGAGGACGGCAAGAATACTCAGTGCAAGATCTACGATAAGGACGCTAAGCTTGAGCTTACTGTTATGGCTGAGAGAAACGGCGATACAATCACTGTTACACATACAGCTACAGACAAGCACTTCACAGTTGAAAGCGCAGAGGGTCTTAACGTAGTTATAAGCAAGTAATTATAACGGAATATAAAGGAACGGTCGGCAGATGCCGGCCGTTTCAGCTTGTAGAAAAAGTCTATTTTTATAAAAATAGAGCAAATTCTCTATCCCTAACCCCAAACCCCTTCCCCGTG
>OGDN01004671.1_pt1 | contig 11853 bp, 7 predicted proteins | sample 1570271 | NCBI WGS metagenome assembly OGDN01 (sample SAMEA4384481, study PRJEB24528) | human gut metagenome | reverse complement strand
GCTTGGTTGCTGTATCGCATTTATTGATTTCTTTTTGGTAATATATATCGGGATGGATAACCTGTTTTCCCGAAATAAGAATTACACAAAACTTCCAGGGCATCGGTCATTTTTCCCATCGCCGATACGACAATGATTAAATTTTCCCGCTGGGTATTGATGATTTTAAATAAATTTTTTACACCTTCGGCATCTTTAACGGAAGCGCCACCAAACTTATATACGTTCATTGCGTTTAAATTTAAACACGATAATTAATTCATGGCGCTAATTTAGATATTAAAATTGAATAATAATGTGGAATCAATTCGGATTGAATGAAAACTTATTTGATTTTCAAAAAATCTGTGATTCTGAGGGAATACTAATTTCATGAAAACGTTTGTGTATTACGATTTATCATTTTATATTTGCATCTAATAACAAATAGAATCAGAATCAATGAATAAAGTTACAACCTTAAATCAGTTTATTATTGAACAGCAGGCAGGAGTACCTCAGGCAACAGGGGGTTTTTCTTGTTTGTTACATCACGTAGGTATTGCAGCCAAAAAAGTCAACCGGGAGGTGAATAAGGCTGGTTTAGTGGATATTCTGGGGCGTGCCGGCTCCGAGAATGTACAAGGTGAAGACCAGCAAAAACTGGACATTTATGCCAATGAGACTTTTTTGTCGGAACTGAAAGCCAGTGGTGAATGTTGCGGTGTTGCTTCAGAAGAAAATCAGGATATCATTGTTTTTGACGATGGATTGAGCCGTGATGCGAAATATATCTTTTGTATGGATCCGCTGGATGGCTCTTCGAATATCGACGTGAATGTCTCTATCGGTACTATTTTTTCTGTTTACCGCCGCAAATCTCCGCTGGGCGAAGTTGCGAATATCGATGACTTTTTACAGCAAGGTTGTGACCAGGTTGCTGCCGGTTACGTTATTTATGGCTCTTCTACGATGTTGGTATATACGGCCGGCAACGGAGTGAACGGTTTTACGCTGGACCCTTCTATCGGGGAGTTCTGTCTTTCACATCCGAATATTAAAACACCGGAAAATGGTTTTATTTATTCTATAAACGAAGGAAATTATGAGAAATTTCCGGTGGGAGTGAAAAAATATATAAAGTATTGCCAGGAAACCGATAAGAAAACCAAGCGTCCTTATACTTCGCGTTATATCGGTTCTCTGGTGGCCGATTTCCACCGGAATTTATTGAAGGGAGGTATTTTTATTTATCCCGAAACCAATAGCCATCCGACAGGAAAACTGCGTCTGTTGTACGAATGTAATCCGATTGCATTTATTGCCGAGCAAGCCGGAGGATTGGCTACGGATGGCGGAAACCGGATATTGGACATGACCCCTGAAAATATCCACCAACGGATACCTTTTTATACCGGCTCAAAAAATATGGTCACTAAAGTAGGGGAATTTTTGAAGTTTTTCAATAATATATAATTGATAAAATTGAATAGTGAATTTTATAGTAAAATTCGAAAGATATGATTAATAAACAATTGCTAAATCCTTCCAGCATTGTGGTGGTTGGAGGATCGGACGATATTCAGAAACCGGGTGGTAAGGTATTGAAGAATTTGATCGATGGACATTTTAAAGGGAGTTTATATGTGGTGAATCCGAAAATGGATGAAGTGCAAGGTATCAAATCCTACCGGGACGTGAAAGATCTGCCGGAAGTGGATTGCGCTATCCTGGCCATCGCTGCCAAATTCTGTCCGTCGACGGTAGAGGTGCTGGCGAAACAAAAAAATACCCGGGCATTTATCATTCTGTCTGCCGGATTTAGTGAAGAGAATGCAGAAGGGAAAGCATTGGAAAAACAAATTGTAGAAACGATCGATTCTGTCGGAGGAGCTTTGATCGGCCCGAATTGTATCGGAGTATTGACAACGAACTACAATGGGGTATTCACGACCCCTATACCGAAATTGGACCCGAAAGGAGTAGATTTCGTATCGGGCTCGGGAGCGACGGCACTTTTCATTATGGATGCCGGTATGCAGAAAGGTGTAAAATTTTCGAGTGTATTTTCAGTCGGTAATTCTGCCCAGTTAGGCGTGGAAGAGGTCCTGGAATATTGGGACGAATCTTTCGATCCCGAGACAAGTTCACGGATTAAATTGATGTATGTAGAGAGTATCGATAAACCGGAAAAATTATTGAAGCATGCTTCCTCACTGATCCGGAAAGGTTGTCGTATCGCTGCGATCAAATCAGGCGGTTCCGCTGCCGGAAGCCGTGCCGCTTCGTCGCATACCGGAGCTTTGGCCAGCTCGGATGTTGCCGTGGAAGCTTTATTCCGGAAAGCCGGTATCGTACGGTGTAACGGGCGGGATGAACTGGCCACGGTGGCAGCTATTTTTAACTATCCCGAATTGAGGGGAAAGAATATGGCTATCGTAACCCATGCCGGAGGACCGGCCGTAATGCTGACAGATGCCTTGTCGGATGGAGGAATGGAAATTCCTCATTTGGAAGGGCCGAAGGCTGAAGCACTGCTGGGACAGTTGTTTAACGGATCTTCTGTAGGTAATCCCATTGACTTTTTAGCGACGGGAACAGCTGAACAATTGGGAATTATCCTGGATGCCTGTAATCGCGATTTCGATAATATCGACGGTATTGCAGTGATCTTCGGTAGTCCCGGGCTTTTCCCCGTTTTCGATGTATATGAAGTATTGCGTGAAAAAATAGCTACTTCCCCGAAACCGATTTATCCCATATTCCCCTCTTCGATGGTGGTGAAAGAGGAAATCGACGAGTTTGTACGGAAAGGTGGCGTTTACTTCCCTTATGAAGTGAATTTTGGTAATGCTTTGTGTAAAATATACCGTACCCCTGCTCCGCAACCTGCCGAGCCCGAATTGCCGGAAGTAGACCGGAAACGGATCCGGGCAGTCGTCGATCAGGCTGAAAACGGCTATCTGTCACCTGAACAGATCCATGAATTGCTGGATGCTGCCGGTATTGCCCGGGCGAAAGAAGGTGTGGCCGATAAAGAGGAAGAAATTGTCGGTCTGGCCCGTCAGATCGGTTTCCCGTTAGTGATGAAAGTAGTGGGACCTGTCCATAAATCCGATGTCGGTGGGGTAACCCTCAACGTAAGGGACGAAGCGACGGTACGCAGCGAATTCCGTCGGATGATGCAGATCAAAGATACTTACGCTATTATGTTGGCTCAACAGTTGAGCGGAACGCAAGTGTTTATCGGAGCTAAACGGGATGATAAGTTCGGTCACATGGTACTTTGCGGGTTGGGAGGTATCTTTATCGAGGTATTGAAAGATGTAAAAGCGGGCTTGGCTCCGATTGCCCAACCGGAAGCTTTGGATATGATCCGTAGCTTGAAATCGTATAAAATCATTCAGGGAGTACGGGGACAAGAACCGGTGAATGAACAAAAATTCGCCGAAGCTGTGTCGAGGGTGTCCATGTTAGTGAAAGTGGCTCCTGAAATTTTTGAGATGGACCTGAATCCATTACTCGGTAATAAAGAAAATGTGGTGGCGGTGGATGCCCGTATCCGGATTGAAAAATGAAAAAACAAGACTTTATTTTTATACTGGGGGTAGCGGTTTTGCTGCTACCCTTTTTTATCTGCCGGCCTGTTTACGAATGGTATCATGCTTTTAATGCGGCTCATGGCATGATCATGAGTTTCCTGAAATTTGCCATCTTGTCGACTTTGGGAGAGATGATCGGCTTGCGGATTAGTGCCGGCGTGTATTGCCGGAAAGGATTCGGGGTTTTGCCCCGGATGTTTGTATGGGGGATATTGGGGATGGGCATTAATATGGCGATGGTTATTTTTTCGAATGGTACTCCGGCATTTTTGCAATACCTTGGCATGCAGGAGGCTCCGGCGGTTTTTCATGCACCGGGATTGTGCTGGGTTAAAGTAGGGGTGGCTTTTGCCGTGTCGGTGAGTATGAATACCATTTTCGCTCCGGTATTTATGACGCTGCATAAAATTACGGATACCCATATTCTGATGCACGGCGGTACACTCCGTGGTTTCTTCACACCACTGGATATGGGAGGGATCATGAGCAGTTTGAATTGGAAGGTGTTGTGGGGATTTGTCTTTAAGAAAACCATCCCTTTCTTCTGGTTCCCGGCTCATACCATCACTTTTCTGTTGCCCGGCAATATGCGGGTATTGTGTGCTGCCTTGTTGGGAGTGGTATTGGGAATCCTTTTAGCGGTAGCAGCCCGCAAAGGGGACACTTCCGCACCGGATAAGGGAAGGGTTGAAAGAAAGATATAAATAAAATGCGGTTTTCTGAATTGATTTATTCAGTCGGAAAACTATAATTTAAAGTTCTTTAATTTCTTTGACGGGAAGGCCGGTCAGCTCACTGATATCTTCTGCGGCAAAACCTTTTGCTTTCATATTACGGGCGATTTCCAGCTGTTTCTTTTTTTCGCCTTCTTTCCGGCCTTTTTCCATCCCCTCCTCTATTCCCTTTTCTTTGGCGAAAGCGATTGTCACTAACTGGTCGCGATAGACCTTGATACTTTCGTCGTACTTTTCGCGTTCTTCTTTTGTCAGTGATGCGAGTCGATGATTTTTTCCAGTTTTTCGAACACCGCTTTGCGGGCCTTAAACGGTAATCGGTTTAGTGTTTTCATGTTCTTTAATACATAAATCCAGCGTTCAAAATCAGTTATACATTTTTCTTCTTCCTTCGTAAAAGCCGGAAGTTCGATGAAAATAAAGCGTAGCTTATCCGAAAATATCTCGTGTGTATCACGGTCGGAGAGTACGATGTCCGTACGCAGTTTGCCCGGAGAATCACCCAGACGGAAATTCATAAAGAACACACCGATCCTGAATATGCCGTTCACCTACCAACAGATCGTTCAGAAAGTCGATCAGCAGACCCTTTGTCATTTCCTATCCGAAAATGATTTTGAATCCGACATCTGTAAAAGGATTGATAAACTTCGCCATGATAGCCCCTGAAAGAATCGTTAACGGAACAAAATCTCGCATAGACCATGCTACAGTCAATGGCTCCCCGGTGGCTGGAAATACAGATCTCCTGTAAGAATATGGTCGCAGTCTGTCTGAAAAATTGGAAAATATCGTAAAAGTATCTTCTTAAAATAAAAAAATCAATATCTTTGCATCCGATTTTGGTGTCACGATTCTGCTGCTACGGAAAAGTGATGAAAAGGGAATCAGGTGAGAATCCTGGACAGACCCGCTGCTGTAAGCTCTGCTAAAATCTTCAACAATACTTTAGCCACTGTTCTGGAAAGAATGGGAAGGGCGTTTGAAGATTGGAGTAAGTCAGAAGACCTGCCGAAATGATGTATGGTTGATAAACCTTCGGGGATTAAGGTTGCTCGATTCGGACTTGATTTTTTTTACAAAGGGTGTGCTTTACGGCAGGGATTATGCCGGAAAACAATTTCCAGTCAGGATTCTGCAATATGATTTCTTTTCAGGTGAATTTAGAATTATGCAAAATGTTTCCGGTAAACGGAGAAGCGCCGGTGGCACATGAATGGGGTGAATTTATGCAAGTTTTTTGAGGGGAAACTTTCAATTTGTTGGGAGTGGCTTTGCTGCTGTTACAACGAATAAACTTGTATGTAATTAACAAACAATAATTTATGTCGATGTAAAACAAATTCAAGATGAAAAGGAAATTTATTTTAACTTCTCTTGCCCTTACGTTCTGTATGGGCATGTATGCAGAGCAACCTGTAACTGTAGAAACCGATTCCATGCGTCGGATAGATTTGGAGGAGGTGATGATCCATGCGACTAAAACCGGAGCTTTATTAAAAGATCTTCCGAACCGGGTAGAGGTGGTGACCAAGCGGCAGATCGAAGCTTCGGGGATCAATAATCTGACGGACCTGTTGAAAAATTTTGTTAATGTGGATGTGATTGAATATCCGGGATATAATTCTTATTTCAGTATCCGGGGATTCAAACCGACAGAAGGAAAATACACGACAGTCCTGATCGATGGAGTACCGGCCGGTACTACCAATATGGCGACACTTTCTTTAGGCGATGTAGAGCAGGTGGAAGTTCTGAAAGGCCCTTTCTCCGCCATGTATGGTTCGGATGCGATGGGTGGAGTGGTGAACATCGTCACCAAACGGAATAAGGATAAACTCACCGGAGGAATCAAAGTTGCAGCCGGAAGTTATCAAACTTCCAAAGGGGCTTTTCATGTCGGTGGACGGATCTACCGGGGGCTTTCTTTCGATGCCTCTTTCGATTATACTGCTCAGGCACGAAACTATAAGATCGGAGACCATAATCTCTTGCATATGTCGGCAACGGATAAAGCTATCCTCGGTAAAGATACTTATGGTATTAAAATGAATGGCTCTCGGCATAGCGGTATCGCCGGTAAAGGCCGTATCGGTTATGATTTCGGGGAAAACTGGTCTTTGAATTTTACCGAGATTTTTTTTGTGGGTAAGGATCTGCCGACGGGAGGAAATGTCTGGGGGACTAACGGATTGAAAAAGAAAGATGTCACCCGGTATACCGAAAAATTGGAACTCAACGGAAAAGTGAATAATCATAATTTGTTTTTCGCTCCTCATTACTCTACAGCTAAGACCGATACTTATACGGCAGACACCGATACGGCTTATGTGTATTCGGGTAACGAACTGAATACTTATGGATTTACAACACACGATAATCTGATTTTAGGCAAACAAAGAATTGCTTTCGGATTCGATAACAATAATGAAGTCAGTGAGATAACCAGTTTTAAAGCGCGTGGTGAGATTAAAGCACCTTATCAACCCCGTTTCCGGAATACGGCTTGGGGGATATTCCTGCAGAGTAACTTGAAATTATTTAAAGAAAAATTGGACTTGTCGGTCGGATTGCGCTATGATTATATCGATTTTAAACTTCGGAAAACACCTGGTTTGGAGAATGAAGAGAAATCGGAAAGTTACAACACTTTCAATCCCAATATCGGTGCAAAATATAATATATACGGTGGTATGGCCGTCCATGCCAGTTTCGGTACAGCTTTCAGCATGACCGATGCTTATCAGAAAGCCGGAGAATTTTTGTACAGCGGTACGCTTACCGTAGGAAATCCTGATCTGGATCCTGAAAAATCCCGTACGTTGGATGCCGGTTTGACATTCAGCCGGCCGGAACTGGGGGTAAATTTTGATTTTACTTATTTTTATACGTGGAATGATGATCTGATTGTGGAAGAGGCATGGACCGATGAAGAAAGCGGACAAAAGTACAAAACGTTCAAGAATGCCGATAAAGCAAAAAAAAGTGGAATGGAAATTATGGCTTCTTATGACTTCGGCCGTCTGTTCGATGGTGACTTTGCTTTGAAGCTTTATGGAAATCTGACCTGGATGTTTACCTATCAGGATCAGACTAAAGGAGTATGGAACAAAACATTATCCGTTCGGAAACAGAATGCCAATTTCGGACTCGATTTCTTGCATCAGAAAGGATTCAGTGCGCGGCTGAACGGACGTTTTGCCGGACATCGCATCGAGAAAAACTTTATCGGTGATAAATATCGTCCGACATTGAACGATTTGTTAAGTGAAAGCCAACCCGGGTATTTAACTGATAAACTGATTAAGCATCCGCAATTTATGGTGTTCGATTTTTCGGCCTCTTGTCCGCTTATAAAGAATGTGTCGGTCGGTTTGAATATTAACAACTTATTCGATGAAAATTATACCGAAAAGGATGGTTATAATATGCCTGGGCGGAATTTTCAGGTAAGAGCTGCTATGACTTTTTGATCTGAAGACATGTATTTGTTGCTGATGGCGGATATATAATGGGGTATGAAAGGGATTAAGTATTATTTTGTTATTTTGTCACTTTGTTTTGGGCTATCTTTGACAGCCCAAAACAAAGTCAGTTTTCTTATCGATGACGGTTTTTGGGTCGGCGTAAACCGGAGCATGCATTTACTGGCGAAAATGCATCCGGAGGTAGCGGAGAAATGTCAGTTCAAGGAATTTATCTATTCCAACTATCACGAAAGTGATATGGATTTTTTTGAAAATTCCGATCTGATATTCGTCGCTTTGCATAATAATGGGTTGGTTTTTAAAGCGAAACCTCAGCTGTTGTCTGCTTTGAAACGCGGAGCGAAGGTTTATGCGCTTAATTTATCCCATGAATACGATGCCGAATTGCAGGAATGGGGGATCTGTTTCGATCCCTGGACATTGGCCGCTTTTAAAAGCGGAGGAGAAAACAATATCATGAATATCGTTCTGAAAAAACTGAATAAAGATTTACATTTCGATTGTGAATATCAGGATATTGAAGAAACTCCCCTTTCCGGAATATATAACTATAGAAATAAAAAATTACATACCTATATCGGTTCTTATTTAGCCGAGAGAACCGATATCGACACCCAGGCTCCCTGGATCGGATTGATTATTGGAAGAAGCGATCTGACCAAATCGCAGTATTTGTATATCGATGTATTTATCCGGAATATCGAAGAGAAAGGTTTTAATGTATTACCCGTGTTCACCTCTCAAAAACCGGGACATCACGAAGAACAGGTGATCGAACGGTTTTTTATTTCCTGTGATAGTCTTCCCCGCGTGAGTGCCGTCTTGAATCTGGGATGTTGGTATAATACAAGGCCTGAGCAGGAAAGGGTGGTGCTGGAAAAATTAGGAGTGCCGGTGATCAATGGGATTATACTGAGTACGAATCAAAAAGATTGGGAAAAATCTTTAGTCGGAATAGATATTTACAATCGGTCGAATTTGGTGGCTATACCCGAATTAGCCGGTTATATCGAACCTTCTGTTGCTGTCGTATTCGACGATTTCGATCATAATATCCGGATTAAGAATATGATCGGTTATCAGATGGAAACGCTGCTCGGGCGTATAAAGAATATCCATAACCTGCAGACAAAGCCTAATCATGAAAAGAAAGTGGCCCTGATTTACTACAGCTATCCTCCCGGAAAAGAAAACATAGGGGCCAGCTACCTGAATGTACTTCCCCGAAGTATTTTATCTATCCTACAGAGAATGCGGCAGGAGGGGTATGATACCGGCGGGCAGCCGATCGACAGTGCTGCTATTTTTAACCGGGTGATGGACTATGGAAGGAATATCGGTTCCTGGGCTCCTGCAGAGGTGGATAAATTGGTGCGTAAAAGAGATCCTGTATTGGTACCGATGGAAGTGTACAAAGAATGGTACGATAAGTTATCGTTGAAGATTAGGACGGAAATGGAGAACAAATGGGGAAAACCCGAAGAGTCTGAACTGATGGTTTGGAAAGATTCTTCCGGGAAATCTTATTTTGTGATCCCGGTGGTGAAATACGGAAATATCATACTGACACCTCAACCTCCCCGGGGATGGGAAGACAATGCGAAGAGTTTATATCACGATCCTCTGGTTCCTCCCCCTCATCAGTATCTGGCTTATTATCTTTTTTTGAAGTATGGCTTTCACGCGGATGCACTGGTGCATATCGGTACTCACGGCACGCATGAGTGGTTGCCCGGAAAAGAAGCCGGACTCGGTCCCGATGATTATCCCGAAGCGCTGATCATGGATGTACCTAATATTTATCCGTATATTGTGGATAATGTGGGTGAAGGCCTGCAGGCGAAAAGAAGGGGACAGGCCGTGATTATCGACCACATGACTCCTCCTTTCGATAAGGCTTCTTTAAATCCGGAATTGCGGGATTTGAAAAGTGGCATATCTAAATACTATGATCAAAAAAGCAAAAGCCCGATCTCGTCGATGGCGCAATTCAGGGATCTGGTTCTTCGGATAAAAACACTCGGACTGGATAAGGATTTGAAGCTGGATACCATAACGGATCAGAATCTGGAAGATATCGACGATTATCTGAAAGAGATAGAAGAAAATAAAACCCCTTTCGGCTTGCACACTTTCGGTGTATCCCCTGATGAGGCTTATACGAAAGCGACAACGGAAGCTATTGTATCAATGCAAAAGGATTTGATGGGAAAAGATTTGGAACTTTTCAGGGAGCAGGTACAAAAGAATATCGCAAAATCGGGGAAAGAAGAATTGGATGCTTTTATCCGGGCTTTGAATGGAAAGTATGTCCGGGCAGGAACAGGAAACGACCCGATCCGGAATCCGGGTGCTCTGCCTACAGGTAAAAACTTTTTTGCTTTCGATCCGAGACTGATTCCTTCCAGAATGACTTGTCGGTTGGGAGAGCAATTGGCAGAGGAGCTGATAGAACAGTATAAGGCCGAACACAACGGGGAGTGTCCTCCTAAAGTGACCATAAATTTGTGGGCGGTGGAGTGTATCCGGAATGAAGGTACGATGGAAGCCCAGGCTTTAAGCTTACTTGGTGTGAGACCTGTTTATAATGCTTCCAATCAGGTTGTCGGTCTGGAATTGATTCCGCAGCATGAGTTGAAACGTCCGAGAGTAGATGTCGTTTTTGCTCCATCGGGATTATACAGGGATATTTTTCCCGAATTGATGGCTCTGCTGGACAAGGCAGTCAGCCTGGCCAGAAGTGCCGATGAAAAAGATAATTTTGTCCGGGAACATATCCTTGAATCTGAAGATAAGTTGAAACAACTGGGGGTTCAGGAAGATTCGCTGGCCCGGCGCATCGCTTCGGTACGTTTGTTTACGACCCCTTCGGGTGCTTATGGTACCGGGGTTAGTGGGACGGTGCAGGCTTCGGGAACCTGGGAGGATGAAAAGGACGTGGCGGAAGTTTATTTTGACAAGATGAGTCATTTGTATGGTCAAGGATTTTGGGGAACGAAAGCAGAGGACGAATATACCTATTTACCGAAAGGCTTTTCGAAAACTGTATTTAAAAATGCTTTGTCGGGTACCAGGGTGGCTTTACACAGCAGGACTTCGAATCTGTATGCTTTGCTGGATAATGACGATATGTTTCAGTACCTCGGTGCTACCGGTTTGGCCGTTCGGACGATCGACGGGAAATCACCGGTGGTCATGCTGACGAATCTGGTCGATCCTTCGGCTCCGGGACAGGAGACACTCGAGAAATTTCTGGGACGTGAACTGAAGACCCGTTATCTGAATCCCAAATGGGTGGATGCGATGGTGGACGAGGGATATGCCGGTGCCCGTTTTATCAATAAAATGGTTTTTAATCTTTGGGGCTGGGAGGCCACATTACCGGAATCGGTTAGCGATAACGACTGGAATCAAATCTATGATACTTATGTCATGGATAAATATCGACTGGATATAAAAGAACGGTTTAAGAAGAGCGGCAATTTATATGCCTATCAGTCGATACTTGCCCGTCTGCTCGAGACGGTCAGGAAAGGATATTGGAAAGCGGATAAAAAGAGGGTGGATCAGATGTTACTTCAGTTTAATGAAACCATACGGGAAGCCGGATTAGCCTGTAATCTGAATATTTGCAACAATGAAAAACTGATGCAGTTTATTTCTGACCGGATCAATGATATGCCTTCGCTGACCACAGAGGAAAAATCCCGCTATAAATCGGCCTTGGATGATCTGAGACACAAAGCTAAAACAGAGGATGCCGATTCGACTACTGACGGAGGTAATGACAAAATTTATGAACTTCAGATTCAAGACGATAAATGGTTATTTAAACAAAAACAAAAATAAAGCGCAGAGAAAATTTTTTTAACAAAAACAAACCGTCCCATTCCTTTGCCGTATATAGGTTAGATATCATATAGGTTTGACATTAAATTATGCGATCCATGAAAAAGGAAAATCAACCAGGGAATTATCAGCTGAAAGCTGATCTGGAAGGGAATTATTTGATAGATAAAGAGCATAAGGCTACAAAACGATTAGGAATAT
>OGDN01004670.1_pt1 | contig 11853 bp, 9 predicted proteins | sample 1570271 | NCBI WGS metagenome assembly OGDN01 (sample SAMEA4384481, study PRJEB24528) | human gut metagenome | reverse complement strand
GACATCAGGGACTTCTGGTTGGTGTGGAATTTGATGATACGATCGGCGGTGTAGATGTAAAACATGGCTGTATAGACAGAAAACTTCTGATCACAGCAATCGGAGCACACATCATCCGTATGATCCCGCCACTTATTGTAACAGAGGAAGAATGTGACAAGGCAGTGGCGATCATAGAAGATACGATCAAATCTCTGGAAAAATAAAGACACAGAACAGTGACAAGGGCGTCGCGGATCATTTCTCATGGTCCGCACGCCTTTGTTTATTTTTAGCATTGGAACCGTAAACTACAAAAATCGTGTGAGGGGAAATCGAAATGGGACATCTGGTTATAACGATCGGCTGCGAATATGGAGCCAAAGGAAATGCCATAGGCAGAAAAATCGCAAAAGACCTCAATATTAAATTTTATAATCGTGAGCTCGTTGACGAGATCATCGAAGAGGTCGGAATTCCAAAAGATATCATGGAAAAAGTAGAAGAAGGCGGTACGATCGCCGGAAAGGGTGCCGAGGGAGATGTCCGTGGTTCGTTTTCCAAATATGCGGATCTGACAGACCGTGCGATCCATGTACAGAAACAGATCATCCGGAAACTGGCAGAAAAAGAGGCCTGCGTGATCATCGGACGTTCCGCAGACTATATCTTAAAAGACACAAAAGGTATTAATCTTCTGAGAGCTTTTATCTATGCACCGGACAGTGTGAGAATACATAATATCATGGAAAGCCACAGCCTTTCTGAAAAAGATGCACAGATTCTTCTTCGTGAAAAAGACAAACGATATCACAAACGGCATCTGGCACTGACAGGAAGCAACCGTGGTGACCGTCACAATCGAAATATCCTGATTGACAGCTCTTATCTTGGGATAGAGGGAACAGCAGATTACATCGAGGAACTTGTCAGAAGAAAATTCGGAAGCGGGGAGGAATGAGTCTATGGGACAGAAAAAATCAGAATTTGATAAAGTATTCAGTGCATGGGATATTCTTGTGATCGCTTTCGGAGCCATGATCGGCTGGGGCTGGGTCGTATCTTCCGGAACCTGGATCGATGCCGGCGGCGTTGTCGGTGCGGCACTTGCTTTTGCAATCGGCGGTGTTATGATCTTCTTCGTTGGCCTTACTTATGCAGAGCTGACAGCTGCAATGCCACAGTGCGGGGGTGAGCATGTATTCAGTTACAAGGCAATGGGTCCTACGGGATCTTTTATCTGTACCTGGGCGATCATTCTTGGATATGTCGGTGTTACCTGTTTTGAGGCGTGTGCGTTCCCGACGATCATTACCTATCTTTGGCCGGGATTCCTCAAAGGATATCTCTATACAGTAGCCGGATTTGATATCTATGCATCCTGGCTGATCGTTGCGATCATTGTGGCATTCCTGATCATGATGATCAACATCATGGGTGCAAAGACAGCCGCAGTTCTCCAGACGGTTCTGACCTGCATCATCGGTGGTGCCGGAATTCTTCTGATCGTGGCTTCTGTCATCAATGGTAATGTAGATAATCTTCAGGGACAGATGTTCATGGGCGAGACAACAGGATCCATGGCAAAAAATGTCCTCAAAGTAGCAGTTATCACCCCATTTTTCTTTATTAGTTTTGATGTTATCCCCCAGGCAGCAGAAGAGATCAATGTACCGCTCAAAAAGATCGGAAAGATGATGATCCTCTCGGTAGTACTGGCAGTTGTTTTTTATTCCTTTGTTATTCTTTCTGTTGGATATATCCTGAATCCGGCAGAGATCGCGCTTTCCCAGAGTACAACCGGACTGGTAACGGCAGATGCGATGGCAAAAGCGTTCGGAACTTCCGTCATGGCAAAAGTAATTATTGTCGGTGGTATGTGCGGTATTGTAACTTCCTGGAACTCCTTTATGATCGGTGGTTCCCGTGCGCTGTATTCCATGGCTGAATCTTACATGATCCCGCCGGTATTTGCAAAACTTCATCCGAAGCACAAAACACCGGTCAACGCACTGATCCTGATCGGTGTTCTTACCATGATCGCTCCGTTTGCAGGACGAGTCATGATGGTATGGATCTGCGATGCCGGTAACTTTGGATGCTGTCTTGCATACTGTATGGTTTCCATTTCCTTCCTGATCCTTCGTAAAAAAGAGCCTGATATGCCAAGACCATATCGTGTACCGGCCTACAGGTTTGTGGGAACTATGGCAGTTGTTCTTTCTGGATGCATGGTTCTGGTATACTGCATTCCTGGTTCCGGTGGAACACTGGTCATGCAGGAGTGGATGATGGTAGGTGCATGGGGCCTTCTCGGCGTTGTGTTCTTTGCAGTCTGCAAACTGAAATACAAAGAAAAATTCGGCAGCCTTATTGAGATCATCTCTGATGAAGATGCAGCATCCCTGATGCCGGAGGCTGATGACAAAGAACTTGATCTGGTTATTGATGCGGCAATTGACCGTGTGCTTTCCAGAATGACTGCATAGTGAGATCACACAGCAAAAAAGTATCTATATTATAGAAGAAACGGATAAGAAAAGAGGCAGATTATGAATCCATTTGAGTTTTTTATTCCACAGAATATTATGGTTGGGTCAGGAACCATGGCGAGACTTCCGGAGTGTGCAAAGAAACTGGGAGGTTCCCACGCGATGCTGATCTCAGGTCCTACACTTCGAAAAATGGGAATTGTGGACAAGGCGGCAGATTATCTGAAAGAAGCAGGAATAAAGGTGGATATTTTTACAGATGTGGAAGCAAACCCGTCTGTGACAACAGTGGAAAAGGCCACCGACGCTTTCAAAGAAGTCGAAGCGGATTTTATCGTAGCGCTTGGTGGCGGCTCGCCGATGGATGTGGCCAAGGCAGTGGGTGTGACCGCAAAATTTGGCGGCAGTATCACCGAATATGAAGGCGCACACAAAGTACCGGGAAAAATCATTCCCCTGATCGCGATTCCGACAACTGCCGGAACCGGTTCTGAAGTAACTGCTTTTTCGGTTATCACAGACCATAGCAGAGATTATAAGCTGACGGTATTCAGTTATGAACTTCTCCCCTCCTATGCGATCCTGGATCCACAGCTTCTGACCTCTGCACCGGCTTCTGTGGCAGCTGCATGTGGAATTGATGCCTTTATCCATGCTGAGGAAGCCTACGTTTCCACAGCAGCTTCTCCGTTTTCCGATGCTATGGCAGAGAAGGCCATGGAACTGATCGGTAAAAATATCCGCCGGTTTGTTGCAAGACGCACCGATCTGGAAGCGGCCGAAGCGATGCTGACAGGCTCTCTCTTCGCAGGAATTGCTTTTTCCTTTGCAAGACTTGGAAACGTACATGCGATGAGCCATCCGGTGAGTGCGTTTTTTGATGTACCGCATGGTGTGGCGAATGCGGTGCTCCTTCCGGTGATTGCGGAATATAACGCACTGGCAGACCATGGAAGGTATCTGAACATCTACAATTATATCAGTCCGATTCCGACATGTGAAGACGAGTTTGAATCGCTGATGCTGGTGGATGCGATCCGTGAACTGAACGAAGACATCGGAATCCCACAGGATCTGACAACAGCGATCCGCCAGACCGCAAAACGGAAAGACCCTGCAAAGGAAGTTTCCGATGAAGAAATCGAAAGCAAGATCGACGCCATGGCAGATGATGCCATGAAGAGCGGAAACATTGCAGTCAATCCAAGATCCTCACGAAAACAGGATATCGTGGAACTGTATCATAAAGCGTTGTAAGCGACCAGCGGGGACGTGGAAAAGTGGCACTTTTCATGTTCCCCGCTGGCTTTTTTTTCTGTTGAATCGCCAGCGAGGATACTATATAATTGTCTGTATAAGCGAGAATCAGGTAGCTCGCAAAACAGACAAGCGTAAGAAAGAGAAGGATAAAATAATTATGTGGAAATGCATACGCTGTGAAAAAGAAAATCAGGATACAGAAGAAATCTGTACCGGGTGCGGACACGGCAGGACGATGGATTATATCAGTCACAGAACCCTGGCGAAAATCTCCATATCTCTGTCCGAGAACTGGAAAAGAGTCAACAGAGAGGAAGCAGAGGAATTTGTTCAGAAAAAACTGACGGATTTAAGTGCTTCTGTGCAGGAGGCAAAAAAGAAGATTTCGGATGCTCAGAATGAAATAAATACATTAAATGGGGAAGTACAGGAACGGAATAAAATAATAGAAAAAAATGAGAAGATAGATAGGGTGAGGAAGACTTATGGAAATGGTCTATCAGTGGTAACTGCAATAGTTGGCATTTTGTTCTGGGTTTATTTGATTTATCAGTCGGCTTTGGGGAACAAAGAAAGTACAGGCATTGAGTATATAAAGCAGAATGTTATAAGTTTTGTAGTGTGTGCGATTCTTTTTGCGGTAGTAGCTTATTTTATGTCAGCAGTACTGTTAGGTATTGTTGGTGGTATTGGTGTCAATATCATTGGCTTGCTCATGGGAAAATCAGTAAATGAAGAAACGTTAAAAAAGGTTGCTACAGAACTAGACAGTGCCCGGCAGTCAATTGATAAAAAAAGAAATGAAATTACAACGGTTCAATCGGAACTGAATTCATCAGAACAGCAGCTTAAAAAAATCAAAAAAGACAAAGAATCCATCATCAATAAACTGTCACAGCTATCTCCGCAGGAGATGGAAAAAGAATTTGCACGTCTGGTATAACCGAAAGGAACCAGCGAGGACGTGGAAAAGTGGTACTTTCCATGTCTCCGCTGGTTTTTTCTGTTGAATCGCCTGTATGGATATAATATAATTATCTGTATAAAAGCATCAGATGATTCACAAAACAGATGAGTGTAAGAAAGAGAAGGACAAGATACATATGTGGAAATGTATACGCTGTCAAAAAGAAAATCAGGATACAGAAGAAAACTGTACCGGGTGTGGACATGGCAGGACGATGGATTATATCAGTCACAGAACCCTGGCGAAAATCTCCAGGTCTCTGTCCGAGAACTGGAAAAGAACAAACAGAGAGGAACTCCGGCAAAGGAACCTTGAGCCTGTTGGACAGCAACCAGAGAACCGGAAAAAAGCGAAGAGAGAGGAATTCCGGCAAAAACGCAATAAGCCTGTTGAACAGAGGGTTGAGAACCAGAAAAAAGAAAACCGGAAGGAAGCAGAGAAATTTGTTCAGGAAAAACTGGCGGATCTGACTAACTCTGTGAAAGATATAGAAAAGAAAATTTCGGATGGTCAGAATGAAATAAATACCTTAAATTGGACGGTGCAGGAACGAAATGAAGTAATAGAAAAAAATGAAAAGATAGAACAGGTGAGAGATAACGCAGAAATGATTGTCATGATATTAAATAGCATAGGCGGAATTTTGTGCTACTTATGGTGCCTTTATAAAGTGATTTTTGAAGTGGTTCCTGGTGAAGTTTCTGATAAAATTTCCGGAGTAAGTGAATGGGCGATCAAGCCATCTGATATCCCTGCACTTGGACTTGAGGAGCCTGCAAGACTCACGGTTGCTGAATGTATAAAACAGGATTTTAAGGGTTTTGCAACAGAGGTGATTAGTGATGCAATCGTATTTGCAATCGTGATTTATCTGGCTACACGGGTACTGATCATTATCGAATCGCTTATTGTCAAAGGAGCAATTCGCCTGATCCTGGGGAAATTAGTAAAAGGAGAAACTCTGAAAAAGCTCACCGAAGAACGGGATAACGCCCGGCAGCTGCGTGATGCAAAAACAAATGAAATTACAGTAATTCAGGCGCAACTAAATTCACTGAAACAGCAGATTCAAAGAATCGAAAAAGACAGAGAATTCCTGATCAATAAACTGGCTAAGCTATCTCCGCAGGAGATGGAAAAAGAATTTGCGCGTCTGGCATAACCGAAAGAAAATAAAAAAAGTAAAGAATATTATATCTGCATCTGCAAACAGCAAAGAAAATACATCATCAAATCCCCACAGCGAAATGCTATGGGGATTTTTTGTGGGCAGAAAACTGCATATTTTTTTGTTTTACATATCTGTGGTACGCATGATATACTCTGAGTAATATCTATAAAAACAAATGGAGAAACATCTGTAAGATTTTGCAGCATATATGCATCAAAGAAAAACACAGATATCCACACAGCAGCAACAATCCGGAGAGAAATGAAATGAATTTTTTTGAACTATATCAGACAATAAATGAAAATCAGGAGCAGAAGAACAATATTCTGGCTACAGCGCTGGAAGGCACAGAGGCAGGAAATCGTTACTTTTTTTCAGAAGGGGAACTTCTGGGAAAGACAGCTTCCGGGGAACTGGATGAAGAATTCAAAGAGCAGATTGCCGGGACAACCCAGAGCGGCATTCTTGAAACAACGCAGGGAAAGTTTTTCGCAGAGCGCCTCAAAAGGCAGGCGCATCTTGTTATCTGCGGCGGAGGACATGTCTCACAGCAGGTCGTGGAACTTGCGGGAAGAGTCGGATTTCATGTGACCGTTCTGGAAGACCGTCCATATTTTGCAGATCGTGTGCGTGAGCTGGGAGCAGACCAGGTGCTGTGCGATGCGTTCAGTCAGAGTCTTGAGAGAATCTCAGGAAGTGCAGATACTTATTTCCTTGTGCTGACCAGAGGACATCGTTACGACCGGGAATGCCTGGAGAAGATTCTGCATAAGCCGTATGCCTATGTGGGAATGATGGCAAGTCGTGGAAGGTCGGCACTTCTTAAGAAACAGATGGCAGAGGAAGGGTTCGATGAGAAGGCACTGGATGAGATTCATACACCTGTAGGGCTTTCAATCCATGCGGAAACGCCAGAGGAGATTGCCGTATCTATCGTGGCAGAACTGATTCAGACCAAGAATCAGACCAAAAAAACAGCCGGATACGATCCACTGCTTATGGAATATCTCACAGGAGTCAGAGAACCGGAGCAGCCCAAAGTTCTTGCAACGATCATGGCAAGGAGAGGTTCGGCACCACGCTCTGTAGGAACCAAGATGCTGGTACTTGGTGATGGAAGGATTATCGGTACGATTGGTGGAGGATGTGTGGAGAGCGAAGTTCAGCATCAGTGTCTGAGACTTCTGCGCGAAGGCAAAGAAACTGCGCGCGCAGATATGACAGCAGCACAGGCAGAGGACGAAGGAATGGTCTGTGGTGGGACGATAGATGTCTTTCTGGAAATTTTTCGATAAATTTTTTTCTGTAATAAAATAAAAAATACAATTATGCAAAATGCTGTGCTATAATGAAGACACTTGAAACAAGAGATCAGAACAGTAACAAAGAGGAAGAACATCAACGCTTGCTGTTAAGGATCCACAGACTGATAATGAGCAGTAAATCAGGGTTATCATGAACTATAAGCTGAATAAATGGAGGATGAAATTATGAAAAAAAGAAGTTTGATCGTAGCCGCACTGTGCAGCATGTGTCTTGCAGTCAGTACCCCGATGCCGGTAATGGCAGATGCATCAAAGGTAGTAACGCTGGGAGCAGACCTGACAGATGAGCAGAAGAATACCATGATGAAATATTTCAAGGCGGATGCAAATCAGGTTCAGATCATCACGGTAAACAATCAGGATGAGAGAAATTATCTCGGCAAATACATTTCCAGTGAACAGATTGGTACAAGAACCTTAAGCTGTGCTTATGTAAAGCCAACACAGTCCGGCGGTATCAAGGTGCGTACAGCAAACCTTAACTATGTAACCTGCAATATGCTTGCCAATGCACTTTCCACAGCAGGTATTTCCAACTGTGAGGCTGTTGCAGCCTGCCCTTATGAGGTTTCCGGAACTGGTGCTCTTACAGGCGTTATGATGGCCTATGAGTCAGCTAGTGGTAAGCAGCTTGATTCTACCAAGAAGGATCTGGCAACCAAGGAGGTAGTGGTTACCGGAGATGTTGCAAAGCAGGTTGGCGGTGATAATGCGACAAATATCATCAACCAGGCAAAGCTTCAGATCATCGGTGACAATGTTCAGAATGCAGATGAAATCTATAATATTGTCAACAATATTGCAGTCCAGAATAATGTTTCTCTGAGCTCTGATGAACTGACTACGATCACAGCACTTCTTCAGGAAATCGTACAGCAGAACTATGATATCCAGGATATGAAACAGACACTTGAAAGTATTCAGCAGAATCTGAATAAGACTTCAGATGATGACAACTCTTCTGAGTCAGAAGACGATATGGCAGATGAAGATAACAGCGATGGCGAAGATATTACAGAAGATGTGAATACAGATGTTCTGGGGGATGATGTCAAGGAATCTTATACAGAGGATGCAGGAATGGCAGAGGCAACTGGAATGACAGAATCTGAGAATGGTGATGATTCCGACAGTTCTGATGAGGGTCTGGGTATTCCGGATGCCACAGAGGACGGTACGCAGGATGACTATTATGAAGAACCGTCAGAAACACCGGAAGAGACAGATTCAGTGGATGGATCTGACAGTAGTTCAGATGATGGAACAGGACTTCCGGAGGAAAACGGTGAAGACACAGGTTCCACAGATGAAAACTATGGTGAGACAACAGAGGAGAATACAGATTCTTCTGATCAGGCAACCACAGAAGGAACAGACGATGCTTTAAATACAGATTCTCTCGATGATGCATCCAAGGCACAGTTCGAACAGGCTAAGCAGTTCTGTCAGGGAGAGTATAAAGGAGATCTTGCAGTTCTGCAGGCTGTAGTAGAAAACGCACAGCAGCCGACAGTTACACTGGACGCAGATACAGCTGATAAGCTTATCAGAAAGGTTCTTGAAGCTTATCTGAATGTGCTTAAGGATGGCGGAGTTTCTTATGTACCGGCTGATACAGATGTTTATATGACTGCACAGCTCAATATGATCAACAATGATATGAAGAAGATCTTCAGTATTGAAACTGAGCCGGCGGCAGATGATATTCTTGTGACACGTACAGCTGATGAGAGACAGACTCTGTACAATGATACAATGAAGTTCTTTGAGAAGCTTTATGGAGAAACCACAGATGATTCTGCACAGCAGGAGTCAGCAGGAGAAACTTCTTATGACGAGGAATCCTACAATGAAGAGTCTTATAATGAAGAAACCTATAACGAAGAAACATATTGATTCGTGATTAGGAGTGTATTTAATCGTTATAGATATTAATGAATGAATCCGGTGACCGCAGTTTCCTGAATGTTTGGGAGACTGCGGTTTTCTGTGTTTTACGGGAAATTAGCTTACTTTGTTATTCACTCGATAAAAATGAGTTTTTTCTGTGAGGTCTGTGAAAAACTGGAAATCTAAAAGCATCTGTGATAGAATAAAAGGAAATCTTTTTACTGGGAAAATGATAGAGAATGATAGCCGAAAGGGGAAATAATATGAGTCTTGCAGTGGTTACACTGAAAAAGGGAGAGGGTCGACTTCTCAAATCTGGTGGAATGTGGGTATTTGATAATGAGATTTCCAGTATCATGGGAAGCTTTGTAAACGGAGATATCGTGCTGGTGCATGATTTTGACGGATATCCGTTGGGAAGAGGCTTTATCAATACGAATTCCAAGATTACGGTACGCCTTCTTACAAGAGATGAGAATCAGAGGATTGATGAAGATTTTTTTGAAAGAAGAGTAAGAGATGCATGGGAATACAGAAAAAAGGTAACGGATACTTCGAGCTGTCGACTGATTTTTGGCGAAGCTGATTTTTTACCGGGACTTACCGTTGATAAATTTGAGGATGTGCTGGTTGTACAGTCTCTGGCACTGGGAATCGACCGCTGGAAAGAAATGATCCTGGAACTTATCAAGAGCGTACTTGCAGAGGATGGAATCAAAATCCGCGGTATTTATGAAAGAAGCGATGCCAAGGTCCGCAAGCAGGAAGGAATGGAGCTTCACAAGGGATTTATCGGACCGGAATTCCCGACTTTGGTCGAAATTGTTGAAAATGGTGTCAGGTATCAGGTTGATGTCAAGGATGGACAGAAGACCGGATTTTTCCTGGATCAGAAGTACAATCGTCTTGCGATTCAGAAGTTATGTAAGGATGCAAGAGTCCTGGATTGTTTCACACATACAGGTTCTTTTGCACTGAATGCGGGAATTGCAGGGGCAAGAGAAGTTACAGGTGTGGATGCTTCAGAGCTGGCAGTTCGCCAGGCACAGGAGAACGCCAGGTTAAATGGTCTGGAGGGAAGGGTTAAATTTATCTGTGAAGATGTCTTTGAACTGCTTCCGAAGCTGGCGGAGGATGATGAGAAATATGATGTTGTGATCCTGGATCCACCGGCATTTACAAAATCCCGCAGTTCCATCAAAAATGCGGTCAAAGGTTACAGAGAAATCAATCTTCGAGGTATGAAACTGGTCAGGGACGGAGGATTTCTGGCAACTTGTTCCTGCTCACATTTCATGGATTATGAATTGTTTACCAGGACGATCGGACAGGCTGCAAGAAGTGCACATAAGAGACTGCGTCAGGTGGAATACAGGACACAGGCTCCGGATCATCCAATCCTGTGGTCATCCGACGAATCCTATTATCTTAAGTTTTACATCTTCCAGGTATGTAATGACAGATAAAAAAGGAATCTGATGTTGGAATTATTGATGTCAGCATGAAAGAAAGAGGGATTTGCATGCGAGAAAAATTTATAAAGTTTATGGAAGGACGTTATGGTGTAGATGCATTTGCAAAATTCACGATGGGTTTTGCATTTGTGGCAATCATTCTGTCTATGTTTATACGGAATCGAGTGGGTGCAGCGTGTGATACGCTGGGACTTCTGGCAATTCTTTATACTTATTACAGAATGCTCTCCAGAGATATACAGAAACGTTATGCCGAGAATCAGAAATATCTTTCGATCACTTCCGGTATAAGACAATGGTTCTGTCGTGAAAAGAATCTTATGCAGCAGAGAAAGGAATACCATATTTATTCCTGTCCAAACTGCAAACAGAAGATCCGTATACCTAAGGGCAAGGGCAGGATAGAAATCGACTGTCCGAAATGTCACGAGAAGTTTATCAAAAAAAGCTGAATGCCTGGTGAGGGCAGAGTATGGCCGGAGGTTCTATGTTTGGTTATATAGTAATGAACAAGCCTGAAATCAAATTCAAAGATTTTGACCTGTACCGCTCGTTTTACTGCGGTCTCTGCCGGGAACTGAGAGAACGCTATGGGGTTACAGGACAGATATCCCTGACATATGATATGACGTTTGTGATTCTTCTTCTGAGTGGGCTTTATGAGCCTCCGACGAGAAAGGGAACAACACGGTGTGTCATTCATCCTGTGCGAAAGCAGCCCGTCCGCAAAAATGCTGTCACAGAATATGCAGCAGATATGAATGTTTTTCTGGCATATTATAAATGTGAGGATGACTGGAAAGATGAGAAGAAACTTTTGAGCTTTCTGTATGGAAAGCTTCTAAGAGAGAAAGAAAAAAAGGCGGAGGAGAGATGGTACAGGAAGGTTGACCGTATTGTTTCTCTTCTGCATGAGCTTTCTGAAATGGAAAAATCCGAAGAACAGGATGTTGATCGAGTTTCCGGATGCTTTGGAAAGATCATGGAAGAGATTTTTGCATACAGGGAAGATATGTGGGAACCTGTACTTCGCAGAATGGGATTTTTTCTGGGGAAATTTATTTATCTTATGGATGCTTATGATGATGTAGAAGATGATGTCAAAAAGGGAAATTACAATCCCTTTTCCACAAGGTATATAATGGAAGGCTTTGATGAGGAAGTACGACAGATGCTGATCATGATGATAGCAGAGGTCTGCCGGGAATTCGAAAAGCTTCCTATCATCAAATATACTGATATACTGCGGAATATTCTGTATTCCGGAGTCTGGTGCAGATTTGAGGCAGTATCC
>OGDN01004668.1_pt1 | contig 11854 bp, 7 predicted proteins | sample 1570271 | NCBI WGS metagenome assembly OGDN01 (sample SAMEA4384481, study PRJEB24528) | human gut metagenome | reverse complement strand
TACGCCGCTGCGCTCGTGCTGGCAGTGGTGCTGCTGGCAGCGCTGGGTGTTTTCTATGTCCTCTGGGTGAACCGGTTTCCGGGAGTGGAGAAAAAAGACAGTCATGTCAGGTTTGGAAAAATTGCCGCAGGAATTGCCACGCTGCTCTTACTGATGAGCATGAACAGCTTTCCCTGGGACAGAATCCAGAGCCTGCATGAAGCTTTCGCGCCATTTATCAGCAGTCTGGAATTTCAGACCAGATTTTTAGGCTGGGCAACAGCGCTTCTTATCAGTGCCTTTGGTGTCTGCCTCTGGTACTTTGAACAAAGGGGGCTTACGAAATGCTTCTGGGGCGGCGTACTGGCGGTGATTTTAAGCGTGACAACCTCCACCTGCTTTATGTCGGAATATGTTCTGGAGCATCAGGGAACCCTCCGGGTTTACAACGCAGAAGGAATGGGAAGCGGCTTTGTATCCGATTCGGAATTTGTTTTAGAGGGAACGAAAACAAACGAGCTGACTGTGGAAAATCCGGTCTGGCAGGAGGATGTGGAAGTAAGTAATTATGAAAAATATTACCTCTCCGTGAAAATGGACTGTAAAAACAATGGAGCGGAGGAGGCATGGGTGGATTTGCCGATTTTAAGTTACCGGGATTACCGTGCCCGTACCGGAGAGGGAGAGGAACTGGAGGTTACGCATAACGAGCGGTATCAGGTGAGAGTGCTGCTTCCGGCAGGCTTTGAAGGACATGTGCGTGTCCGGTTTGAAAGTCCCTTTTACTGGCGTATCAGCGAAGTGATTTCCCTGCTGATGCTTGCCTTTCTGGTGGGAAGAGGGATTTACCGGGGAGCATTATCATTTCGGGGAGAAGTGCATCGGAATGAGGAAGGAGTGCGCAGGAATGGAAGGTAGAATCAAAAAAGACCCCAAAAACAGAAACCTTTTTTTCTACGCAGGAGAAGGACTGGTTCTCTTTGTGCTTCTGCTCTTTTGCCTCTTTGGCAGAAAAAAGGAAATATGGACGCTGGAGGGGGAAGAGGCGGCAGCCGGAGGAAGCTGGTATTCTCAGGAATTTTCCCTTTCCCCCGGTGTATACGAGGTAGAAGTGGAAACGGCAGTAAAAGAGGGAAGTCAGGTATCCCTGTCAGTGGAAAGCATAGAGGAAACCGTATTCCGCGCTCTCTTGCAGAATGACATTCCGCTGCGGGAGGGGACAAACAGGACAACTTTTTCCTTCTTTGCCACGGCAGATATGGAGCGGGTGCATTTGAAGGCAGAAGCAGCCCAGGGGGAGCCGGAGTTTCAGGTTCTGGGGCTGAGAGTATGGAAAACGGCAAAGGGTGCAAGGTGTCTGCTGTTTGCCGGTATTTGTCTGTTTGCCCTGCTGGACAGCTTTCTCCTTTTTGTAAAAAAGATACGGGAGGGGGAAATAACGGCAGCCGGACAGGCTGTGGTATGGATTCTGGCAGCAGCGGTGATTCTGGCGACAGCGCCCTATCTGGGGGATTTTGTCAGTGAAAAGGAAACCGCGGGCGTTGGCTTCTTTTCCTTCTGGGGGCTGCCTGTTATGACGGGAATACAGCTATGGATGTTGGGGAGAAATATTCTTGTGACCTGCCTTGTCTGGTTTGTGTTCTGGAAATGCTTCCGTGGAAAGTGCGCAGCACTGACAGGAACACTGATATATGTACTCAGTCCCTGCAGGCTGAGTCTGCTGTATGAGAAGGCGGGAAGCCTTCCGGCGCTGGTGCTCTGTCTGCTGGCGGGCTTCGCCGCAGCCTTCCTTTTACAAAAGGCGAAGGAAAAGACCAGAAAGCGGGCAGCTCTTTTTCTGGGGCTTCTGATATTAGGAGCATCTGTTTATCAGTTAAATGCCATGATGTATGAGATGGTGCCGGCTTATCTGTATACGGTGCCTGTAGTAGAAGAGATAATACTATAATAGTGCGGTAGAATGCGCCAAATGCCCGGAGGGCGTGGGCGGAAATGAGGATTTGTATATGGAACGGTGGATGGAAAAAAGAAAATGGCTTTATCTGGCGGTTCTGCTTGTGGTATGTCTGCCCCTTTCAGGGCGTCTGGGAGCGGGAGAGAGTCTGCCCCGGCTGGGAGGGATTCTTTTCTTACAGATAGTGGCGGCTTTTGGCACTTATTTTCTGGCAGGAGTGCTTTATCAGAGGGAACTGGAAAAGCTGTTATGCGTGACGCTTTACCTGACCTGTCCCTGGCATATGCTGTTTTGTGTGGCGCAGGGAGGGATAACCGATTCGGCATTATGGGCGCTGATTCCCTGGTATCTGGGAGGGGTATTACAGCCTGCGAAAACGGAGGGAAAAGGAAAGTGGCTGTCTGCAGGGCTTGCGGCAGCAGTACTGGCGCTTATCGGGTATGGCAGTAATGTGATGCTTCTGGTTTTGGCGGCATTTACCGTATTTCTGGCATTTTTTGCCGGAGGGTCTGCCTGCCTGCCCCTTATTCCGGGGATTTTGCTCTGGCTCCCCAAGGGAATCCGGTTCTTTCAGTATTTGTTTACCTCTGCTTATGATGATTTGGGAATGCCCATGGAAACCATTGCGGGAAAGGGCTATGCCTGGAGTGATTTTCTGACCTCCTGGAATTTCAGAGAGGGCAGACCGGGGCTTGGCATGGGACTTCTGGCAGGGCTGGCATTGGTAATCTGGGTGAAAATGACCGGAGAAGACGAAGAAGAAAAGAAAACGAAAATCCTGAAAGGCGGCTTAAGCTGGCTGATGCTTCTCTGCTTTTTCGCGGCAGCCTGTTATTTCCCCTGGGATTATGTACAGCGCGTGGGAAGCTGGTCGTTAAAATTTGTTGCCCTGTTTGAAAGCCCGGCTTTATTTATGGGCTTTGGAAGCCTGTTTGCAGCGCTTTTGATTCCCCGGATAGTAAAGCCTCTGATGCAGGAAGAAAACAGGCTCCCGGCACGGGGAAGCCTTGTTCTGGTCTGGATGCTTGGGATAGCTACGGCATTTTATTTCTGCCTGAAGTAAACATTTTTTTCGTTTTTATCCCTATTTTTGCGCACGTTCCTTGCGCAAACACAAATCTCGTGATTGAAAAATTATAATTTTAGTATTGCGGAAAACGTTTTCCTGTGGTATTCTGGAAATCAGAAAAGGGAAACACGGGAATAATAACTGTAAAAAATGGAGGGTTTTCACGATGAATCTGGAATTGAAGCTGAATGAAATGGCAGAAAAATTATATGGAAAAACAATTGCTGCCTGTACGGATGCAGAGCTTTACCACAGCCTGCTGCAGTTTACCAAGAAGCAAATGGCAGAAAAACCGGTGATTGAGGGAAAGAAAAAGGTTTATTATGTTTCCATGGAATTTCTGATTGGCAAGCTGTTATCCTGTAACTTAATCAATCTGGGACTTTATGAGGAAGTAAAGGCGGTATTGGAAAAGAACGGAAAAACCCTTGCGGAGATTGAGGAGGCAGAGCCGGAGCCTTCTCTCGGAAACGGCGGGCTGGGACGTCTGGCTGCCTGCTTTCTGGATTCTATCGCAACACTGGGAATCCCCGGTGACGGAATAGGACTGAATTATCATTATGGACTTTTTAAGCAGGTATTTCAGAATCATTTGCAGATGGCTGAGAAGAATGACTGGATTGAGAAGGATTCCTGGCTGACAGATACCGGTGTGCGCTTTGAGGTGGCATTTGGAAACAGAAAGGTGACATCCATTCTTTATGATATTGATGTGGTTGGCTATGAAAATGGCTGTAATAAGCTGCATCTGTTTGATGTGGAATCCGTGGACGAAGGTCTGGTAAAGGAGGGGATTTCCTTTGATAAGACGGAAATTGAGAAGAATCTGACCCTGTTCCTTTACCCGGATGATTCTGACGAGGCGGGAAATCTGCTGCGGATTTATCAGGAATATTTCATGGTCTGCAACGGAGCACAGCTTATTTTGAAGGAATTAAAGGAAAAGGGCTGCGATTTGCATAAAATGTATGAACATGCGGCTATCCAGATTAATGATACCCATCCCACAATGATTATTCCGGAGCTGATTCGGCTTCTGACCTGGGAGGAGGGCTTCACTATTGAGGAGGCGGTACGGGTTGTGAGCAGAACCTGTGCCTATACGAATCACACCATTCTGGCGGAAGCACTGGAAAAATGGCCCCTTTCCTATATTGAAAGAGTAGTGCCCCAGCTTGTGCCGATTATCAAGGAGCTGAGTGCAAGGGTAGCGGAAAAATATACGGATGCACGGGTTCAGATTATTGATGAGCAGAAGCGGGTACACATGGCGCACATTGATATCCATTACGGATACAGTGTAAACGGTGTGGCAGAAATTCATACGGAGATTTTAAAGCAGACGGAATTAAATCATTTTTATAAGATTTACCCGGAAAAGTTTAATAATAAAACCAATGGCATTACCTTCAGACGCTGGCTGCTTTCCTGTAACCCGGAACTGGCAGGCTTCCTTACCGATACCATAGGCAGCGGGTACAAAAAGGACGCGGAGGAGCTGGAAAAGCTGCTTGCAAAGAAGGAGGATGCAGCAGTACTGCAGGAGCTGGAAAATATCAAGCTGTTAAAAAAGAAACAGCTTGCAGCTTATATTCAGGAAAAGGAAGGAATTACGCTGGATACGGATTCCATCTTTGACATTCAGGTAAAGCGGCTTCATGAATATAAGCGTCAGCAGATGAATGCGTTATATATCATTCATAAATATCTGGAAATCAAAGCAGGAAAGAAGCCTGTCCGCCCGGTCAGCTTTATTTTCGGAGCAAAGGCAGCACCGGCATATGTAATTGCCCAGGACATTATCCACCTGCTTCTGGTGCTTTCTGAAATCATTAACAATGACCCGGAAGTAAGCCCTTATATGAAGGTTGTCATGGTAGAAAATTATAATGTCAGCTATGCGGAGCATGTGATTCCCGCCTGTGATATTTCAGAACAGATTTCCCTGGCATCCAAGGAAGCCTCCGGAACCGGAAATATGAAGTTTATGTTGAACGGTGCGGTAACGCTGGGAACAAGCGACGGAGCGAATGTGGAAATCCATCAGCTTGTAGGAGATGACAACATTTATATTTTCGGTAAGGACAGTGACACAGTCATTGCCCATTATGAGAAGGCAGATTATGTTTCCAGAGAATTTTATGAGAACAGCCCGGTTGTCAGAGAGGCTGTGGATTTTATTGTAAGCGATGAAGCACTGGCAGTGGGCAGCAAGGAAAATCTGGAAAGACTTTATAAAGAGCTTCTGAATAAGGACTGGTTTATGACACTGCTGGATTTGGAGGACTATATTGCCGAAAAGGACAGAGTGCTGGCAGATTATGAGGACAGAGAGAAGTGGAAGAGAATGATGCTGGTAAATATTGCAAAAGCAGGATTTTTCTCCTCCGACAGAACCATTGCCGAGTACAACAGGGATATCTGGAAGGCATAAATACCTGACAGGGAAAAGAGAGGAAGCAGGAAACAATGAGAGCGAGTGGTGTTTTGCTGCCGGTGGCAAGTCTGCCGTCAGCTTACGGAATCGGTTGTTTTTCCAAAGAGGCATATGGACTAATCGACTGGCTGGTAAAGGCCGGGCAGAAATACTGGCAGATTCTGCCTCTGGGGCCTACCAGCTACGGTGATTCCCCCTATCAGTCCTTTTCCACCTTTGCCGGGAATCCGTATTTTATCGACCCGGAGGATTTCGTTGAGAGGAAGTATCTGACAAGGGAACAGTGTGACAGATATGATTTCGGGGATAATGCATCCTATGTGGACTATGCAAAGATTTATGAGAGCCGGTTTTTACTGCTCAGAGAGGCATGGAAGAACAGCAGGATAGAAAAGGAAGCGGATTTTCAGGAGTTTGTCCGGAAAAATGCTGACTGGCTGGAGAATTACAGCCTTTATATGGCGGTGAAGGCGTCCTTTGGAAATGTCTGCTGGATAGAGTGGGATGAGGACATCAGGACAAGGCAGCCGGAGGCTTTGAAGAAGTACCGGGAGAAATTTGCAGAGGAAATGGAATTTTATAAATTCCAGCAGTATTTCTTTACGGTGCAGTGGGAAAAGCTGAAAAAATATGCCAATGAAAAGGGGATTCAGATTATTGGGGATATTCCGATTTATGTAGCCTTTGACAGCTCTGATGCCTGGGCGAATCCGCAGCTGTTCCAGTTTGATGAGAACTGTCAGCCGATTGCAGTGGCGGGCTGTCCGCCGGATGCCTTTTCTGCCACCGGGCAGCTTTGGGGAAATCCCCTGTACCGCTGGGATTACCATAAAAAGACGGGCTATGACTGGTGGTTAAAGCGTCTGGAGGCCTGCTTTGAGCGGTATGATGTGGTGCGGATTGACCATTTCAGAGCCTTTGATGAATATTATTCTATTCCGGCGGGAAGAAAAACCGCGGAAGTCGGTACCTGGGAGCCGGGGCCCGGATATGCCTTGTTTGAGGCGATGCGGGAAAGGCTGGGAGAGCGGAAGGTAATTGCGGAGGATTTGGGCTTCCTGACACCCTCTGTTATTGAGCTGGTGAAAAGAACCGGTTATCCCGGCATGAAGGTATTGCAGTTTGCCTTTGATTCCAGGGAAGAAAGTGATTATCTGCCTCATAACTATGAGCATAATTGCGTAGTTTATACCGGAACCCATGACAATGATACCACCCTTGGCTGGTATGAGAAGCTGCCGGAGGCAGATAAAAATTTCTGCGATGCCTATCTGAATTTAAAGCATTGCCCGAAGGCGGAATTAAAGTGGGAGTTTATCCGGGCAGCCTTTGCCAGTGTGGCAGACCTGGCGGTAATTCCCATACAGGACTTTTTGGGAAAGGATTCTTCGGCACGTATCAATACCCCCTCCACTCTTGGCAATAACTGGCAGTGGCGGATGAAAGAGGGAGAACTGACACGGGAGCTTGCGGAGGAAATCCGTAAAATAACAGCCCTTTACGGCAGGGCAGCAAGAGAATAAAAGAAACGAATAAAAGAAAACCTCCTGAGTGGAAACGGTATGCAAAAAGCCGAATCTGCTCAGGGGGTTTTTAAGTTGAGATATTTGTAAACTGTTTTTGCAGGGAAGGATATGCTAAAATACTTCTGCCTGACAAGGCAAAACAGAAATTGAAAAGGCAGTGCGGGATGAAATGGCATGGAAAGGAGTGGATTGTGTAGAATGAAAGAAGTCGGAAAACGGGAAAAAGGGGTATTCTCGTCCAGATGGTCAGGGTGGATTTTTCTGGCAGCGATATTACAGACGATGCTTCCATTTTTTATCAAAAGTATTGTTTTATTTGTGACGAAGGAGGCACAGGGAAATCTTATGTTGCTGGGGGCTGAACTGGCAGCGCTGTCTGTGAGCGGTGCAGTGCTGTGCATTCCGGTGAAAAGGAACGGAGGTGCCGGAGGAAGCTTCTGGCTGCGAGGGTATCTGCCGTATGCGGCAGCAGTGTGTGCCGGAGGAGCGCTGTTTCAGTTCGTCGGTTATGCAACGGGTCTGCTTTATAATATACTGCTGCCTGTCGTGACCATTCTGATTGTGGCAGCTATTGTATACAGGATTAACGGGATGGTGTATCTGGTTACGGGACAGAAAGAGAGGGAAAAGGTGGGAAAGTACATTCTTGCCTGCATTGTCGTTCTTCTGGGACAGTATCTGTTACCTTACCTTGCAGGTGGTGTGTTCACAGAACTTCTGCTGCAGCGCATGGTGTGGATGATTTCGCTTATATATTTCCTTGTGAGCGCAATTCTCCTATGGACGGCATCGTGTATGGCGGTATCACTGGCGGTGAGCAGACGCGCAGCAGGGACTCCGGTGGAAGAAACAGTGACAGGCGCAGATACAACCGGGGGAACAGACGGCATAGCAGCTCCAACGTCAGAAGAAGCAGCAGATAAAAATACGGTGGCGGAAAAGAAAGGAATGACCGGTGTGATTGCCGCTGTGGTCGTAATTGTCGTGGCGATGGTGTGCAGTATCAGAATCATACCATCTCCCGTTACCCGTTTTCAGAACACTTATGCCAGCGGAATCCTGCAGATGAAGGAGTATGCCGGGAACGGGGATTATGTCGCGGCAACGAAAATATATAAGAAACTGTATGCGGAACTGGATGCGTGGGAGGCAGCTCTGGAACAAGGCAGTGTTACCATTGAATCTGTTTACAGGGAACACCCGGATAATGCAACGGTCGCTTATCTTCAGGCAGCTGAAAATAAGCACAGCAGTGACCGCCTGGCGGCATTGGAGAAACTGTATCTGACCGGAAACATTGATACAAACCTCTGGTATACAATACTTGCGGAATATAAGAATGCGGGGAAGCTTACGCAGGAGCAGAAGAACCGGCAGCGCGAAATCCTTTCCCGTCTTGCAGCAATGCGAATCTATACGGGGGGCTATGACTCCATGGAGGAATTGAGGGCTGACGGCACGGAGCTGACAGAGAGCATTGCGGAACTGAAAAATGTGCTGGATAATCTGGAGTTTATTGCCCTGATGGGGCAGATGCAGACGGGGGATTTGACAAATCAAAGTGGTATTCTGGTTTCGACCGGCTTTGGTGATTCCCTGCGACGGCAGATTTTCTATGAGGCACAGGACACCCCGGACAGTTTTGTCAAACAGTTTCTGGCATTGTATGCACTGGTAAATGCCGGGCCGGAGGTGGCGACAGAGAGCGCCTATTTTGGAGGAGAACAATATGTTGGTGTAATTGACCGGTTCACGGAGCTTCTTGAAGAACAGCAGGAGGAATTTCCCGGAGAGATGCTGCAGACACTGCATCAACTGGCAATCAAGGCATATATGACATATATGGAAACGGAAAAGTGTGCCAGCTACTGCGAGAAGCTCATGGAGAGCAGTGATGATTATTCCATAAAGCTGAATGCCATGTATTGTTATCTGGATTCCGGAAGACCGGAGAAATGTGCGGCGCTGGCAGAGCGCCTGCTTGTGGAGAAAAAGGAGGATGCTGCAGGGCTTTATTATCTCGGAGCTGCATCGGTGGTGCTTAAGGATACGGACACGGTCATCGACTGCGCGGAAAGACTTGCAGAGCAGCTGAAGACGACAGAATATCCGGATTATGTGGACCGTTATCTGTCCCAGCTTATTTCGGAAATTACGGTTTACCGGGATTCTTCCAATGCGGAATATTATCTGGAAGGCTGCTATGATGATTTCACGGACAGCCAGCTACAGCGGATTGAACAGAATACATTTCTGAATGCCTACATCCAGGCATACCGGGAAGCTATTGATCCCAATGGCGTGAATCTCTATGCGGAGGATACAGATGCCGGTTTTGAGTATATCGACCAGATGCTTGCAGTCCGTCAGGATTTGGGCTATGCCTGGTACTTAAAGGGGGCAATTTATAACAGCCGCTGGTAGGACGAGAAGGCGGCATCCTGCTTTGAGGAGGCGGTGAAGTACCAGAAGGATGACCCCATGCTCTGGTATGCTTTGTATGATGTCTGTGATAAGATTGGGGAATATGCGCTCTCGGTCTGCCGTGAGTTTATGACGTGGGAGGACTATTACGGCGGCTTTGACAATGGACTTCCCCATGTAGGTGTGTACCGGGCCGGATTAATCAGTGATTTGGAACGTGAGCATGAGGAACTGTTAAATAAAATTGCCGGGGAGGTGGAGCAGAAATGATAGCGTATTTGATTCTGGGCATATTGGGGGCGGGCTTTCTGCTTTCCATAATCTTTACGGACAGTTCGGCGGTAATGTGCATTGCCGGATTATCACTCTGTATCGGAGGTATAGTATGCAAGGCATTTCTTGCGGCAAAGCTGAAAAGAGGGTGGAACAGGGCGCTGCAGCTCCTGCTTCCCGTAGCCGCGGTTTTTACTGCACTGTTTACCTTTTCGGCGGGTGGGGATGGTACGCGTGCAGCACAGGCCAGGACTGCAGAATATGTCTACCGTCTTACATCGGGGGATAATCTGGAGGAGGCAAAGACCTTTCTGGAAAGCTATTATGAAACTTATGGTGAGAACGATGAGGTGGCTCTCGCTGCCGCGGAGGGGTACCTTGTGATGGTAAAGGAATTCCGGGATAAGGACAGTGACAGAGCAGAGAAATATTACTGGGCGGGCAGCGACCAGTTGAACTACCATGTGGAGAATACGAGGTCGAAGGAGTACTATCTTCTTCAGGGAGAATATTATTTTCTTCACGAAAGCAGTCACGGGCTGGCTGCATACTGGCAGCAGGCAGTGGAGGACTATCCGGACTGGGGTGAGGCACATATGATGGCTGCAATGGCACTGGCAGAACAGGATTCATTAAATTATGACATGCGGGAATATTATCTGAAGCTTGCACTGGAACTGGTGCCGGACAATGCCTGTGCAGCGGCAGAACTCGGACGGGTGTATTTTGAACAGGGATATTATGACCATGCCGGGGCGTGTTATACGATGGCGAAGGAGATTGGAAGTGGCAACGATTATATAGAAGACATGGCAGATTTCTATCTTCGCGCCATCGAGGAGGTGCAGAAATGAGAAAAAAGACGGTTAGAACATGGATTGTTTTATTGTGCGGGGTTACTCTGCCGTTGGCAGCGCCTGTGTCGGATAAGGTGCAGGCCAGAGGAGAGGCGGGGACGGATGGAAACCGGTCAACAGTGGATTATTCTTCTTCCAGAAGTATTTTTGAGCAGGGAATGGATTTTGCAAGGGATAATTATAATGCAGCAGTGGACTGGGTCACAGGCAGTTCCATGTATCATTTTGCTGCTGATTCCGCATATGATATCGGCAATGGAGACAGCTGGACAGGCATACTGGGAGGAGCCGCGTATGATCAGGCAATCGGATATGCAACGAATGGAATTGAATGGGGGTTCAGTAATTATACCAGTGCAGGTACCCAATGGGTAAAGTCCATAGGAATTGCCGGTGCAATTGTCGGCGCAGGTAATGGACTTTGGAATAACTATGCAAATATTGTGAACAGTCCATACGCTTCAAATCCGGTAATGGATACAATGACCTCATTTCTGGATAATATCTCGGTTGGTTTTGGACCGGTTCCGAATCCGGCAGCAGAGGCATTTGGTGTTACAGCAGGGCTTGCTTCAGGCGTACTCCGCCATCCATATGTGTCGAATTTTGTGAACACTGTATACGACATCAGGAGAAATCATCCAATCATCAAGTGGCTGCCGTCAAGCCTTGTTGTCCGTGGGTATGAGTTTTTTACGGCGGAGATGCAGGCAGGCTTTATGAGCCTGATGGGCTACGACGGGCGTGATGCGTTGAGAAATTATGGTTTTCTGGATTCTGATGAACTGACAGCGGAGGAATACAGGGAGCAGCTGTATTGGGACAGGATGAATCTGTATGCCCAGATGGTCGGCGAAGGACGCGAGAAAGAATTTGAGTGGCTGAGAGACTGGCTCCTCAACAATAAGAGAAAGAACAGTAACGCCATGCCGGATAATGTTGAGGCGAAGAAGCCTAATATTTATCTCTATCCGACAGAGGAAACGGAGGTTTCAATTCGCTTTGCCTATCCGAATCTTGTGACGAAATCCGAGCCGGAATACGGAAACGGATGGACAGTTACGGCACAGCCGGACGGTATGCTCTGTACCGCCGACGGAGAGAAGCAGAGATATCTGTTCTATGAGAGTAATACACTGGCATCCTTCTTCCAGAGAGAGGAGGGCTTTGTTGTACTGGCAGACGAGAGGGAGGAAACCTATCGTCTTATTCTGGAGCGTTATGGCTTCAACGAGCAGGAAATTCTGGACTTTATTGAGTATTGGAGCATTTATCTTGAGGAGGGAGAGGACTATGTGATGTATCCGATTCTTACAGATGTGGTGGATGAGGCGA
>OGDN01004664.1_pt1 | contig 11858 bp, 10 predicted proteins | sample 1570271 | NCBI WGS metagenome assembly OGDN01 (sample SAMEA4384481, study PRJEB24528) | human gut metagenome | reverse complement strand
TGCTCAGTTTGGCTACAGCCTTCCGAGAACATCCTACGAGCAGCAGAACTGGGGAACAGAAGTTTCTTATGCAGATGCTCAGCCAGGCGACCTGATCTGCTATGGTGGACATGTCGCAATCTACATGGGTAACGGACAGATCGTACATGCATCCAACTCCAGAGATGGTATTAAGATCAGCAACAACGCTGCTTACAGAACAATCCTGTCTGTAAGAAGACCTTCATAAATATGATTTTAGGGCAGTTCCTTCGGGAGCTGCTTTTTTTTCTTGACTTTTAAAAGAAAAAGTATTAATATGACTTAAAGCGCAACGGAGCACTTCATGGTTCCGTGCGCTCTTTTTTATTTAAACGTCAGGAGGAAACGAAAATGAGAAAGAGTAAAATGTGGAGAATGTTGACAGTAGCTGCAGTAGCTGCATCAATGACATGTGGGATTATAGGTGTACAGAGTGTAAGTGCGGATGATAAGAAAACTCTGAAAGTTGCAATGGAATGCGGATATGCTCCTTACAACTGGACACAGCCAGATGACTCCAATGGAGCAGTACAGATTTCCGGAAGTTCTGATTATGCGTATGGATATGATGTTATGATGGCAAAGAAAATTGCAGATGAATTAGGCTATGATCTTGAAATCGTAAAGCTTGACTGGGATTCTCTTGTACCGGCAGTACAGTCCGGTCAGGTTGACTGTGTTATTGCAGGACAGTCTATTACAAAAGAACGTCAGCAGATGGTTGATTTCACAGATCCATATTATTATGCATCCATCATCACTTTGGTTAAGAATGATGGAGATTACAAGGACGCAGCAAGCGTAGAAGACCTTAAAGGAGCTACAGTGACATCACAGCAGAATACGATCTGGTATGATTCCTGCCTGCCTCAGATTCCAGATGCTGATATCCTTCCGGCACAGGAAAGTGCACCGGCAATGCTGGTTGCTCTTGAATCCGGCAAATGTGATGCAGTTGTCACTGACATGCCTACAGGAAAGGCTGCATGCGTAGCATATCCGGATTTCAAACTGCTGGACTTCAGTGGAACAGACGGAGCATTTGAAGTATCTGATGAAGATATCAATATTGGTATTTCAGTACAGAGGGGCAACGATGAACTTAAGGATGCAATCAATGGCGTGCTTAAAGATATGACCGAAGATGATTATAATAAAATGATGGATGAGGCTATTTCCGTACAGCCACTTTCAGAATCATAAAGGAGGAGCGAAATGCTGCCTGAGAGTTTTGGAGGAAGAATTATATATCTTCTTCAGCAATATGGTCCTTCTTTCCTGAAGGGAGCCGGTGTCAGCATGTGGCTGGCGCTGGTAGGAACACTTTTTGGATGTATCATTGGTTTTCTGGTTGGTATCGTTCAGACGATCCCGGTGGACAAAAATGATTCAACAGCCAAAAAAGTAATTATCAAAGTTGTCAAATTTATTATGGCCTGCTATGTGGAGTTCTTTCGTGGGACTCCAATGATGGCCCAGGCAATGTTTATTTATTTTGGAAGTGCCTATCTATTTAACATCAATATGTCTATGTGGTTTGCAGCAATCTTTATTGTATCGATCAACACAGGGGCATACATGGCAGAGACAGTTCGAGGTGGTATTCTTTCCATCGATCCCGGACAGACAGAAGGCGCCAAGGCAATCGGCATGACACATGTTCAGACGATGATAAATGTAATACTTCCGCAGGCCCTGCGAAATATCATGCCGCAGATCGGAAATAACCTGATCATCAATATCAAAGATACCTGTGTACTTTCAATCATTGGTACAGTAGAGCTCTTTTACACGACTAAAGGTGTTGCAGGAGCACTGTATACATATTTTGAGTCCTTCACAATTGCAATGGTTATCTATTTTATCATGACGTTTACCTGTTCCAGAATCCTGCGTGTGATCGAACACAAGATGGACGGACCGGATAATTATGATCTTGCAACCGCTGATACTCTGACACATACCAGCGGAATGTACTCTTATAAAGAAAGGAAGGACAGCAGAGAATGAGTGAGACAATTCTGAAAGTACAGCATCTGGGAAAATCTTTTGGAAATAATGAGATTCTGAAAGATATCGATTTCTCAGTGAAGCCGAAGGATGTTACCTGTATCATTGGCCCTTCCGGTTCCGGTAAATCTACGCTGCTGCGCTGCATGAATCTTCTGGAAACACCTTCCTCAGGAGAGATAAGATACCATGGAACGAACATCATGGATAAGCATGTGAATGTGCCGGAATATCGTTCAAAGGTTGGTATGGTGTTTCAGAACTTTAACCTGTTCAATAACATGACAGTTCTTAAAAACTGCACGGTGGGGCAGGAGAAAGTCCTGAAAAAGAGCAAGGAAGAAGCCCATAAAAACGCAATGATGTATCTTGAGAAGGTTGGTATGGCTCCATATATCAATGCAAAGCCGAAGCAGCTTTCTGGAGGTCAGAAGCAGAGGGTAGCAATTGCCAGAGCGCTTGCCATGGAACCGGAGATCCTGCTCTTTGATGAGCCTACTTCAGCACTCGACCCGCAGATGGTCGGAGAAGTCCTTGAGGTTATGCGAACGCTTGCCAAAGACGGACTGACAATGATCATTGTCACACATGAGATGGCATTTGCCCGGGATGTGGCAAAGCATGTAATCTTTATGGGTAATGGAGTTATTGTAGAAGAGGGAACTTCACAGCAGATCTTTGAAGATCCACAGGAAGAAGCAACAAAGGAATTCTTAAGCCGTTTCCGAAAAGCGTGATGCCGGGAACTGCCCGGCGGCCCGCCAGTGATTTGGCAATTTGAAAACTTTATGCGAGGGGAGGGCGCTCACAGTTGCGAAGGCCGCTCTCCCCTCGCGCACCCCACCTGGCCACGCAAAACAGGAAATTCTTTTTACTTTTGTATATAAAAAAATACAATTTACAAAAAAATATTTCTAGACATGGAAAAAAATGTAATATATTATAAAGTTGTAAATAAATAACATTTGTTGGTTTTGAACCAGCCTTTGTAAGTTCTGTCGGAATATCCGTCTGCTTTGAAAAGTAGATTTCGGACAGATTAAAAGGGAAACCGGTGTGAATCCGGTACGATCCCGTCACTGTAATAGGGAGCTGCGAAGCATAAATACCACTGAATCTGTGTGTACAGATTTGGGAAGGGGTTTCGGAGCGAAGATCTTAAGTCAGGAGACCTGCTTGCAAATGATCAGATATGATTCTTACGGTAGATAGGAAGCATTGTTTTTTCGTGTACAAACATCCGTAGTCTATGCGGATGTTTTTTTCTGCGCTTTTATTCAAAAGCGTATTTCCCCCTGCCCTTTTTGAATCGCATCCGGCGAAAAACCGCTACCAATGTAGGAAGGAGAAACAATGTCAAAAAAACAAATTGGAAAAAGGCTTTTGCAGATTCTGATCGTCCTGATCGGTGTCAGCTTTTTTACCTTTGCACTCACCTATCTTTCGCCAGGCGATCCGGCAGAGATCATGCTGACTGAGTGTGGTAATCTGCCGACTCCCGAATTACTTGAACAGACGCGGCATGATCTGGGCCTTGACCAACCGTTTCTGGTACAGTACGCCTCCTGGGTTAAAGGAGTGCTGACCGGGGACATGGGAACATCTTATGCATTTAAGATCCCTGTAACTGAAAAGCTGATGAAATGCTTCTGGCCGACGCTTCAGATGTCGCTGTTTGCACTTCTCCTGATGATTATTTTCTCAATTCCATGTGGAATCATCTCGGCAGTGCATCAGAACAAATGGCCGGACTACCTGATCCGAGGGATTACCTTTTTCGGAGTATCTATTCCAAGCTTCTGGATTGGTCTGATCCTGCTCAGTATTTTTGGAGTTCAGCTCAGATGGATCAATGTTGCAGGAGGTACTACGGATTTCAAGGCAATGATCATGCCTGCAGTGACGCTGGCGCTTTCCATGTCTGCAAAGTATACCAGACAGGTGCGAAATGCTGTTCTCGAGGAGCTTCGGCAGGATTATGTCATTGGAGCCAGAATGAGAGGGATCAAAGAGAGTGTGATTCTCTGGAGACATGTGCTTCCAAATGCCATGCTTCCAATCGTCACACTTCTTGGACTTTCTCTGGGATCTCTGCTGGGAGGAACTGCAGTGGTTGAGATCATCTACAACTGGCCGGGTATGGGAAGCATGGCGATCAAAGCAATTTCGTGCAGAGATTATCCGATGGTACAGGCTTATGTCCTTGTGATCGCAATCCTGTATATGGTGATCAATATCATTGTTGATCTTTCTTATACCTATCTGGACCCAAGAATAAAGGAGGTTAAATAAGTGAAAAAACAGAATTTTTTCCTGGCTCATAAGCAGTTTACACTTTTCTTTATTCTGGCCCTTGTGATAGTAGGTGTTGCAGTATTTGCACCATGGATCGCACCTAAAGATCCTCTGGAAGCAGTTATGGTGGATTCTCTGAAAGCTCCATGTGCAGACTATCCGCTGGGTGCAGATAAGCTTGGACGAGATCTTTTGTCCCGAGTGATCTATGGAACAAGAACTTCACTGGTATCCACACTGATCCTTGTAGCTACAATCTTTGTTGTTGGTACGCTGCTGGGAGTCATTGCAGGATATTTTGGTGGATGGATCGATCAGGTAATTATGAGAATTGCGGATATGATGATCTCTTTTCCTGGAATGATTCTGGCCATCGCGATTGCAGGTATGCTTGGACCAAGTCTTCGAAATGGTGTTATTGCTATTACAGCAGTAAGCTGGACAAAATATGCCTGCCTGGCAAGAAGTATGGTTTTGAAAGTCAAAAGAAATCTTTATGTGGAGGCTGCCATTGTAAATGGTACAAGTACTTTCAAAATCCTCTGGAAACACATTCTGCCGAATATGCTGACGACCATGACAGTAACGGCAGCAGCGGATATGGGAACCATGATGCTGGAACTGGCATCGCTTTCCTTCCTGGGCTTTGGAGCAGTTGCACCGACACCGGAATGGGGACTGATGCTGAATGAAGGAAGAACATATATGGCAAAAGCACCGTGGCTGATGATCGCACCTGGTATTGCCATCGTAATCGTAGTAATCGTATTCAATATGCTTGGCGATAGTATCCGTGATATTCTCGATCCAAGACAAGATTAAAAGGAGATAACATATGAAAAACAGAATCGCAAAAAAAATCTGTGCATCAGTACTGGCAGGCCTTATGACCATTTCACTTGCATCAGCAGCACCTGTATGGGCAGCAGATGCAAAGACTATGACTATAGGTGTAACAAGCTTTGCAGATACATTGGAGCCTACAGAACAGTATTTCAGCTGGGTAATTTCCCGTTATGGTGTTGGCCAGGGACTTACAAAGTTTGATGAAGAAGGAAATATGGTTCCATGTCTTGCGTCAGAGTGGACCAACAGTGAGGATGGTAAGACCTGGACTTTTACGATTCGAGAAGGTGTTAAATTTTCAAATGGAAATGATATGACTCCTGAACTGGTAAAAGCGTCTCTTGAACGTACAATTGAAATGTCCAATCGTGTGCCGGAGTTCTTTGATATTGCAAGCATTGAAGTAGATGGACAGAATGTCATCTTTAATCTTAACAGAGCAAATGCAAATATGGCAGGATGTCTTGCAGACCCGCTTTTCCTGATCATGGATACAAGCATTGATAATTCTAATATTGCAATGGAAGGACCGGTTTGTACAGGTCCGTATGCATTCCAGTCTTTTGATCCGTCCGGTGATACAGTTGTTGTCCGCAATGAATATTACTGGGATGGAGATGTTTCGAATGACAGTGTAACTCTTCGAGTGATCGGTGATCAGACTACAAGATCCATGGCTCTGCAGTCAGGCGAGATCGACGTAGCATATAACTTAAAGACAGAAAATGTATTTGAATTCGATGGAAACGACAACTTTAATGTACAGTCCCTTGAATCCCTTCGTTCCACATATGCATTTATGAACGAAAACGGAGCTCTGAGTGACCTTGCTCTTCGCCAGGCACTTCTTCGTGGACTTGATAAAGAAACTTACACAAGTGTTCTCCTTGAAGGCGGGGCAACACCTGGAAAAGCACCGGTACCTCCGACACTTGATTATGGATATGATGATCTGAATGATGAAAATTCCTATGATCCGGATGGCGCAAAGAAAATTCTGGAAGATGCCGGCTACAAAGATACAGATGGCGATGGATATGTAGAGACACCAGACGGAAAACCGCTTGAACTGACATTTGTATATTATGACAGCCGTGCGGAACTCGGCGTATATGCACAGGCAGCCCAGTCCAGCCTGAAAGAAATCGGAATCAATATCAAACTTGACTGCGTATCCTACGAGACACTCCTTGATCGTCGTGATTCTTCTCAGTATGATCTTCTGATCTGGAACGTGCTTGTGGCGAACACCGGTGATCCGGAAAACTATCTTCGTGAAAACTGGTACAGCACATCTGCAAACAATACAGCAGGATATGCAAACAAAGATGTAGATGCATGGCTGGATGAACTGTCAGAGACAATTGATGAAGATGCCAGAAAAGAGCTGATCGTTAAGATTCAGCAGGCAATCATGGATGATGCTGCAACTGTATTCTTTGGATATGAAAATACTTTCCTTATCTCAAAATCTACAGTTGAGGGCCTTGTAATGTATCCAATGGACTATTACTGGGTAACTGCTGATATGAAAATGGCTGAGTAATTTAATCAAACAGTAACGATAGAAGGAGCATGTGTATGCTGGAAATTAAAGATCTGGCTGTGCAATATGGAAAACAGGATCCTACGATTGAACATTTTAATCTTTCCATGAAAAAAGGAGAGATCATCAGTATTGTAGGAGAAAGTGGAAGTGGTAAGACCACTGTGATCCGTGCTGTTCTGGGGGCTCTCCCCGGAGCAGGCCGTGTAAGCTCAGGAGATATTCTTTTTCATGGAGAATCTCTTCTGAAAAATACCGGAAACGAGTGGAGAAAGATCCGTGGAAGTAAGATGTCTATGATCTTTCAGGATTGTGGAGGAACCTTAAATCCAATCCGTAAGATTGGCAGTCAGTATGTAGAATATATTCGCACTCATGAGTCTGTGTCAAAACAGGAAGCCTGGAACAGAGCGGCTTCCATGCTTTCTAAGATGAGACTCCCAGATGTAGAGAATATTATGAATAGTTATGCATATCAGTTGTCCGGTGGTATGCGCCAGCGTGTCGGAATTGCAATGGCAATGACTTTTAATCCGGAACTTCTGCTGGCAGATGAGCCTACCAGTGCACTGGATGTCACTACTCAGGCGCAGATTGTCCGTCAGATGATGGAACTTCGGGATGATTATGGAACAGGAATCATTATTGTCACACATAATATTGGCGTGGCGGCCTATATGGCAGATCAGCTGATCGTTATGCATCATGGCAAAGTGGTGGATCATGGGACAAGAGAAGAAGTTCTGAACAATCCGACAAGTGATTACACAAGAAAATTATTGGAGGCAGTTCCGGAAATGGAGGGAAAACGATATGTCTGAAAATCATGAGATCGTAATGCAGGCAAATCATATAGTAAAACAGTTCCCTGCTTCCCATGGAAGAACATTGACTGCTTGCAATGATATTAATCTTACAATGTATAAAGGCCGTACGCTTGGAATTGTTGGTGAGAGCGGCTGTGGTAAATCAACTTTTGTGCGTATGGTGATCTCACTTGATAAGCCGACAAGTGGTGAGATTCTGTATCATGGAAAAAATATCACTGCACTTTCAAAAAAAGAAACCTGGGAAAACCGCCAGAATCTTCAGATGGTTTTTCAGGACCCACTGGCGTCCTTTAATCCGAAGATGAAGATAGGAGATATTCTCACAGAGCCTTTGATGAATTACAAAAAAATCAAACGAAGTGAGAGAACTGCAAAAGCAAAAGAACTTCTTCGTATGGTAGAGCTTCCGGAAGAATTTGTTGACCGTTACCCACATAATATGAGCGGTGGCCAGAGACAGAGAATAAGCATTGCAAGAGCGCTTTCTCTGGAACCTGAAATTCTGGTCTGCGATGAGGCAACTTCTGCTCTGGATGTTTCTGTACAGGAGTCGGTTATTGAACTTCTTGTGCGTCTGCAGAAAGAGAAAAATATCTGCATGATCTTTATCTGTCATGACCTTGCGCTGATTCGATCCTTTGCACATCAGATAGCAGTTATGTATCTGGGACACATTGTGGAAACAATTCCAGGTGAGGATGTTTCGGATCATGCAGTACATCCGTACACCAAAGCATTAGTAGGCGCGCAGTTTTCAGTCCATATGGATCCGTCCAAAAAGATTGAAAGTATTGAAAGCGAAGCACCCAGCCCATTAGACGTACCGGTGGGTTGCCCGTTCCAGAATCGATGTGAACATTGCATGGAGCAGTGTAAAAAAGTAATGCCTGAACTGAAAGAAATCTCAGAAGGGCATGAAGTAGCCTGCTTTTATGTGGAAAAAATGAATGATCAGACAGGAGGAAATAAGTAATATGAAGAAAAAAATACTCAGTCTGACATTATGCGCTGCGCTCCTGGGTGGAATGAGCACTTCGGTGTGTGCTGCAGCAGAAGATTATAGTGAAGGTGAAATCCATACGATCGGTGTTGCAATGTACGATCCGGATTCTGCTGAAATGGAAATGTTCGGAGATTATTATCGAGATTATATCGAAGAAGGATTTCCTGTAAAATTTATTTTTTCCGGAAAGATCACAGATGCTCAGTCAGAATGTGATTTTATTGAAGAGGCAAAGGAAAACGGAGCAGAAGGAATCATTTCATTCGCTGGGTTCGCAGATGGACTTCAGGATGTCATAAAGACCTGTGAAAAAGAGGAAATGTACTATGCACTGGGCTCTAACAGTGTGAGTGACGAAAACTATGAGGCGATAAAGGACAATCCGTGGTATATGGGCAGCGTTGGACCAGAGCTTGAGGCTGTCTATGAGGCCGGATGCGATATGACGAATTTCTTTTTGGATAAAGGTGCCGGAAACATTGTGATCATGTCAGGAGGCGCTGCTTCTGGAAATCGTCTTCATCAGGTGCGAACCTGGGGTATGCTGAATACACTCGAAGAAAAAGCAGGACTTGTTCTTACAGATACAGCCGAAAATCTTTCAAAAACGGATGAGATTACAGAGCTTACAGATAAAGCCGGAAATGTTCAGGTTACAATCTGTCCCGGATATACCGAAGGCGGAGATGGACTTAAGAATCTCGAAACAGTACTGTCTTCGGGAAACTGCGATACTCTTATGAGTGCATTTCATATATCATCCTATCTGGATAAGATTTCTGCCAAAGAAAAAGAGCAGAACAGCAATATCATGGTGGGGGCAATAGACAGTTTTTCAGAGCAGAACTTTGAAATATTCAAAGAGAAAGATGCTTTTGGAAATGCACCGATCGATTATGTTCGTGGAAAATATGCTTCGATGGCAGGCCCTGGATTTGCGATGATCTATAATGCGATAACAGGAAGCCCAGATGCAGTAAAAGAGAATGGAGAGGCAGTGCGCCTTTACCAGAATCTCTGGACTGCAAAATCAGAAGAGGAATATATTGAACTGTACGGCTATGCAAGTGGTATATATGAAAATGCGTACAGCTGTGATGACCTGATGCAGGTAATCCGGCAGTTTAATGAAGATGCAGATCCACAGAGCTTTAAAGCACTTACGGAAGCTTCAGATCTGGAAAGCGCAAAAGAGAGAATTTTTGCAGATTCCTGAAAAAGAAATTTGGAAATTAATTCTAAAGAGAAACATCAAAACGCTGCATTAAGTGAATTAAAATTCATTTTTTGCAGCGTTTTTGTTATTTATAAAAAGTATCAGATTTCAATGAGAAGGTTCGGTTGTTTTTCGATTGATCAGAATTGGAGGAATGATCTTGTGAACCGGTTCAGAAGACAGAGCCGGTTTTCTCTTGTGTCTTTCTGTAATCTGTTCATGCAGGATTTCCATGGCAGATGCGGCAATCTTGTCAATCTGCTGTCCAACAGTACTAATCGGAACAATAGCTTCTCTGGAAACTGGAGAATCATCAAAACCAACAATTTTATAGTCGTCCGGAAGCCGGCCATATTTCTGAATCAGATGGTTAAGCATGATGTTGGCAAAGGTATCATTTGGAAGAAAAATTCCCTTTGTTTTGCCTTGATATTTAGAATCAATTGTTTCCAGCAAATCTTTGAGAATCAGAGAACTTTCTTCATAACTGCGGCCAGTATCTGTGAGAATCAGTTCATGTGGAATCTGATATTCCTCGCAGATATCAGAAAATCCATTTATACGACCATAGGATGGAACCTGTGGAGAGAATTCAGCATTGATGTGGATCAGAATATCTGCTCCGGTCTTTGCAAGGAGACTGGTTGCCTGCACCGCACCCATATAGTTATCCGTATTAACACTGCTCACAAACTGATCTTCACGCTCGATCGTTACAATTGGGAGATTGTAGGAGGCGAGCTCTCTGGAAGGAATGGTATGGCTTAAAATAACCATTCCTTCTATTTTATAAGAAAGAAGTTCCTGAATATACTTGCGTTCAGTTGATTTATGATCATCACCGGTAAAAACAAGAAATTTGTAGCCATAGGTATCATAAGTTTTCAGTATCTGGTTTAGCATTTCGGAATAGTAATGTAAATAAAGGTTTGGAATGATAATACCGATAAATTCGGTTTTCCCGTTTGCCAGGATCCTGGCAACTTTATTCTCCTGATAGTTTAGCTTATCAAGTGCATCCGAGATGATCTGTTGATTCTCCAATGTGAGAGAATCAGGATTGTTGAAATATCTGGAAACAGTAGTTTTTGAGAAACCAGTATATTTGGCAATGTCATTGAAGGTTATATTTTTTTTGCCCATGGTAGTTTCCTTTCAGTAAAACTCAGTAATAATTGTAATTTTAGTATAACAGAAAAAGAGAGTCAGAACAAGGTTAACCAGTAACAGAATTGGTAAAGTAACCGGTTCTGTACGGATTTTACAAAACTTATATATTAAAATTGTAAAAATCAATGAAATGTAAGAGAATACTTGACGTAAAAATGAGTATATGCTATTATCAATACATAAAGTAACCGGTTACTTTACCGGTCACGAAGAACGGAAAGATGGAAAAGGAGGAGAACATGAAAAAAGCAAAACTGATTCTTCTTGCCGGTCTGGCAATTGCAGTCAGCCTGACAGGATGTCAGAAAAAAGAAGTAAAGCCTGGCGATGTAGCAGGCTATGATGAAGGAGAACAATATCTTTCAATCTGGGTGCATAGTATTGAAGATACTCCGGAAGGACAGGTGTACAGGGAATCTGTAGACAGCTTTAATGAGAAATATAATGGTAAATATTTCGCAGATATTGAATTTATTCCGCGAAATGACAGCGGCGGTGGATATTCGGACAAGGTAAATTCTTCTGTACTGTCAGGAGGACTTCCGGATGTTCTTACTCTGGATGGACCGAATGTGGCTGCTTATGCAGAGAATGGCATCATACAGCCGTTGGCAGAGCTGACAGAGGAAGAAAGAGGCGAATATCTGGAATCCATTCTGGATCAGGGCACTTATAACGATAAGCTTTATGCACTTGGAGTTATGGAATCCAGTGTAGGGCTTTATTATAACAAAGATATTCTGGAAGAAGCCGGAATTGAGGTTCCGGATGCAGATCATCCGTGGATACAGACTGAATTTATGGATATTCTGAAAAAACTGAAGCCATTGATGGATGAGAAGAAAGGCTACCCGATCGACATGACATTCCCGGTAGGTGAAGCAAGTATTTATTATTATGCTCCATTCATCTGGGCAAATG
>OGDN01004654.1_pt1 | contig 11890 bp, 18 predicted proteins | sample 1570271 | NCBI WGS metagenome assembly OGDN01 (sample SAMEA4384481, study PRJEB24528) | human gut metagenome | reverse complement strand
TTATGCGACCTTTACCCTGCTGCGGTTGGGAATCCAAATAAGGAGTTGGGGGTTCGGCGGCGATGGGTGGAGTGTTGCCTGTAATTTTGTATTGCTTGTTTGCAGGCGTTTTCTGGAGTTTTCGTTTGCCTGCATTTTTGCCTACATTTTCGCCTGCATTTTCATTGCAGGCGTTTTCTGGAGTTTTCGTTTTGAAAATTTCTCCTTGTCCTGTTAATAACCAAATCACATTAATTTTATCAGAATATTCTGACAAAAGAAACTTATTAAAAAAAATAAAACTGGGAGCAGACTTACCGTTGATAATGTCATAAATAGTCTGGGCGCGTTTATAGCCTAATGCCACTGCAAACGCATTCGCAGTAACACCCAGGTAATCAAGCAACTTAGAAATTCTTTCAGAAATTTCTGTATTTTCCTTCCTCTTTTCTTGCATTGCAGAATTTTCTGTACTATATTTGCATAAAGTTTATAAAACAAAAGTAGATAAAAAAATCAATATGAGTGCATCGCATAAAGAAAATCGACTGGAGCTGATTCGTGAGAACCTCAAGCGTGGCGACAAAAAGCATATTGCGGAAACTACTGGAGTCACTCCCGTCTGGGTGTCCTATGTGATAATGGGAAAGGGAGTAAGCGAGCGCGTCCTTCGGGCTGCCGAGCAACTGATCGCCGAACGAAAACAAACCAATTAAAACCTAAAGATATGAAATACAAAGTAGGAGACAAGGTTAGAATCAAGTCCCTGGAATGGTACGAGAAGCACCACGATTATCGTGGTCGTGTACATACCGGTGGCGGAGTATTCACCCCCAGCATGGTAGAATATTGCGGTAAAGAAGCTATAATAACAGGGGTATCATTGGATGTATATCAGATAAGTGTTGGTGATGAAAGCTGGCGTTGGAGCGATGAAATGTTCGAAGATCAGGACTCCACCGTAATTATCGGAAGCTGCGATATGGCAGAATTAGAGTCATCTTTGAAACGGCTTTCCGACGCTCAAAGTCGGTTCATTCGTGTGATTGCGGGAAGTGATGCCATCGTTGCAACAAATAATCACAAAACCTTCATTTTAATTACGAAACAGATCTATCCGATTATCGAAAATATCGGCGACCGTCCTATGGTTGTAGGCACACAGGTAGAATACAGGCTGTTCGGCCTGCTGATCTACCGCAAGAGGTTAATTACCCCCATGAAGTATGGAATTGACGAGTATGAATATCAAACCCGGATTTGATCAACGATTTTCTCGGCTTCTTTACGTAACTCATCAACATAAGTTTGAATTGAAGCAAACCTTGATTTTCCGGATGATTCACATTCAAGTATTTCCAGACGCTTCAAAATAACAACCTGCTGAGCAATAATCATTTTAATAAGTTCTTTATCCATAATCGCTAAATGTTTTAAGGTTTGACAGTCATAAATATAGCGATTTATCCCGCGAATGCAAGGGCATTATCCGGAGCGATACCGGCACGGGAGCAAAAACCAACGAAAGCGACCAATGAAACATGATAAAGAATACCTACGTGAATGGATGGAGTTTGCAGAACAGATACGTCAGGATTCCTCCAAAACTGCTGATGATAGCGATAATCACGGAGAGTCGAGTCAACCGTTCAAAGAGCAACATGCGAACATATCCACCTTTAAGCAATCTGGTTTTACCTCGTTCGGTAATGCTGACGCCGTACCTGTCGAGGCGACACATTCCTTCGGATTGCAAAAACTCATAAACGGATATCACGTTGTCGGGTGCGTTTTTACACAACCTGTCATAAGATATATGATCGGAATTCTTAAAACACTCAAGCGCAATATCATACATTTTACATCGGTAGTAAGCGTCTCCGTAAATAAGTTTTTTAAAATCCATAATCGCTAAATGTCTTAAGGTTTGGCAATCATAAATATAGCGATTTATCCCGCGAATGCAAGGGCATTATCCGGCGCGATACCGGTGCGGGAGCAAAAAAGACCGTTTAAACGAACAATATGAGCGACAAAACACGAGAACAATGGTTGAATGAAGCCGTCGACCAGCTTCGGCCGAGATTTGCCGGAAAAAAAGATGTTCCGCAGGTGCGTGTTTCCATCGGTTTTCCACCGAAGGGCGGCCTGGCTCGAAGGAAAAAGGTCTTAGGTGTTTGTTGCCCAGCGAGTATGGCACTCGACCGACTTCCTCAAATATATATCAATCCGATAATCTCCGATGTTTGCGGGGAGCGGGGTATTCTCGCGGTGTTGACGCATGAACTGATCCATGCCTGCGGAGTGAACGGACACGGGAAAGAGTTTCGGGAAGTGGGCCTATATGTGGGTCTTGAAGGTAATATGTCCAGTTCCGTAGCCGGCGAAAACCTGCAAGAATGGTTTTCGCACGTCATCGACAAATTAGGGCCCTTTCCTCATTCTTCACTACATACGGGCGTACCGGTGATGAAGCCGGATAAATGCCGGATGCACAAGTGCGCTTGTCCTAAATGCGGTTACACAGTGCGGATTGCATCCAAATGGATTACAAAAGGTATCCCGTCATGCCCAGTGTGTAAGGTAGAAATGGAGCGAGATTGATGTTTAAACGGAAAAAGATTTAAAACACATTTAACCGACATTTAAATGATCCAGCCGAACGACATACTAATACGCGAGACCTCCGACGGGCAAACCGTCTGGGTGTCTCAGCGTATGGTGGTCGAAGGATGTGGAGTAAGTGAATATTATTTAAGAGTTGCTTGTCGTGACCGTTACAAGCAGTCCCTTCCCACCTCCTGGCAAAAGGCTGCCGTCCAGTCCGATTTTTTCCTGGGCGACAACAAAAAGTCATGGCGCTGGGGACGAAGGAACGGGCAATATTACTACGACATAGACCGGATTCCGAATCGCAAACCTCGTTGTTACCGGGATATGCTGCCCGGCAAAGACGAATTGATCGCCGCTGTCGAAAATGCGAACCTGCGCGGCAGCCGTGAGCGACAAGCGGCGCAATACAAAACGATTTCAAAACAGATCAAAACACTGATCGACAACTCGGATATTCAATATTTCCTGCATTACCAAGTCGGAGATAAAACTATTTTTAATATCGACAAGTCCCGACAACTCGCCGAATCAATGGCCTGGTGTCGGTATATCAAAGAGTCCGGGAATCGTTACCGGGAGATAGGATTCTCCTCCCGGACTGATTTTCTTTCCGCCTGTGTCGAACTGATCCGTCGCGCAGATCTCGAAGGATTGAAAGTCAAAACGGCTGATTCTCTCCGTAAAAAAATCAGCCTGTCGCCGGACGATCCGGAACTGCTGCGCCGTTACCTGGTATCGGGGAAATACTGCAACGACAATCGCCGGATCATCGGCAAATACAAATTGATAGACTATTCGACCGGTGAACTGCTACCCATCGACGAGCACCAGGCCATTATGATGACCTACTGGCTGAATCCGGGCGGTGCGGCCAAAGGAACCAAGCGCGAACTATGGGAATCCTACGCCGCAGACATGGAAGCGGTCGGCAGAATCCCGATAAAACCGTCCACATTCAACCATTATACGAACATTTGGACGAATAAAATGCTGACAGCGAAAGAACGTCACGGTAAAAAGCATTTCAGAAATACATACCGCCCCTACGTTCCGGCCCGCCCATTGGAGTTTGCGAATTCATTATGGGCGTCGGACGGTTCCGGCGTGGTTCCATATCGGTATCAGGATCAGTACGGAAGGTGGCGAATGATGAAGTTATACGTGATGTTGATTTCAGACGTTGCAAGCCGGTGTATTATCGGATATGCGGTGAGTTGGAAGAGTCAACATATCGAAGATGTCCGGATGCTGCGTAGCGCCATGACAATGGCTTTACGCAACAACGGCAGGACTGAAGTGATGGACTTTATTTCGGACAATCACGGCGCATATACAAGCGACGAATCAAAGGAATATCTTCAGCTCGTTTGCCGAAATTTCCGCACGATCAAGCCGGGAAATTCCCAGGCGAACCCTGCCGAATTAACGTTTAAACTGTTTAAAAGACGGTTTAAAACCTATTTCAATCTCCCGGAAACCTCATGGAATGCACACAGCCTCGAAAGCGTTGCGAATCCGGATTATTACGACGTAATGACGCTTCCGACCTACTCGGAATCCATTACGAAGCTAAACACGGCTGTATCCGACTGGAACAATACCCGAATGAGCAACGGACTGACTCCCGTCGAATGGTTCGCACAGTGGAAAAACCCGCAGGCTAAATCATACGACGACCGTCACTGGCGGTTGATAACCGGCAATGTAAGCCGGCAAGATCTGAGCTACCAGCGATCGATTATGACTATCGAAAAAAACGGGGAAAAATATCGTTTCGACGTTCCGACGGACACGGATTCGATAGCATTAATCGCAAAACACATGGGATATAATCCGGATGTGCCGGTGACGGCATACTGGAACGAAGAAGGGGCCGATCTGTACACTATGGACGGGAAATATATACTTAGCTGTCCGGCGGCATCACTGGCCTCCAAATCCATGTCGGAAGCCGACGGAAAAACGCTTTCCGCACTGCGTCATCACAGTGATAAAGGCGAACAGGTCGAAGCGATGGCGGACGATTTCGTTTCCGATGTGAAGTATGCGAAGGACGTGATGTGCCGCAATTACGACTTCAACACCCAGGGGATCGGGACGAAAGAGACATACAACGGCATGATGGAAGGAGTCACCGAAGCCGAGTTCAACAAAGAATTGGCAAAGGCACAGAAGAAAGAGACACGGAAAAAAGACAAAGAACAGGCGCGTGCGGAAAAGGAAATTATGTCCGCGTCGATAGCTTTCCACAAAAACAGAATATCAGACTTATCCAAATACATAAAACGTTAAAAATCATGGATGAAAGCGTAAAAAAGTTGATCTCGGGCAGAACGCTCGAATATATTCAGCAGAATGCGATGTCGCAGACGATGTTTGCAAAACATTGCGGAATAAATCCGTCGTATCTGAGTAACATTCTGAACGGGATTTTTGAATACAAAGCCGCCGAAGGAAAGATAGTCCCCATATCTGACAAATATTTCCATATCATCGCCGATTGTATCGGGATGAACCTGCAAGAGTCCGTTTGGGACATCCGAGCAACATCGCAATTCACGATGATGATATCCACCCTTGAAAACGCCCACGAAAACGCTATGTCGGAAAATGGTCGCGGGGCCTTCAAAATGATTATCGGGGAATCCGGCTGCGGAAAAACTTTTGCGATCAACCAATACTGCAAAGCGCATCCGACCGACTCGATCAAAATAACGATCAACGACATGGATAAGATCAAAGATATCATCGAAGAGAACGGACAACAATTAAGCATCTAACTTCCTTTAGGGGCGGGAAATAGACTGCGCGCAATCGCGCGCGAATTCAGAAGCAGGGCGCTCAGAGGTGTGAAAATGATCCTCATCCTCGACGAAGGGGAGAACACAAAGATTCCCGGATTGAAAATGTACAAAGCCATATACGATCTTGTGCAGGGTTATGCCGCTTTCGTTATTGCCGGTACTCCGGAACTGCCCAAAATGATGAATTTACTTCTGGGGAAAGGGACTCCGGGTATCAAACAGGTCGTGCGGAGATTTAAAGCCGGGATTGTGAACCTTCCCCCTATGGATCGTAAATACACGCCTTTTATGGATTTGGTGGAGGATATCCGGTTGCGCAAGCTCCTGGTCGGGCTATGTGACAATTACGGCGAATTGCATGATTTCCTCGAACCGGCCATACTTTCTGCAAAAAAAGACGGGAAGCCTCTTACCGAAGAATATTTCAGAACTATGTACTGTATTGCTAAAACCGGAGAATAATGGAACAAATCAAAATTGTCGACCCCTGGACGCTTGCTGAGGAGGTACGGCGTCAAAAACAGATCGAGCAACTTGAAAGAATGATCGTGATGAGAAGCGAACGAGCGCAGTCTACGGAGCGATATCTGCGGATTTTCGGCTCCCGGCTGTGCGAGGATCGGCTACGGCTGCTGAAACTTCATTTATACCGCACGATCGAATCCATTATCGACATGCGCCGCGACCTGATTGCCCTGCAATCCCCCCCCCCTTCGGCAATTACTGATATTTGAACACAACCTCAATTTTAACTAAAAAACAATACGTTATGGAGAATGTAAGTAAACAAGAAGTCGAAAAAGCGATCAGAGCTTACAAGGCCGCGAAAATCCAAAAAGCAGAGATCGAAGGTGCGATTAAAGATGCTGAGGAAGTCATCGAGGCATACAGCTTAAACCACATCGGAGAGTTTGCCGACGGGCGTTTGCCGATGGACGAAGGGGTTATTGCGATCAAGGCGGGGGCTGCAAAGCCTTTAAAGGAAGGCAAGCCGCTCCCGACCGTTGCCCGCTCGGAGCTCGCGGCAGCACTCCCTCCCGCCTATGTAAAATCATCGTGCGATTTCACCTTCTTGTTCAACAGCCAAGACAAAACTGTCCGGCAGATTCTTGCCTCTCGCGGTATCGAAATCGTCCGCGAAGATAAGTTTGTTGTGCTTTAAGTTTTCCCGACCGGGTGGCCACGCGAGGCGGTTCGACTCCGCCTCCGGGAGCAAATAAACGAAATGCGATTATGTACGCCGATATTGACAAAGACGGAAAGGTCAGCCTTCACGACCTGGCTCCGGCGGAAGCCGAATTGATCCAAACCGCCGCGATCCGTTTGGCCGAAGAAACCAATTCCAATGCCTCTACGCTCCGGAAGGTGGCGATGGAGATCGACAAAGTTTTAGTGAAAGCATCCAAAATATAAAAGCTAATATGATTATTTATGAAAAAAATTCGATTAACAATCAAACGCGAAGTGTCTCTGGATATTGAATTCGACGACACGAAACTCCGTCAGGAATGGGTAACGAATTGGACGTATTATATATCCGATCTTAACAAGGAACCCGATGGATTCTCTTATGCCACTGTGCCGGAAGATATTCCGGATGAGTCGATCCCTTTTTTCAATTTGGCCGAGCAGGTAGGGTATGCAGTGGTTGTGAATCAGGACGACCATGTCGAGGGCCTTCAATTTTATCCGACATGCTACAAAGGAATCAATCCTAAACGCGATGCGGAAACCGCGGTGTTCTATGAAATTACTGAAGACGATACGGAATACGAATTCGATTTTGATAATAGCCAGTATAAGTAACCGCCTCCGGGCATAACATTATAAGCTATGATTTTAAGATTTAGAGAAGGTTCCGCGCTTCATGCCGAATTAAAGCGGATGTACGATGTGCGCGAAGCCACGTACAAAGAGGCATGCGACATTATCGAGGAGTTGGTCGGTGAGCGACCGGAAGGATTCGGATACCTCTGGAGCTGGGGTTTCACCTGTGCATGGGATCCGTACAGGGTCGCATTTAAAGACGGTTTTGTTCCCGATCCCAAATTGATGTCGGAAAATATGAAAGTATCGAACCGCGATCATAAAGCATACAAAGTCCTGAGAACCTACAAAAAGGGCCGGGAGGCGTCGGATAAATTCAAGAAATTCTACAATTCCATCACCTCCGACGGTCTGGAAAAGTTGGGTTTGCCTCTTCATGAAGAAAGTCGGTATTTCTATTTCATGCCCAGCAGGGATGAAGCCGGGTACTACCTCGCGGTTAGCAATGGTATAGCTGATGTGCTGAAAAAGAACGTCGATATCACGATTGAATTACCGGAATGATTATCAATACAATTAAACCGAAAACCGATGACAATCTTACCGCCCATCTGCCGGGCATTGGCAATGGGACTGAATGAAGAATTTGAGAAAACCAAAACCAGCCTTCGGGCGCAAAACCAAACAGATATGACAAAAGACGATTTGATTAAACAGGTAGTTGCCGGAACGGGGCTGCCGAAGGACGAAGTCCGTGAAGTGATCGAGGTCACCATGGAACGTATCAAGGATTCGATGAAGCAGGGTAAGAACATCTATTTGCGCGGGTTCGGGTCGTTTGTCCGCGTAAAACGCGCGCCCAAGATCGCCCGCGACATATCGCGCGGAACGCCGATCCGGATCCAGGAACGCACGGTCGTAAAATTCCGGCCTGCCGCCGTTTTCAGTAAGATGGTTAAAAATTAATCACTTCCGCCCTTGCGGAATCCCCGTAAGGGCGGATAAACGCTATCACAATGAACATAGAACGCATTGTAGATTTTTCCACGAAAATAACCGAGTCGGTGATGAAGTTGCTCGCATACGATGATAAGGGCAATGTCGAAATCGATATCAAGACCAGCCCCGAAGATCTGGACGATTTTTTTGCGGCGCTCGCACTTTCCTGTACGACTATTCATAACAAAATATTGGATGTTCAGAAAAATAATCTCGAAGTCAATCATTTGCTCAATTCCGAGGTGATGAAATTCGCTATCCAGTTAGAACTGGAGAATAAATAGTCTCTCGTTTGATTAGGTTCATTTCCACCCCCTGCCTGCCGGGAGGCCCGCAGGGATTTTTTAACGATTTACAACATTGGATTAAAAAGCTGTGTCAGTTGAATAAAAGTTAAATAACTCAAAATCTTAGTCTTATGAATTTGTTGGAATTTAAGGGTAAAATCATACCCTATAAACGAGAAAACGGATCTTATTTGATTGCTATAAAACCTATATGTGAGGCACTTGGTGTTAGTTACAAATGGCAACTCGAACGGCTGAAGGAACATAGAATTTTTGGAGCTGTATACCGGACTTCCGGTATACAGGTGCCCGGAGATCAGTTAAGAGAAATGGCATGTTTGCCGGAAGAATATATTTATGGCTGGTTGCTCTCTATCAATAGCGACAGCGAAGAGTTGATCGCATACCAGCGGGAATGCAATCACGTTCTTTTCCAGCATTTTCGTGGAACAATTACGCGCAGAGCGGAATTGTATCAGCAGCTTGCGAAAAGCAAAATGGAAATTGCCGAACTGGACAATAAGCTGAAAGACAACGAGGATTTTCAAAGACGTGAGGCAGTCAAAATGCAGGTGGCTCGACTGTGGAAGAACATCAAGGAAACTTCTGAGGACGAACAGGAGCTATTCTAAAATTTATCCGATACAAATTTTGTAGAAATTCGGGAAAAAATGTATGTTTGTAGCGCACTATATTCACAGAGGCGGAGTAATCTGCCTGTTGTAGCGGGCATTTTTTATGCCCTGTCGCTACATATTTACGGCTTCGTACCCCCGTGTCGGTGCTTAATGGCCCGACTGCCTCTGTGGTGTAGTGCAACGGGAAAGGCGGAGCCGTTCTTTTATTTCCGCCCAGCAAACATTTTCAGTTATGCACAAACCCACAGAAAAATGTTTGAACGGGAAAGGTATATCCCTTTCAGACGATCTAAAAGTCTGGCGAAAGGCTCTCGCTCTTTTGCCGCAAACGAAACCCACACAATTTCCATCCGCAACCCTGAGACGCATCGATCGAATATTCGACCGAGGGATGCGTATGCTTCAGGCTGCGATCGACCAGGCTATGGAAAAAGTCGAATCTTCTGACGAAAACAATCCGAAACCATGAACTTACTAAAACTTTGGACAGACCATTGTAGCGCGCTCGAGAAGGCCCGCCGGCAGATCGAGCAACTGTCGGAGTTGGTCCCGGCGACCGGCCCGGGCAAGCGCGGCCGCGACGCGGTGCTCAAAGCGTGGCGGGAGGTGACCGCCACGAGCGATGCGATCGACGACGTCGTGACCGAATCCGTTCAGCCGCTGCCGGTGTCGTTTCCGTGGCGCGACCGCGAATTCACCCAGCACTGGCAGCTCTATAAAGACTACCTGCAGGAGCAGCACGGAATCGTTATGCGTAGCCGGATGGAACAGGCCCGCCTGAAGGCGATCCTTAAATATTCCGGAGAAAACCGCGAGACCTTCGTCCGGACGATCGACTTCTATATGGCGTTCGGCACCTCGGGCATCTTTCAGGTCAATTTCGAATCAACTTTAAAAACCGATGAAAATGGAAAACAACAACCGCAAAAAATCGTACTCCAAACAAATTGGCTATGACTGCCCGGCGGGACTCGTTCCCCCGCACGACGTCAAACTGGAACAGGCCGTGCTCGGCGCGATGCTGCTCGAAAGCGACTTGTACGCGGAACTGGCCGGAATACTGACCGCCGATACGTTTTACGATCCGCGGCATTCGGCTTTGTTCGCCGCTATCCGCAGCGTAGCGACGGCCGGTCGTCCGGTCGATCTTTTCACGGTTTCGTCGGCGCTTCGTGAAACCAAGTCGCTGGACGCTGCCGGGGGGATCGCGTATGTGACGGAATGTTCGACGCGCGTGGGCAGCGGCGCACATGCCCTGTATCACGCCCAGATCCTGCGTCAACTGTTTATCATGCGGACGATGATCGTCGAACTGAACGCGCTGTCGGGAAAATGCTACGACGGCGACTTCGACGGCATGATGTCGGAGTATGCCGCGACGACGGGCCGGATCGATTCGCTGTTCGCCGGCAGCGGGGCCGAAAAACACATCCGCGACATCGTCAAACGGCATGGCCAGGTGGTCGACGATCGGATCGTCCGGGCCAACCAGGGAGGTATCCAGGGGATCACCTACGGCCTGAGCCGTCTCGACCGAGTGACCAACGGCGCGCGGCCCGACCAGTTGATTATCGTGGCCGCGCGGCCGGCGATGGGAAAGACGGCGCTCGCGCTGAAATTCGCCAAGTCCGCGGCGAAGGATAACCGCCATGTGACGATCGCCAGCCTGGAAATGTCGGACATATCGCTGACCGACCGTCTGGTAAGCACTTACGCCGGCGTGGACAGCCAGCGGCTCAAATCGGGCCGCATGGACGCCCGCGACCTGAAAGCCTACCAGCAAGCCGTCCGCGACCTGGAACGGCTCGAAATCTCGATCTACGACACCCCGAACACGACGTTCGGCCGCCTGGCGGCAATGGCCCGCACGAAGCACCGTAAAGGCCGCCTCGACCTGCTTATTATCGACTACTTGCAGTTGATCGAAACCGATACCGACGGCAGGAGCTACCGCAACAGCCGCGAGCGGGAAGTGGCCGATATTTCGCGCGGACTGAAATCGCTGGCGATCGAACTGAAAATCCCGATCATTCTGCTGTGCCAACTGAACCGCGCTGCGGAAAACCGCAACGACAGACAGCCGAAGTTGCACGACCTGCGCGAATCGGGCGGTATCGAACAGGACGCCGATCTGGTGCTGATGCCGTTCCGCCCGGCGTACTACAAGGAACCCGGGGTCGAGGTATACGACGACAACGGGCTGCCGATGCCGGACGACCTGGGCCTGCTCTATATCCGTAAACACCGCGACGGCGCGACCGGGCAGGTGCCGTTCCGCTATACTCCCGACCTGTCGACTATCGAGGACTACGAGACGATCCCGGCCAACGATGAACCTAAAGGACTGTTTAAGCTATGAGGGTACAACGCAAAGTGCAGCAATTGTCTTTCGGCGCCGGCGCGCCGTCCGACAAGATCACCCCGGTGATGGACTTTTTGAAAGAGAACTACCAAATCGAGGTGAACCGGTACGATCCGAATCAGATCCGAATCCGGAGCCTGAAGAAAAATTACCGGTTCCCGGTGTCGCTCGACGATATTTCGATCCACATGATGCAAATGGGTATCCAGCATACCCGGTCGATGGTACAGATGATTCTCCGGTCTCCAAACCAAATGAAGACATACGACCCGATCACGGAGTATTTCGACAGGGTAGGGAAGATGGAAATAACCGAATCGCATATCGATAAGCTGATCGCGCACCTTCGGGTGCGCGAATTCGACGACCGGCCGGAAGGGGAATACCAGAAGCGCGCGGCGTATTATATCCGCAAATGGCTGGTCGCTGCGGCGGCCTGCG
>OGDN01004651.1_pt1 | contig 11901 bp, 8 predicted proteins | sample 1570271 | NCBI WGS metagenome assembly OGDN01 (sample SAMEA4384481, study PRJEB24528) | human gut metagenome | reverse complement strand
ATCCATGACGTTTACATGCTTCTCCTATCCTATATAAATTAAGCGCTGTGCCTGTTACATTCGATGCATGCGTACAAACAACCGCTTCCGTATCCGGACGAATCGCCTCCTCAAAAGCTTCACTGGAAATCAACCCATTCTCATCAAGTGGCAAAACAGTAAGCGCAACCCCTGTCTGTTCTTTTAAATATAACGGACGAAGTACCGAATTATGTTCCATAACCGTTGTCACAACATGATCCCCCGGCTGAATCATCCCATTAATTGCCGTATTTAAAGCTTCCGTTGCATTAGACATAAACGCAATCTGCTCCGGTCCCTCTCCATTAAAAAGTTCATTCAATAATTCTCTCGTTTCATAGGCCATTCGCATACTATGTAAAGATGCATCATAAGCACCTCTTCCTGCATTCCCCAAATTCATGATAGCATCTGAAACAGCCTGTGCTACTCCATCTGGTTTCTTTAATGTTGTTGCCGCATTATCAAAATATATCATGCTTTTCCTCCTCGTATACTAATACCATGCCAATACCAAAGAAAATATCATTGCCTTTGAAATTCATTGCAAATTGCATAACAAATTGCACAGCATATTTATCAACACTTACTTTTTCAAGAACGCCTCAGCCTTCTGTCTGAATATATTATCACACTTACCGCATTTTTCTCAACATTTATTCCTTTTTTATTGAACAATTTCCATTAGATGGTTTTCTTACGCAAACTCCTTGTATTTTGCCCGAAAAAATGGTAACATAATTTGATTGCAACTATTCAGATTCATTTCATTATAACTGAAACACTGAATAATTTTGCCTCACTATATTTTTAGAAAGGAAGAACTTCCCATGAGAAATGATGAAAAAATTGATATCAATCTCACCATCGAAGAAACCCAGGATAATTTATCGGAAGAAGAACTGGCTCAGCAGGACTATGAAACTGCCCTCCGATATATTAATATAGCGGAACATATGAATAAATTTGAAGACCAGGGCAAATATTATCATCGTGCTATCCAATATTTAAAAAAAGTCAAACCTTATAAAGATGTGCGGCCACTTCTTAGAGAACTCAAGAAAAAGAAGTTCAACACACGCGCAGAAGGGAAAATAGAATTATATAAAGAAGCATGTCATATTCGTGATAAAGCAAAAACACCGAATGACTACTACTCTGCTCAAACAATCTTTTCTCGTATTTACCACTATGAGCAGACACATCCCCTCGTTGAAAAATGGACAGAGCCTTCTGTATATGCAGAAGCCATCAAGTGTAATGATTCCGAAGAACAGATGAAACTCTGTGAAAAGCTTGCAGATGAGAAGGCCTCCCAGTTAAAACATCACAGTCTTTTTGTAAGCTGTACCTTCATTGTTTGTATACTTGCAGTACTGTTTTTCACTCGGACAGTTTCCTTTAGGCAATGTCTCGCCGGCATTTACTCACATACAGGAAACTATGAAAAAACATGGCAGAATTACGAAATTGTTTATATGAAGAACAAAGATATTTCCGCCCATGAAAAAGCATTAGAATATCGTTACAAATCTGCAAAACAAGCTTATAAAAATGGAGACGAGAATACCGCCTATAAAAATTATAATGCACTTTCTAAAGAAGACTATAAAGACAGCGAATCTAAATTTGTTGCATTAGAAAAAGCACGTGTTAAAAATACTAAAATAGGGGAAGTAATTCCTTTTGCCCATATGGACTGGAGAGTACTCGATAAAAAAGATGGAAAAGTACTTTTACTCAAAGATAATGCTTTCGGTTCAACACCATTTGATGAAAAAGGACAGAATGTAACTTGGGAATCTTCTTCCGTACGTGAATGGCTTAACAACGATTTTCTTCAGGAAAGTTTCACTGAAAACGAACGGAACAGTATTTTAGAAACAACTGTAAAAAACACACCAAACGCAACCTATAAAACTCCAGCAGGTAATAATACGAAAGATAAATTCTTCTTACTTAGCTGCGATGAAGTTGCAAAATATTATGATGCCATTCATGAAACAAAAAGCTGCTGGTGGCTTCGTACTCCAGGAGCAGCCGAAAACTCTATGAGCTTTGTATACAAAGATAAAACCGTTATGGATTATGGATATGAAGTAACCAATACTAATATCACTGTAAAACCAGCAATGTGGTTAAATGTAGAATAATCCTGATTTGATGAACTAAAGAAACGAAAAGCAGAAATTTAATATAGAATAAAATGTGAAGATAGTCGCGGCGTAGAAAATGCCTGACCGGCATTTTTACTTGCTCCGACATCACATTTTATTCTATATTAAATTTCTGCTTTTCTGTTCTTTGGCGCCAGATGAAATCAAGATTTTGTGTAGAAAAAATAAGGGGGTTTCTCCAGAAGAATACGTCAATCCTTTAGACTTTAATTTCCCGGAAAGTCATATCCTTCTGGTACATTCCACATTGTCCAACTGTAGATTTAGAATAATCCTGTGATCTTTCCATTATCATCTACATCAATGCCAAATGCTGCTGGTTTCTTTGGTAATCCCGGCATTGTCATGATTGCTCCGGTAAGGATTACAACAAAACCTGCTCCGGCATTTACGAAAGCATCACGTACATGAATGTTGAAACCTTCCGGACGTCCTAATTTTGTCTGATCATCAGAAAGAGAATACTGTGTTTTTGCCATACATACCGGCAGATCACCGAATCCTAAGTCTGTAAGTTTCGCAAGCATTTTTTCTGCTGCTGGTTCATATGTCACTCCATCTGCACCATAAATCTCTTTTGCGATGGTTTCTACTTTTTCTTTTAAAGGTGCATTATCTGGATAAAGTACTTTGAAATTACTTTCTTTTTCTTCTAATGTTTTCAATACTTTCTTAGCGAGTTCAATTCCACCTTCGCCGCCTTTTGCCCATACTTCAGACAGAGCAAATTCACATCCTCTTTCTTCACAGAACTGACGGATAAAGTCGTGTTCTGCTTCTGTATCTGTAACAAATGCATTTAAGGTTACAACGATAGGCACACCAAATTTCTGAAGATTTTCGATATGTTTTTCAAGATTACAGATACCTTTTTTCAACGCATCCATATTTTCTTCTGCAAGATCTGTTTTTGGAACACCACCGTTATATTTTAAAGCACGGACTGTTGCTACTAATACAACTGCATCTGGCTTTAAGCCTGCCATACGGCACTTAATATCCATGAACTTCTCTGCACCAAGATCTGCACCGAATCCAGCCTCTGTAATGGCAATATCAGAAAGCTTTAATGCCATCTTTGTAGCTCGTACACTGTTACATCCATGTGCAATATTAGCAAATGGTCCTCCATGAACGATTGCGCCTGTATGCTCTAATGTCTGTACCATATTTGGTTTAATCGCATCTTTTAATAATGCTGCCATAGAACCAACTGCATTAAGCTGTCCTGCCGTTACAGGATTACCATCTACGTCATATGCTACAATAATCTTTGATAAACGTTCTTTTAAGTCTTTAATGTCTTCTGCGAGACAGAGAATCGCCATAATTTCTGTTGCTACTGTAATGACGAAATGATCTTCTCTTACATAACCGTCTACTTTTCTTCCAAGACCAATAACAATATTACGAAGAGAACGGTCATTCATATCCATACAACGTTTCCAGATTACCTGTCTTGTATCGATGCGAAGTTCATTTCCCTGCTGAATATGATTATCCAGAAGTGCTGCTAATAAGTTATTTGCAGATGTGATCGCATGGAAATCACCTGTAAAATGAAGATTTAAATCTTCCATAGGAACTACCTGGGAATATCCGCCTCCGGCAGCTCCGCCTTTTATTCCGAAACATGGTCCAAGAGAAGGCTCACGAAGTGCAAGAACAGACTTCTTTCCTAACTTCTCTAATGCCTGTGCAAGACCGATACTTGTTGTTGTCTTTCCCTCTCCGGCAGGAGTTGGGTTGATCGCTGTCATTAATACAAGTTTACCATCTGGTTTCTCATCAAGACTGTTCATAAACTCATCAGAAAACTTCGCTTTATACTTTCCATATAATTCCAAATCATCTTCTGTAATCCCATAATTTGCTGCTACATCTTTAATTGGAAGCATTGTTGCTTCCTGTGCAATCTGAATATCTGTTTTCATATCCTTCTTCCTTTCATTTAACGCATATAAATACTTTACATACTTTCTCTTCTGCTTTATACCCTTGCCCTATTACTATGTCTTTAATTCAAGTCGAGCCGCCTAAAGGAGGTGGGAGTCTTCTCGACTGAGATAAATTGTTGGGGTAAAAACAAAAAGGGCAACTTCAAAAGAAGCTGCCCAGACGGTCGGCTAATAACAAGATGTCTCCATCCCTCCGGCTACACTGTGTTTCTTCACATATCCGTCAGTAACCGGAAATTCTGCGTTGGCAGATTTGATATGTATATCTTTACACACTTCCAGAAAAAAGTCAACTTTTATTAAAAAATATCATCTACGACATTTCCAGATATTATGATATACTATTTTCATCACTACATCATTATATGAAAAGGAGAGAAAACAGATGAAAAAAACATTAAAAAGATTAACTACCATCCTCATGGCTGCTGTCCTGTGTTTTAGCGTGGCAGTACCAACTCAGGCAGCAGGTAACAGAACAAAAATGATGGCCGCCTACCGAAATTTTATGGAAAAAAGAACAAGCTACTATGATCAGTTTGCCCTTATTTATTACAACAATGATTCCAAACCAGATTTATTCTACAGCAACTATGTAGATAACGCTGTATACACATACAAAAAGGGTAAGCTCGTACGCTTATACAGTAACAGTTCTACGGGTGTTTATTCCCGATATTATCCAAAGAAAAGAGTATTAGTTGGTTCTTATGCACATATGGGAACATCCACAGACACCTATTATCCTTCTTCTGGAGCCCGTATCAGTAAATCAGTAGGGTATGGAATCAGCAAACCTATTTACAACAAAATTACTAACAATAACTATAAAACAATCTCAAAATCTACATTCAACAAAACTCTGAAAAAATATGTAGGTTCCAAAAAACAAAAGAAAATTAAACTCTACCACAGCACAGAAACTAACAGAAACAAAATATTAAAGTAACTATCTTGTTGCATTATGCAAAGGGGAATTTTTATGAAAAAATCGAAACCATCCAGACAGCTCATTCTTGTTGCTACGTTAACCCTGTGCATGCTTTTTACATTATTCGCACCTGCAATTAATGTAAACGCTGCCTCCAAACGAACAAAAGCATTAACTGCTTACCAGAAAAAGCTCAAAAAGCTTGATCCTAAAATGTACAAATTTGCGTTAGTCTATTTAGATAAAGATGCTGTCCCTGAACTTCTCATCAGCCCAACTTACAGCGTACATGTCAGTTCAGGAGAAGTTTATACATACACTGGCAGTAAGGTTAAAGAGTTAAAATATGCCGGCAGCGATTTTGGTCGTCTTGTCTATTCCAGAAAGAAATCTGTCACATGTAATTCTGCATGGATTAATGGATACGGCGCAATTTCAACATTTTATCGTTTTAACAAAAAGGGAAAAGAAACAAAACTCAAAAAATTCGAAGAAATTGTAAATCCAAAAATTTCTTACAAAATTAACGGCAAAAAAGTATCCAAGAAAAAATATACATCAGAGTATAAAAAACTGGAGAAAAAGTATCCTCTAAAATCGCTTTATCCAGAGGGTAACTTTACCATTACCACGCAAAACATCAATAAGCTTACAAAGAATTATAAATCCTTCCTTCGAACAGGAGACAAATTCTAGTTTGCGCAGGCAAACGAGACGCCCTCTGAAAGGGTTTAATAAGACAGACGAACTTCTAAAAAAGGATAATATAGAAAATGCTCAGTAGTCGCTGCGAGCAAAATGCCTTGAGCGACATTTTCACGCGCTCCGAGTCGCATTTTCTATATTATCCTTTTTTAGAAGTTCTGTGTTTTGGCTGGACTTTTCAGTGGGCTGTGTTTTAGGTTAGAATTTATTGTTGGAGGAGGAGGGGAATCAGACAGAGGATTGTGGAAGATATAAGGAGATGAATCCAGACGGACTGACAAAAAAGATTTGAAAATAAAAACTGATGTTTTAAGTTGCTTATTTCTATAAGGGTATATTAAGTTACTCTCTCAGCGATTCTACCGAAATAGGGTGCACATGATTGTTAATATATTTCAAAATAATCATAAAAACAAAATTACAGGAATTAAAAATTCTATTGTCCGCCACTCATCGGCTTGAAACAAAACAGCCCCAGAGACTTTCCAATACTGTCAAAATGCGACTCGGAGCAAGTGAAAATGCCGACCGAGGCATTTTACTCGCAGCGACTACTGAGCATTTTGACAGTATTGGAAAGTCTCTGGGGCGTCTGTTCATCCAGTCAGCTGCGCTGACAACCTGGAATTTCTAGCTTAATTTCTCAATGGCAGCTTTCACTCTGCTTACTGTTTCTTCTTTTCCGATGATTTCCATAATTTCGGTTGCTCCACCTGGAGTCATACGCTTTCCGGAAACAGCGGTACGCACTGGCCACATAACAAAGCCTGGCTTGTAACCATTTTCATCTGCAAATCCACGAAGCATCTGATATAATGCATCATTTGTAAAATCTTCCTGTGCTTCGATTACTGGAAGTAATTCCTGTAATACTGGTAAAGACTTTTCTGCATTTGTTTTATTTTTCTTGTTCGTGTACATATCTACATCGTATTCCGGAACTTCTTCAAAGAAGTCGATCATCTCTCTGATTTCAGGGAATACTTCAATTCTTGTTTTAACAAGTGCTGCAATCTTCTTTAAATCCATATCTTTCTTGATGACTTCCTTGATGTAAGGTTCTGCCATTTCGTAGAAAGTATCAAAATCCATTGCTTTTAAATATTCTCCGTTCATCCATTTAAGCTTAACCATATCAAATACAGCCGGGGACTTACTGATGTGTTTATAGTCAAATGCTTCTACTAACTCTTCTAAAGAGAAGATTTCTCTGTTGTCCGGTGAACTCCATCCAAGAAGGGCTACAAAGTTTACGACTGCTTCCGGAACAAATCCCTGCTCGATTAAATCCTCATAAGAAGAATGTCCTGAACGCTTAGAAAGCTTCTGATGTTCTTCATTTGTAATTAACGGACAATGGATATACTTTGGTTCTTCCCATCCAAATGCCTTGTAAAGATGTGTGTATTTTGGTGCAGAAGAAAGGTATTCATTCCCTCTTACAACATGTGTGATCTGCATCAGATGATCATCTACTACATTGGCAAAGTTATATGTTGGATATCCGTCAGATTTGATAAGGATCATATCGTCAAGCTCTTCATTCGGCTGTGTGATATCTCCGTAAATCTCATCATGGAATGTAGTCTCGCCCTCATTCGGCATATTCGCACGAATGACAAATGGCTTGCCTGCTGCCAGATTGGCTTCCACTTCTTCTTTAGAAAGATGCAGGCAGTGTTTATCGTATACGCTGATTTCCTTTCCACCTACGTTCTGTTTTAAAGAATCTAATCTTTCCTGATCACAGAAACAGTAATATGCCTCGCCTTTTTCGATAAGTTTCTTTGCATAATCCATATAAAGACCGGATGCCACTCGTTCACTCTGAACATAAGGGCCAAATCCGCCATCTTTATCCGGACCTTCGTCATGCTTTAAACCTGTTGCCTCTAAAGTACGATAAATAATCCCCAGCGCTTCCTCACAATAACGTTCCTGGTCTGTATCTTCTATTCTTAAAACGAAATCTCCACCTTCATGCTTTGCGATTAAATACGTATATAAAGCAGTACGAAGATTTCCGACATGCATTCTTCCTGTAGGACTTGGTGCAAATCTTGTTCTAATCTTTGCCATCTCTAATTCCTCTCTTTCCCAATCTATACAATGTAACTTTAAAATGCAACTTTAAACAGTTACAAATCAACTCGTATTATCATATCATCTTTTCACGTAAAAATCTATAAAATACTCTATCTGAAATAAATTGCAGAATATACTTTATTATGTTAAGCTAAAAATCAGTACAAACAGAATTTAAAATAACATAGTTGATAAAAAGTGAAAAAAGAATCTAACTTTTTTAATTCAACACGAAAGAAGGTGTTTTTATGTTGTCCCTGTTAAATATTGACTATAGCTCTCTGATGGGCACTCTTCCATTGAATTCCGGAAGCAGCGACAGCCTGAACAGTTTTATTAATAATGGTTTTCTCGGACTCATAACCGAAGCCGATACCACCTATAAGATTGTTGGCTCTGTAATTGCTCTTGTCTTTGCTCTTCTTGGATGTTTCTTTGGTTATAAACTGTCCAAAGTTTTTATGAGTATTACCGGTTTCATCATCGGACTCTTTATTGGTCAGACAGTTTCCTCCCAGCTTCTTCATATTGAAGGTTTTGCATCCGTTCTCTGCATTACTCTTGGCGGTGCGGTCATTGCAGCTCTTGCCCTGTGGATTTACCGGATAGGAATTTTCATCCTGTGTTTTACCTTTGCATTTAGTGCTGCGGGTACATTATTTTCATTTGAAGGAGATATCCAGTTCTTTATTAACATAATTGCCGGTCTTATTGTTGGCGTACTTGCTGTAAAATATATGCGTCCGGTTATTATCCTTACTTCCGCAATCGTATGCGGTTCTTCCGCTGCCGGGCTTCTCCCCGGTGTTGCAGAATATATGGGAATAACAAATCTTTCTTCTATGAACTCAAGCGCAACGTTAACACTTGCGCTCTGCATTTTAGGAATAGCTGTACAGTTTCTCACAACAAAGGACCCTGTACAAAAAAAAGTTCCCAGACATAAACACGGATAAATTTAATTTGTAAATTTGATACAGCACTTGTACTGCTGAAAAAACGCACTTATCTAAGCCTTCTGTCTGGATACTCCGGTTCATCCTCAGCTGTGTCCCATACCCACTGGTGATCCGTTCCAGATCTTCCCTTCTTTTTTCTTTTGCTTTGCCACAGACAGGGAAAACAAAAACAGCTTTTGGCATCGGGCGTGGCGAATGGCGTTTCCATAAACGTTCGAAAGTTGAGTATCAAAACGCAAGTCGTCTGCGATTATATCATAGGCCCCACGCTTGTTCGTAAAAATATGGCAGCGATTCCATGCAATGCATAAATCCCTGCCATAGGGTAGGGCTGTTTTTGATGCGACAGCCCCTTCTTAAATCCTCTTCTACTATCTTAATGTGCTCTACTGTTCTTCCCATAGAACAACTTCACCTGTTTCAAGACTCTTTTTTACATCTATTATTCGCTGATTAGAAGAACCACGAAATCTGAGTGTAATATCCTTCTTCGCTTCTACAAATGGTCCGTCCACAAGGTAGTCAATCTGTTCTAACATCTTTTTTGTATACTTCCACTTTGGAATCATTCTATTTAAAATATCCTTTTCAAAAACATATCCTGTAAAGCACCAGATTGTCTTTTCCGGAAAACGTTCTTTTACTTTTTCAAGAAATGGAAGGAGGGCTTCCTGATTCATATATTCCATAGGCTCACCGCCTAATACTGTAAGACCTGATATATACGAAGGCTCTAATAATTTTAAAATCTGCTCTTCTGTTTCTGCTGTAAAAGGCTGTCCAAATTCAAAACTCCATGTTTCCTCGTTAAAACATCCTTTACAATGATGCGTACATCCGCTTACAAAAAGGGACACTCTGACACCGGGTCCGTTCGCAATATCACACTTCTTGATCTCACCATAATACATAATATATCACCTCTTCCAAAAAATTAAACAGAGTGTCTGTTCTAAAATGTGTTTAGTTAATAGTTATATTTTACAATATCCACACTCTATTTACAATCCGTTATTTTATATATTTTAGGGCGAAAATGGATAGATAATCAACATCTCTTCTCATCTTCTCTCTATCAAAAATAAAGAAATGGGAAGAGCGCCCTCTTTGATATGGGCGCTCTTCCGGTTTTGTCTACAAATGCATTACTCTTTCTTTAATTTCCTGTGTTCTTCCCTGATTCCAGAACTGTGTTCCGATATATCCACAGGTTCTTCTTGCTACATTCATCTTTGCCTGATCCTGGTTACCGCAGTTTGGACACTCCCAGATCAGCTTGCCATGTTCATCGCTTATGATCTGTATTTCTCCCTCATAACCGCAGCACTGGCAGTAATCACTCTTTGTATTAAGCTCTGCATACATAATGTTGTCATAAATATGTTTCATAACTGCTAATACCGCATCAATGTTATTCTGCATATTTGGAACTTCTACATAACTGATCGCTCCTCCTGGAGAAAGTTCCTGGAACTGTGCTTCAAAGCTTAATTTATCAAATGCATCGATTTCCTCTGTTACATGAATATGATAACTGTTTGTAATATAATTCTTATCGGTTACTCCCGGAATAATACCAAAACGTTCCTGAAGGCATCTGGAAAACTTATACGTTGTAGATTCAAGTGGCGTTCCGTAAAGACTGAAATCAATATGACTCTCTTCTCTCCACTTCGCACAGGCTTCATTCATATGCTTCATTACTTCAAGTGCAAATGGCTTTGCTTCCGGATCTGTATGACTCTTTCCTGTCATATATCTTGTACATTCGCAAAGTCCTGCGTAGCCAAGAGAAATAGTAGAATATCCATTATACAGGAGTTTATCAATTGTCTCACCTTTTTTAAGTCGTGCTAATGCACCATTCTGCCAGAGAATCGGAGCTACGTCAGATGGTGTTCCTTTTAAACGGTTATGGCGATACATAAGTGCCTCATGACATAATTCAAGGCGCTCATCAAATATCTCCCAGAACTTCTCCATATCCTTACCGGAAGAACAAGCTACATCTACTAAGTTGATGGTTACTACGCCCTGATTAAATCTTCCGTAAAACTTCGGTTTATCATTCTCATCATGATATACAGTTAAGAAAGAACGGCAGCCCATACATGGGTAACAGTTTCCATCTTTTAACTTCTTCATGATTTTCTCTGAAATATAATCCGGAACCATACGTTTTGCTGTACACTGGGCAGCCAACTTTGTAAGATACCAGTATTTACTTCCTTCATGAATGTTATCTTCCTCAAGAACGTAAATTAACTTAGGGAACGCTGGTGTAATATATACACCTTTTTCATTCTTAACACCAAGAATACGCTGGTTGAGCATCTCTTCGATGATCATAGCAAGGTCATCTCTTGCCGGACCTTCTTCTACCTCATCCAGATACATAAATACCGTAACAAATGGAGCCTGTCCATTTGTTGTCATTAAAGTGATTACCTGATACTGAATAACCTGAACACCCTGTTTTACTTCTTTTCTTACACGCATTTCTGCGATTTCATTTATCTTCTGCTCATTCATTTCCAGACCTTCTGCTTCAAACTCAGCGCGAACATCTCGACGATATTTTTCACGACTGATCTGTACAAAAGGAACTAGATGGGAAAGCGTAATACTCTGTCCGCCATACTGAGAACTTGCAATCTGGGCAACTGCCTGTGTTGCAATATTACATGCTGTAGAAAAACTCTTTGGCTTCTCGATCATAACGTCACTGATCACTGTTCCGTTCTGAAGCATATCTTCCAGATTCACCAGACAGCAGTTATGCATATGCTGTGCAAAATAATCAGAATCATGGAAATGGATCACTCCACTCTCATGCGCCTCAACGATTTCCGGTGGAAGAAGGAAACGTCTTGTGATATCCTTACTTACCTCTCCTGCCATGTAATCTCTCTGTACGCTGTTCACTGTTGGATTCTTATTGGAATTCTCCTGAATCACTTCTTCGTTATTGCACTCTAACAGACTTAATATCTGTTTATCTGTAGAGTTAGACTTTCTAACCAACGCTCTCTTATAACGGTAAGTAATATAATTACTTGCCAGAC
>OGDN01004637.1_pt1 | contig 11945 bp, 10 predicted proteins | sample 1570271 | NCBI WGS metagenome assembly OGDN01 (sample SAMEA4384481, study PRJEB24528) | human gut metagenome | reverse complement strand
CTCAGTCGGTAGAGCACTTGACTTTTAATCAAGTTGTCGGGGGTTCGAATCCCCCATGCCTCACTAAGTGTTGTGACATCCTGATTTGGGGATTCGAACCCCCTGGTCGAGATCCCCCATGCCTCACTTGTCAACATACATTATCTCCACATTCTTTAAAACCCCGCTTGGGGCTTTTTTTTATGCGAAAGGAGCACTTTTATGCAGACCAAAGAAAACAAAATGGGTGTCATGCCCATTGATAAATTACTGATCTCCATGTCTCTGCCCATGATGATCTCCATGCTGGTGCAGGCGCTGTACAATATTGTAGACAGCATCTTCGTCTCCAGAATCAACGAATATGCCCTGCGTGCGGTATCCCTGGCTTTCCCGGTCCAGAGCCTGATGATCGCTGTGGCGGTGGGAACGGCGGTAGGTATCAACGCCTTTTTGTCCAAAACATTGGGAGAGAAAAATTTTGAGAAAGCAAACATTATTGCCAGAAACGGTATTTTCATTGCCATTGTAAGTTACGTGGCTTTTGCAGTGATCGGCGCAGTGGTTAGCAGACCGTTTTTTACCAGCCAGACGGACGTCTTAGAAGTGCGTGAGTATGGAGTGACGTATCTGACCATCTGTTGTGTGGCGGGAATGGGTATTTTCCTGCAGACAACGTTTGAAAGACTGTTACAGGCTACCGGCAAGACGATCTACACCATGATCACGCAGGGAATCGGCGCGATCATCAATATCATCCTTGATCCGATCCTGATCTTCGGATATTTCGGGCTGCCTCGGATGGGAATCGCCGGAGCCGCGGTGGCTACGGTTATCGGACAGATCATTGCGGCATCCATGGCACTTGCGTTTAACCTGAAATTCAATAAGGAACTGAATCTTTCCATGAAAGGCTTCCGCCCGAATGCACATCTCATCGGACAGATCTATAAGGTGGGAGCACCTTCTATTGTGGTACAGGCGATCGGTTCCCTCATGACTTACGGAATGAACCTGATCCTGGCGGCGTTTGGTTCTGCCCAGACGGTATTTGGCATCTATTTCAAACTGCAGAGTTTTGTGTTCATGCCGGTATTCGGTCTGAACAACGGCATGGTGCCCATCATCGCTTACAATTACGGTGCCGGACACAGAGACCGTGTCATTAAGACGATTAAGCACAGCGTGGCATATGGTGTGGGTATTATGTTCGTAGGATTACTTGCAATGCATATTTTCCCGGCACAGCTTATGCGTATGTTTGACGCGGAGGAAAGCCTGATTGCCATCGGCGTTCCGGCGTTAGAGACGATTTCCTTAAGCTTTGTGTTTGCCGGCTTCTGTATTGTGGTGGGAAGTGTGTTTCAGGCATTGGGGAATGGTGTATACAGTATGATCGTATCTGTGGCAAGACAGATGTGCGTGCTGCTTCCCGTGGCGAAGCTTTTATCCTTAAGCGGTGATGTGACGCTGATCTGGTGGGCATTTCCCATTGCGGAGCTTGCCAGTGTGCTGTTAACATCGTATTTCTTAGTGAGAATCTATCGGAAAGTCATCTGTCACATCGGAGAGCTGGTGCAGGCAAAAGAGACGACAGATTAAAATAGAAATACAAATAGAAACAGATGCGGCGGGATGCTTGACAAGCCAAAGGGGGAAAGAGTATAATTATTCTTGGTCCTTTGGCAGAGAGCATTTCCGTTTGTCAAGGTTTTTAAGCTACTAAGCGGATATGGCGGAATTTTTAGTTCTTGAGCTTTAGCTCAAGATCAGACGGACGCAATCGGTGCGAAGCAACGATAGGCTGCCAATTCCGCAGAAAGGCGTTATGAGTTGTTAAGCGGATATGGCGGAATTGGCAGACGCGATAGATTTAGGTTCTATTGTCAACAGACGTGCAGGTTCAAGTCCTGTTATCCGCATTGTGTATGTACTACGGAAGCATAGCTCAGCCGGGATGAGCGTTCGCCTCACACGCGAAAGGTCAGGGGTTCGAGCCCCCTTGCTTCCACTCTAGAATAACTATTCAGGGCTCACGAGAAAAGACTGAATAGTTATTTTTTTAAGTAAAGAGCATCGTAAACTGTCTAAATAGAGAAATATAAAGGAATACAAAAGCAATGAAAGAAAACGTAAGAAAACAGGGAATTTTACTGCCGGTATCCAGTATCCCCTCCGCATACGGGATCGGAACCTTCGGCAGGGAAAGCTATCGTTTTGTGGACTTTCTGGAGAAGTCCGGCAACAAGCTGTGGCAGATCCTGCCATTAGGACCTACCGGGTACGGAGACTCTCCTTATCAGTCGTTTTCCACTTTTGCGGGGAATCCTTACTATATCGATCTGGAGCTTCTGATTGAGGAAGAGCTTTTGACGAAGGAGATCTGTGACAGCTATGACTTCGGAGACAATGAACATTACGTGGACTATGAGAAGATCTATCTGTCCCGGTTCAAGGTTCTGAAGATTGCATTTGAGAATGCGAAAAAACAGGGACTTCTGGAAAGCCAGGAGTATCAGAAGTTCATCACGGACAATGCTTACTGGCTGGATGATTATGCTCTGTATATGGCAGTGAAAAATGCTTTCGGCGGCGTCTGCTTTATGGAATGGGATGAGGACATCCGTCTCAGAAAAGCGGCAGCACTTCGCAAGTACCGCAAAAAGCTCTCAGAAGAGATCACATTTTACTGCTTCCAGCAGTACCTGTTTGCCAAACAGTGGAAAGAACTGAAGGCTTATGCGAATAAAAAGGGCATCGAGATCGTAGGAGATATTCCTATCTATGTAGCTTTTGACAGTGCCGATACCTGGGCGAATCCCAAGCTGTTCCAGTTAGATAATGAAGGACGTCCCATCGGTGTGGCAGGCTGCCCGCCGGACTGCTTCTCCGAGACCGGACAGTTGTGGGGCAATCCGCTCTATGATTGGAAATATCATAAGAAGACCGGTTACGAATGGTGGATGCAGCGTATTGCATATTGCTATCAGCTATACGATGTACTCCGTATCGACCATTTCCGGGGATTTGACGAGTACTGGTTTGTGCCTTACGGAGATTCTACGGCACAGAATGGTCACTGGGAGAAGGGACCGGGCTATGAACTGTTTGCTGTGATGAAGAAGAAATTGGGCAAAAAGAAGGTCATCGCAGAAGATCTCGGATTCCTGACACCCAGCGTGATCCGCCTGGTGAAGAAAACAGGCTACCCGGGAATGAAGATCCTGCAGTTTGCTTTTGATGCGGGGAATGACAGTGAATATCTGCCCCACAATTATGATAAAAACTGTGTAGTCTATACCGGAACCCATGACAACGATACTACGGTAGGATTTCTGCAGAACATGCCGGAGAAGGATCGGAAGTTCGCGAAAAAGTATCTGGGACATAAGAATGATAAAAAGCTCTGCTTTGAGATCGTCCGGGCGGCATTGTCCAGCTGTGCGGATACCGCAATCATTCCTATGCAGGATTATCTGGAGCTGGATGGCAGTGCCAGGATCAATATTCCCTCCACGTTAGGATGCAACTGGAAATGGCGCATGGATAAGGATGCACTGGATCCGAAGCTGGCGAAGAAGATCTATAAAATGGCAAAATTATATGCAAGGCTGTAGCCCTTGATTAAAAAACTTCTGGTAGAGATACCGGGAGTTTTTATTTACACACTTAAGTAAAATATATTAACAAAAGTAAATTGCAAAAGATATTGCGATATGGTATTCTTAGATTTAGATGGAATAGAATAATGTAAAAGAAAGGAATGGATATAACAATGAAAAAATATAAAGGAATTATTTTCGACCTGGATGGTGTGATATGCTGTACGGATCAATATCATGAACGGGCATGGAGAGAAATGGCAGAAGAGTCTGGAATATATTTTGATCCTGCTGTCAGCAATAGATTGCGTGGAGTATCCAGAGAGGAAAGCCTGGAAATTATACTGGAGCATGCAGGAAAAGTTTTTTCTCCGGAAGAAAAAAAGAAAATGGCAGAAAAAAAGAATGCTATTTATATAAAATTATTAGACCGGATGTCTCCCGGAGATTTGGAAGAGGATGTTCGATCAACGTTGGAACAACTGCGAAACAGAGGATGTCTTCTGGCAATTGGATCATCCAGTAAAAACACAAGAAAAATATTGGATAAGATAGGTCTGGGCAATTATTTCGATGCAGTGTGTGATGGAAATGAAATTACACATTCCAAACCGGATCCAGAAGTGTTTTTAAAAGCTGCCGGGAAAATAGGTCTTGCAGTGTCGGAATGTCTGGTGGTGGAGGATGCATGTGCCGGAATAAGTGCAGCTTCAGCGGGAGGATTTGACAGCGCAGGACTGGGAGATGCCGCAAAAGACAAAAATGTTACCTGGGCTTTAAACACATTTGGCGATTTGAAAAACATCGTAAAATAAACAGGAGGTTATGGTATGGCAGGGATAGGGCAATGGTTTCAGTTTGAATCCAAAGACGATAAGGAAGCAAACCGGAAAAAGTATTTTCAGAAAATGTTTCCTTATGGGGAAGAACAGAAAACAGCAGATGAAAAAATGCTGATGGCGTACATGACAGACAGGATTCCAATGACGGAAAAACTGTATCAGTTTCTGTTGGTAAAAGAAATACTAATGGCAGATGCGGTTTCCGATGAGGAAAAAACCGAGAAACTGGCATCATGGTATAACAGTAAATTATTAAAACAATGGAGTGAGAAGGACCGCTATGTCATTATGGCAATTGCGGAAATGGATAAAAACAGAAAGACATCATCAGCAATATTTGAAGAAGCAGATGTGTCTGCAGCAGCAGAGAAATTCAAAAAATATTCCCAAGATTTTAATAATTATAAAGACTTAAATAAAAATGTTTTGCAAAAGTGTATTGACAATATAAAAGAAAAGATATATACTTACTTTTGCAAATAAGTTTAACAAAAGTATATTTGCAGAGAAGGTACTCACGAAAGGAGAAAAGAAATGAAAAAGGATTTTTTAAAGAAGGTAATGGCAGTTGTGGTTGTTGGGGCTATGACAATGGGGTTAGTTGCCTGTGGAAACGGAAATTCCGGAAATGTATCAGAAAGTACGCAGAATCAGGAAAATTCTGTATCCGGAGAGGAAAAGGAAACAAACGCAGAAGGATATCTGGTAGGTTATTCTTTAAACTCTATGGATTCTACAATGAAGCAGATGGCAGATTATTTTGAAAATGTTGCCCTGGAGAGAGGATGGACTCCGGTTTTGCAGAATGCAAACGGTGATGTATCCACAGAATTAAATAATATGGAATCTTTGATGAATATGGGCTGTGATGCTGTGGTGATTATGGGCTGTGACACCGAAGGCTCCGCAGCAGCGATTGAAGAATTGGGAGCCGCAGGAGTGCCCGTAATTATTGCAGGACGAGCAATCAACGCCGGTGAAGACAGTTATTATACATATGTAGCAGGCGATCATCATGAAGCAGGAAAAGTACAGGCAGAATATCTGAATAATCTGTTAAAAGAAGATGATGCTTTGGAACTGCAGATTGCATTTTTGTACGGACAGTCCGGTTCTTCTTCTGTTGAACAGAGATATGAAGGATTTGAAGAAAATTGCCTGAAGGGTGAATACGCGGACAGAGTACATCTGGTAGCAAGCCAGTATGCAGAATTTGATACACAGAAAGCATATGATATTACAACAGATATGCTGACAACTTATCCGGAAATCAATTGTTTTGTGACACAGTCTGATGAACAGGCAGCAGGTATCATCAATGCGATTAAAGCAAAGGGAGCATCAACCGATGATTACATTATTGTCTCCATTGACTGTTCAACAACAGGTCAGTCTTATCTTAAATCCGGCGAACTGGATGCAACCGTATTGATGGCAATGAGACAGCTTGCTGTATCCAGTGCAGACTATGTGGAATCAGCAATCGAAGGAAAAGAAGTAGATAAGAAGAACCAGGTAGAAGGATATTATCAGATTGTGACTCCTGACACTTATGAAGAGGTAATGCTGGCAAATGGAATGACCCCGGCAGAATAGTAATTATTTTATTCGGGAGGCGTATGGGATGAAAGTACTGGAAGTGAAGGATGTCAGTAAAAGTTTTTATTCGACGCATGCATTGACACGTGTCAATTTTGACCTGGAAAAAGGTGAAGTGTTGGCTCTGGCAGGAGAAAACGGAGCTGGAAAGTCAACTATGATGAACATATTGCTGGGGAGTTTTACACCCGATGAAGGAACTATGCTGTTAAATGGGAAAACATATGAACCTAAAAATCCCAGTGATGCACTTCAGAAGGGAATCTCTATGATTCATCAGGAATTGTGCCTGGTGCCCAGCATGACTGTGGCAGATAATGTATGGATAGGACGTTGTAATCAATTCTCACGTTGTGGCATTTATATGCCACAACTGTGTGAAGAACGTACACAGAAGTTGTTTGATGATTATGGGATTGATCTGAATCCAAAGGAAAGTGTTAAAAATCTGAGTACTGCACAGATGCAGATGGTAGAAATAGCGAGAGCTATTTCCTATGGTTCCCAGATCGTTATAATGGATGAACCTACCAGTGCTTTGTCAGACAAGGAAGTCAAAGTGCTGTATAAAATTATCCGAAGACTTACACAAGAAGGGGTCTCGGTATTATTTATCAGTCATAAATTGGAAGAAGTATTTGATCTTGCGGATAGAGTGACAATTTTCCGTGACGGTCATATGGTCGGTCTGCATCAGGTGAAAGAAATGACGATGGATGATCTGATTGACGGAATCGCAGGGAGAAAGGTAGAAAATTTATATCCGAAGAGGGAACAGAATCCTGGAAAGATCCTTTTGGAAGTAAAAAATCTTAGCAAAAAAAATATATTTGAAAATGTCAATTTTGAAGTGAGAGCCGGAGAGGTACTTGGATTTGCCGGACTTGTAGGAGCCGGAAGAACAGAAATTATGCAGGGAATCTACGGCATTGCACCTGCGGATAATGGTGAAATCCTAGTAGACGGCGAAAAAGTTGTAAATAAAACTCCGCGACAGGGATTGAACCACGGCATTGCAATGGTGACAGAAGATCGATTGAGACAGGGCGTTATTAAGAAAATGAATGTCCAATTGAACATGACATTGTCTTACTTCTATAAGATATGCAAGGCGGGAATTATCAGTTTTCGAAAAGAAGATACGGATACCGAAGACATGATTAAAAAACTCCATGTGAAAACAGCAGGAGCCAAGGCACCTATCTGGTCGCTGTCAGGTGGAAACCAGCAGAAGGTAATGTTAGGCAGGGCACTGCTTACGAAACCGAAGATATTAATTCTGGATGAACCGACAAGAGGCGTGGATGTAGGAGCCAAAAGTGAAATTTATGAATATTGTAATATGCTTGCAGCGCAGGGAATGGCTATCATTCTGATTTCCAGTGATTTACCTGAAGTAATGGGAATGAGTGATAGAGTCATGGTAGTAAGAGAGGGGCATATTGTTGCTGCTCATAATAGAGGCGATGCAACTGCGGAACAGATCATGAGTGAAATGTTTGGTCTGGTACAGCCGCAGAAAGTGGAGGGCTAGAAATGCAAAAGAAAAATCACAAAAAATTCGGTAAATATAATCTATTAATCTTCTTTTTACAAAACCGTGCATTTTTGCTGGTAATGATTTTTTTCATTCTGTTGACTTTATCAACAGATACATTCCTGACAAAGGGAAATTTAATGAGTCTGATCAGACAGATTGCGGCAAATGGAATTATAGGTGTGGGATATACGTTCCTGTTAGCATCGGACAGCGTTGACTTGTCTGCCGGTTATATGATGTGCATGATTGGAATTATCGGAGGTCTGTTAAGCCAGACAGGTATGCCGTTTCCGTTATTGCTGCTCATCTGTGTTGTGATTGCAGTGTGCTGTTCATCTACAAATGCCGTTATCGAAAATAAATTCGGATTACCGCCATTTTTGGTAACTTTGGCTATGCAGCAGATTTTTCGTGGCGTATTGATGCTTTTGTCAAACGGTTCGCCCATCAGTGGATTGAACGAAGGGATTCTTTTCATGGGTCAGGGATATGTCGGACCGATTCCTTTTTCCGTATTGCTGATGCTGGTATTCATCATAGCAGGTCATATTATTTTTAGCAGGACACAGTTTGGAAGAAATGTAATTGCGGTAGGAGGAAATCCTGATGCAGCCAGAGTATCGGGTATCAATGTAGAACGAACCAGAGTATACGTTTCGGCGTTACTTGGATTTACTATCGCAATCATGGCTATGGTATCCTGCGGACGTGTTGCATCAGCGCAGACAACTTTGGGCGGAGACACTGTAATGGATATTATTGCAGCGGTAGTTATCGGAGGCACTCCTATGGGAGGTGGCTCGGGAACGGTAGGTGGAACATTATTCGGATGTCTGGTAATCGGTCTGATCAGTAATGGATTAAATCTGTTAAAGGTATCCAGCTACTGGCAGATGGTATCTAAAGGAGTAATCATACTGGTAGCAGTAATTCTGGATGTATACACAGAGCGTGTATTTGACCGTATGAGAAAAAAGGAGTAAGTGAAATGATAGATTTGAAGAAAAAGCCTTTTTTCCTGGACGAGGAAGCTTGTCAGTGGGTAAAAAAAACATTGGAAGGCATGTCGGATGAGGAAAAAGTAGGTCAGCTTTTCTGTGAAATCTTGTGGGACAGACCCGGACGGGAACCGGAGGACCTGTTTGAGGTCATTGAACCGGGCGGCGTGATGTATCGACCGTTTCCAGGAGAAAAAATGCATGATTTTTCAGAAAGACTGCAGAAAAAAGCTAAAATTCCTCTTTTGATTTCCTGCAATCTGGAAAGAGGAGGTTCCGGCGGTAACGGTGGACTGACGAATGGTACCTATGTGGCAAGTCCCATGGGATGTGCAGCAACGGATGACGCACAGGCAGCATATGACCTTGCGGCGGTAGCATGTGAGGAAGGCGGCGCATGCGGAGTCAACTGGACTTTTGAACCGATCATCGATATCGACAGAAATCCGGAGAACCCTATTACAAATGTACGTACCTATGGAAGCGATCCGGAGAGAATTCTGAGAATGGCAAAGGCATACATAGACGCGTGCCGTGAGAGAAAATTTATCTCAACAATTAAACACTTCCCGGGGGATGGTGTGGATTACAGAGATCAGCATCTGATGAGCAGCGTTAATAGTCTGTCCGTGGAAGAGTGGGATGCGACTTACGGACATCTGTATCAGGAACTCATTGATTACGGTGCACCGACGGTGATGTGTTCTCATATCAGACAGCCGGAATTGTGCAGAAGAATCCGTCCGGAAATCCGCGATGAAGAAATCATGCCAGCATCACTGAGCAGTGAACTTATGCAAGGCGTATTGCGGGAAAAAATGGGATTTAACGGTCTGATTGTAACGGATGCCACACAAATGGTCGGATTTACCTGTAGTATGCCACGACATCTTGCGGTTCCGGCATGCATTGAGCGCGGCGCGGACATGTTCTTGTTCACAATTAATCAAAAAGAAGATGTCGGATATATGCTGGATGGTTTGAAAAAAGGTCTGTTGAGCCATAAGCGCCTGGATGAAGCGGTAACCAGAATATTGGCACTAAAGGCGAGTATAGGACTACACCAGGGTAATCCTGTTCCGGGCAGAGAGGCACTGGCCTGCCTGCAGAGCAGAGAACATCAGGCAGCGGCAGAACGAATCGCTGACCAAAGCATTACACTGGTCAAAAATAAAGAGAATCTGCTGCCTTTGACACCAAGGAAAACTCCTAAAATTAAATTGATTCAGATTACAAATGAAAGACTGCCGGAAAGTGGAATTTTGGAGGAAGTGGAGCTGTTCAAAGAATTGCTGGAGAAAGAAGGCTTTGAAGTAAGCTATTTTAAAGACGGTAAATATCCGGATGTGGATTTTTCATTGGAAGATTATAAGAAAGAAACCGATCTGGTAATTTATTTTGCGAATATGAAAGTAGGAAGCAACCAGACCACCATAAGAATTACATGGGATGACTTTTTGGGTGAGAGCTCTCCCAAATATGTATGTGATCTTCCTTCCTTGTTTTTGTCCTTTTCCAATCCCTATCACCTGGTGGATGTACCGATGGTAAGGACTTATATCAATGCATATACCTGCAATGCAACAACTGTATATGCTATGGTGGAAAAGCTGATGGGACGAAGTGAATTTAAAGGGATTTCTCCTGTGGATCCGTTTGCGGGATTGTGGGATACAAAATTATAGGGGGCAAAGATGTCAATTTTAGAAGTATTAATGATTGTATGTTTTGGCTTGGCATGGCCCATCAATTTATATAACAGTTGGAAGAGTAAGTCCACTAAAGGAAAGAATCTTCTGTTTATGAGCTTTATTGTACTTGCTTATGTGTTTGGCATACTGAATAAATTATTAGTATCTGTTGATAACGCAATTTATTTTTACTGTCTGAATGAATTTATGGTGTTGGCTGATTACATTTTGTATTTTTGCAATCGAAGCAGGGAAATTAAAAAAGGTATCTGTCGCAACTATACAGTGGTGTACAGATAAAAAGATCAGGTCATCAAAATATTTTTAATTTTGATGACCTGACTTTGAAAAAAGCGTTTTGCAAAAGAGAAAAATATGTTACACTATTATTTATGAGGACACTGTCTGCGAGCAAAGGGGGAACTATGGATATTAAACAGGATAATCAGATAATTGTGAGTAATATTGATGTCAGAACGGCAAATCGGATCCGGGTATTACAACTTTTATTTCATGAAGAGAACCTGACACAAATGGACATAAAAAACAGGCTGCATCTCAGTGGACCTACAGTTACGCAGGCAGTTCAACTGTTTATGGGAGCCGGACTTGTTCGCGAAGGAAAAGAAATGCCTTCTTCCGGGGGACGCAAGCCACATTTGATAGAATTTTGTTACGATGCATATCATGCAGTTGGTGTGGAAATACGTAAGCATCATGCAGACATCTGTGTGATTGACCTTCATGGGCGTGTGACTGCCAGAAAAGTATATCATATTCTCTTTGAAAACAATGATACCTATTGGAAACAGATCAATGAGTTAATTCATGAGACGATGGAAATCAATAAAGATGTAAAAAATATTCTGGGTGTGGGGATCGCTTTTCCCGGAGAAATTTCACCTTCGGGGAAGATGGTTTACCGGGCAACTGTTTTGGGACGCAAAAACCTGGCATTGGATATTGTGCAGAAAAATATAGATTTTCCTATCCATATAGAGTATGGTGCCAATGCTGCCGGATTTGGAGCAGTATGGAGAGCGGATAATCTGCAGGATGCAGTTTATATTATTGTTACTAATAATGGTGTAGCAGGATCAGTAATATTGAACAATAAGATATACAGTGGTCTTTCGGGAAAATCGGGAGCATTTGGACATATTGTACTGGATCCAAACGGAAAAGAATGTTTTTGCGGAGGAAGAGGCTGTTGGTCAGCGTATTGTTCGCTTTACAATCTGATTGGAAATGAAGAAGATAAGCTACAGACATTTTTTGAAAAACTGGATGCAAAAGACCCGGAAAGCATGAAACGATGGGATGAGTACCTGACACATTTTGCACAGGCGGTGGGAAATATTTTTCTGAGCTATGATGCGGATATCATTATAGGAGGAGAACTTGCCTCCTACCTGGAGCCACGGCTGCAGGAATTGAAAGATAAGGTAAATGCTTATCCGGTTCTTGCAGAAGAAACACAGAAAATTTGTGTAGATGTGGACTCTGTGAATCCGATGGCAGAGGGAGCAGCCCTTACGTTTGTATCACAATTTTTGAATAACGAATTGGAAGGTTTTCGACTGGAAGATATACAGTAAAACAGCAGGGATCCATGAATGTGGACTCCCTGCTGTTTTAATTATGGGCTTTAGCCTGTTGAGTGCATCGGAGTTTCTCCAAACGGAGAAATGGAG
>OGDN01004633.1_pt1 | contig 11954 bp, 14 predicted proteins | sample 1570271 | NCBI WGS metagenome assembly OGDN01 (sample SAMEA4384481, study PRJEB24528) | human gut metagenome | reverse complement strand
AAGTACAGATATTGTATTTCTGCATGATGGGAACATAGGGAGTCCATATAAAGGCCTTGAACACAGGACATGACGGATCTCTGTCTACCGGTCATGCAAACTCTACAAGAGATATGCTAAGCAGACTGGAAACGATGGTACTGCAGGGAAATGCAGGCCTTCCGCTTCCGGCGATACGGCAACAGATTTCCTCCGCACTGGACATTGTAATCCACTTGTCGAGACTCAGGGACAAGTCCCGAAGAACGATGGAGATTACCGAAATTCTGGGATGCAGCGGAGGCGAATACCAGTTGAATCCGCTATTTGTTTTTCAGGAAACACAGGGCAGTACGCTTCATAAGGTTCAAGGGAGACTGATGCGGACCGGAAATTCATTAAAAAATGATTATAAGCTGAGACTGCAGGGAATGAGCAGTCAGATTTAGGAAAAGTATGAAGAAAGAGAAAAGTCGCAGAAACAAGCGAGAAAAAAAGAGTAAAAGAAAACAGAAATATATTCCACAGAAAGCATTATTTGGAAATGGTGAAGATTACTATATTTACCGGATGAGTTTTGTGGAAAAGCTGACAGGCGGGGCGCTTGGTTTTCTGGTCGGAGCATTTGTGTGCATGACATTTTTCCGAAACTTCCTTTTGTCCGGGATAGTGGGAATACTTCTGATATTACCGGGTATCGGCAAATATCGGGAATTTCTGAAAGCCAGAAGACAGAAAGCACTTCTGATCCAGTTCCGTGACATGCTGGAGTCTCTGACTGCATCATATTCTACCGGAAAAAATACGCAGGGAGCTTTTGAAGATGCATATGGAGACATGGCAGATATTTATGGAAAAAAAGCAGACATTGTGCACGAGATTGAAATGATTGTGAATGGTATCTACAATGGTCAGAATATAGAAGCGTTGCTGAAAAATTTTGCAGAGAGAAGCCATCTGGATGATGTAGAAAGCTTTGCAACGATTTTTGAAGTGTCCAGCCGTTATGGTGGAAATCTCAAAAAAGCAGTGGGAGATACCTATCGGATCATCAATGAAAAGATCGAGATGGAAATGGAGATAAGGACACTTCTGACTGCAAACAAGAATGAGCTGAACATCATGCTGCTGATGCCGTTGATCATCATGGTTACACTCAGCGGGATGGGAAGTATGTCCATTGTACAGAATACACCGCTCAATGTCCTGACCAAAGTTATTGCACTGGCACTGTTTGGAACAGCATATTACATTGGCAGAAAAATTATAGATATCAAGATATAGGGGACAAAGATGAATGATTATTTTCAGTTGATTCTTATGATAATATGTACGCCTTTTGCATTGGTATGGATTTGTCTGGCAATAACAAAGGGAAAGAAATATGCTACGTACACCAAGAGTACATTTGCCAGAGAATTTCAGATGAGCAAATTGTTCTGTGTCGGATTTGCACTGATGCCGATTCTGCATATGGGAACAAAGACCAGACGTGCAAAGCTGAAAATCAAAGAGATTGCAGAGATCAAGGGCAAGAAGTATGCGGAATATTACTATTATATTTTGCAGGGCGCCAAGATCACATATGCATATACTGTGTTCCTTGTATTTATGCTTCTTTCGGTCCTGGCGGGAAGTGTGGAGGCGGCACTTCTGGGAGTTATCTTCAGCGTGCTGGTAGTCATGTATATAGACCTATCTTTGCAGGACAAGCTGACAGCCAGAAGGCAGGAGATCCTGATGGATCTTCCACAGGTGTTGTCCAAGCTTACGCTTCTGGTCAATTCGGGAATGGTTCTCCGCGATGCATGGAAAAGAACAGCGATTACAGGAGAGCGTGCATTATATAAAGAAATGCAGAACACCAGTCTGGAGATTGACAATGGAATCATGGAAGCAGATGCATATCGCAATTTCGCAGATCGTTGCAGTGTAAAGGAAGTGCGCAAATTTACGTCGCTGATCTTACAGAACCTGCAGAAAGGTAATGAAGAGTTGGCACTGTTTCTGGGAGACATGTCGACAGAGATGTGGGAAATGAAGAAAAATGAGGTGAAGCAGAAAGGCGAAAAAGCCAATTCAAAACTTCTGCTTCCGGTATTTCTGATCTTTATCGGAATTCTGATACTGATCCTGGTTCCGGTAATGAGCGGATTAGGATAATAAAAGGCAGATGCCGTTTATTATAAATAACAGACATTTCATGAAGGAGGAAAAGAGAATGTTAGAAATGTTGAATAAAATGTGGATTGGAGCAACTTGTAGATTACATAATTTTGTGGAAGATTTCAAGCACGAAGAAAAAGGTGCGGCAGAGATCGTTGCGATCATTCTGGTGATCGTAGTGGTCATTGCGGTCGTAGTTGTTTTCAGAGAAAGAATCATGGATCTTGTCTGGCAATCAACAGTGCCTACGTGTTTTTTGACAAGACATTGAATGCCGAGGCGAACAGCATTGCCAGCGGAATATCTGCTGCGACCGGACAGGCATGGCTGTATCCGATCATTAAATATTCCTACCTGTTCTGCTGTGCAGTCGTCTACTCCGGTCAGGACTTATCCAGTCTGATGAAAGGGGACGAAGTCGCTGTATGGAGAGCAAACGACAAAGTGAAACTCAATTATAAAGAATATCTGAAACTGTTTCTGCTTGTCTCCATGATCAGTGAGAACAATGAAAAGAAACTTCTGGTCAGGACAGCGGACTGCATTCAGCTGAATACCGGAAAGAGTCTGAGCAGCAAATATACGATGCTGACGCTCCGGGCTGATGTGAAGGCAGAGACGACATTTTTACCAAAAGTTCCAGCACTTCTCGGAAGAAGCAACTCCGATGAAGAGAGTCAGAAGACGATAAAATATCAGGGAATACTGGGGTATTAGGAGCAAAGATGAAGAAAAGACAAAAAGGTTCTATCACAGTAGAAGCAACGTTGTTTCTGCCATTATTCTTTCTGGCATTTGTCAGTATTTACAGTCTGATATCGTTTACCAGAGCACAGCTGATTGTACAGTATGCGGCAGATCAGGCGGCAAAAGAAGTGGCACAGTACAGCTATATTCTGGAAAAGATCGGAATTCTGGATTCTTTGGACGGACTGAATTCCAGGTCAGAGGATTTTGAAAAAAATATAAAGTCTATTGAAGAACAGCTGCAGACAGTTCAGCAGGCAGGAGAAAATGCCCTGAACGGAGAAGATCCTGTAGGTAATACGATAGAAGCCGGAAAAGCAGCGAAGGATGTCTATGGTACGGTCAGTGGTTATGTGGATGATCCGGAATCGTTTATTTCCGGGGTACTGACAGTGTTCAAAAAAGATGCAATCAATGGCATTTCTACATACATGGTTAATACGGTGGCAAAATCCTGTGTCATGAAACAGTTATCTGTTGCCGGAGGCGGACAGGATCCGTTAACTTATGCGGAAAAACTTGGGATTTCGGATATGAATATGTCAAAGACTGTCTGGTGCCAGAATAAGACGAGAGATATCAAGATCATAGTCGATTTTAATATGAATAATCAGGTACCCTTTTTTAGAATGAAGCCGAGACATTACAGAGTCTGTGCTTCTACACGGGTCTGGTCAGGAGTGTGATGAAGGAGAATATGATGGAAACCGTTATAAATACTACAGCAAAAAAGAAAAAGATATTTTTTCTGGCGTTTCTTCTGATAGAAGTGGTGAGCTGCTTTTTGTTTTATAGGTACGACTACCACTGGACGAAGATTCTTCGATATTTGTGCCTGACAGGATTTATGCTGGTCCTGGCAGTGATCGATCATGAAAAATCAATCGTGCCAAATAAGCTGCTGGTAGCAATGCTGGTCATTCGTGCAGTGCTTCTTGTTATCGAGGTCGCTGTATATCCGGTTTACTGGAAAGAAAAAATGATTTCTGCAGTGGGTGGAATGCTGGTTGGTCTGATACTGTTCCTTCTGGCTTATGTTCTTTCGAGAAAAAGTATTGGACTGGGCGATGTAAAACTGGCGGCGGTACTGGGATGGTATCTCGGGTTATCTCTGATCTGGTGGGATCTGGTAGCCGGACTTTTGCTGGCAGGAATCTATTCCGTGGTACAGCTGGCACGCAAAAAACTGAGTATGAAAGATTCCATTCCGTTGGTACCGTTTCTTGCAGCGGGAACGATCTTGATTTTACTGCTTGGATTTTAGGAGGAAGCTATGAAAAAACTGGTTGTTGTGGCAATGATCTTTTTGCTTGGGACTGCCTGGTGGAGTACGATTGACAATTTCGGAGTAAAAAAGGCGGAATACAGACAGCACATTGCAGCAGCTGAAAAATATGAAAAACAGCAGATATATTATGATGCAGTTCTGGAATACAAAAATGCACTGGAAGAAAACCCGGATCAGGGTGATCTGTGGATAAAAATTGCACAGGATTACAGAAATCTGGGTTCAGATGATGAGTTCGAGGAAGCCTGCAATCAGGCGATCAGTCTCGAGGATGATAAACATGAGGCGTTATTTATGCTTACGGATTATTATCTGGAAGAGGGACGAAGAGAAGATGCGATCGCACTTCTGAAACGGCAGGCAGAAAAGACAAAATACAATGGTGATATCAAAGAAAAATTACAGTCACTGGCAGGAGAAGTGCAGACAGTCAGTGCAGATTATGATGAGATCTCGACAGAGTGCAGTGGATATATGTATGTAAAATCCGGAGATCTGTATGGATTCTTGAACAGCAGCGGACAGGAAATCCTGCGGCCGGAATATCAATCAGTCGGATTATTTGGAGACTGGGGAGTTGCACCGGTTCAGAAAGATGGGGAAAGTTACTACATTGATACAAATAATTATAAACGCCGGCAGCCGGAGGAAGCTTATCAGTATCTGGGAACAGAGAAGCAGGGCATTATACCGGCAGAGAAAGATGGAAAATGGGGATATCTCAACAGACAGTTTCAGCCGCTGACAGAGTTTATCTATGATGCTGCAACACCGATTCTGGATGGTTTTGGTGCAGTGAAGCAGGGAGAAAGTTGGGCGCTGATCGGGGATGACCTTCAGATGGCTACAGATTTTGTTTTTTCAGATGTGTTGCAGGATGAATGGGGCTTCTGTTCGAGAAACGGAGTGGCTTTTGTAAAAAGTGGTGAGCAGTACATTCTTGTGGATGCAGAAGGAAAGCAGCTTGGAAGTGAAAGTTATGAAGCAGCGTATCCATTTGTATCCGATCAGCCGGCAGCAGTCATGCAGAGCGGCAAATGGGGATTTGTTTCTATAGATGGCAGTAAGACACTGGAATGTATGTTTGCGGGGGCAAAGAGTTTCTCGGGAATTGGATATGCACCGGTCCAGACCGACGATGGCTGGGGATATATAAAACAGAATGGAGATATTGCAGTGCAGCCTCAGTTTGAAGATGCCAAAGCATTTAACAGCAGAGGAATCGCACCGGTAAAAACAGACGGAAGCTGGAAACTGATTCAGCTGGATATTTATTAGGAGGGACAGCAATGGGATTTTCATTTGATTTTACGGGAGAAAGAAATGTGATTGTATATCAGGCGGAGGCTGGTATGGTATTGGATGAAAATATATACAGATTGTTGAGAAGCGAGCTGATGGAAGAATACATCCTGTCGTTTGAAACAGAAAATACCAGTAGGGAATGTCGGTTTTATTATGACATTACCGGATGCACGAATATGAGAGCCTGGATGGGAGAACATGGATTTCTGGAAAAAAGAAAAATGAAAAAGAAGATTGAAGAGATGCAGAAGCTTCTGACCCGAAATGGAATTCCGAAAGAAATGATTGAACAGGAAATGCAGTATATGTTTGTGAATGATGAGGACGAAGAGGTTCGGCTTGTCTGCATTCCGTTAAGGGAAAATACATATATGGAAACAAAGCGCGGAAAAGCAGAAGACAGCGGATTACCACCACTTCCGAAAGAAATTCCGGTTCCGCCGGAAAATGGAGCAGGCTTCCAGAATTATACAGGTCCGGCAGTACAGAAGAAACCGGAAATGGACAGCCGGAATGAGGTCAGTCGGAATACAGAAAATTGGAATACAGAAGACTGGAATGCACAGGAAGAACTGTATGTTCCGCAGAAGAAGCATTTTTCACATCATACGGAAAATTCACAGCACATGGAGCATTTACAGGATATAGAACCTTTGCAAGACATAGAACCTGTGGACCAGAGATTTTTCAGAGAAGAATCTTTTGCAAAAGAAGACAGCGAGTTCCAGAGGGAGGAACCCGTACAGCATTTTGAGAAACCCGCCGACAGAGATGATGAAGAAGAGGATGGCACAGTACTTTTGTATGATCCGGATGATGAGGGAACAGTTCTTCTTAAAGTACCTCCAAAGATCAACGCCAGACTGATACGCCGTAATACGGGCGAAGAATTTGTGATCAACAAAGAAAGAACCAAGATAGGTAAAAAGGCAGCAGTCGTGGACATCTGCATTCAGGGAAACAAAACGATCAGCAGGGAACACTGCATCATTACATTTGAAGAAGGGGTATTTTTCCTGGAAGACTGGAGATGTATCTGCGGTAAATGCAGCACTGAATGGGGTGTTTGGCATGCAGAGATCAGACCTGGATAAAGATGGAAAACCAGAATTGCTCGTGATCGCAATGCAGAATGGGAAGATGACATTTACGGTATACAGAGTTGTAGATGGAGAGGTCAAAGCAGATGCAACAGTGAATGCCACTGATGGAATCGGAACAGCACTTCCGGAAGCTGATTACGGATTTACGCAGGAATGCTTTGGCAAAGAAGATGACGCTGGATGGACAGTAGGTTTTGCATCTTATGTATACGGAACAGATGCAGGTGACGGAACTCCGACTACAAAGTTCAGCATAGAGGCTTATAAGCTTCATGCGGATGGAACGACCATACAGCTGACGGAAGAAGATGCGGCCTCACTGGTGGGAATAGACCTGACAGGAGATCTATCAACGGTATTTGATCCATTGTCTGATGGTCTGGCTACAACGGAGAATGGTCTCCAGGATCTGGTATCGATCGTCGGAAATCTGAGTGCCGGAAGTGAAAATCTTGGCATTAATGTAAAAGATCATACAGTATTTGAGCAGTAAAGGGGAAGGTCATGCTGAAACATATACCGGAGACATACGAAATTATTGGCAAAATAGGATCTGGAAAAAGTGGTGATGTGTATAAGGCGTATCATAAAAACCTGCGTACTTATGTTGTGCTGAAAAAGGTAAAAACAGAGCTTCGAAATCTTGTAAACAATCGTGCAGAAGTAGATGTACTGAAAAATCTGCGTCATTCCGGGCTTCCTCAGGTCTATGACTTTCTGGAAGTGGACGGAGATGTGTATACTGTTATGACTTTTGTAGAGGGAAACAGTTTTGGACAGTATCTGGACAGCGGCAGAGAATTTGAAGAAAAATCTGTGATCATCTGGGCGAGACAGATCTGTGCCACGCTTTGCTATATGCATGAACAGAAGCCACCGATCGTACACGGGGATCTGAAACCGGAGAACATCATGCTGCGGCCGGATGGAAATATCTGCCTGATCGATTTTAATATTTCTGCCAGTCTGGATGGCGGTGATGCCTGGGTGACCGGATATACGAATGGATATGCGGCACCGGAGCAGATCGAAGCCATGCGGTATAACCAGAATGAACTGGATTCGTCCCACTGGAAAAAAGCAGATCCACGCTCGGATCTGTACAGCCTTGGGGCTACGCTCTATCATCTGCTCTGTGGAAAGAAACCGGCGGTGGATGAAGACGGCTATGCAGAAGATATTCAGGATATGGGGCGAAAGGTCAATACAGTTTTTGCAGCGATCATCATGAAGTGTCTGGAACCGAATCCGGATAACCGTTATCAGAGAGCAAGAGAACTGCTGAGTGATCTGGAACATATGTCTCTTAAAGAAAAAAGATATAAACGTCTGGTACTGAATCAGAAGATTATTACCGCTTCTGTGGCATGCTTGATGCTGCTCTGTGCAGCGATTGCAGTCATGGGATATTTAAGGATAGGGACAGATACCCGGAAAGAATATGACAATCTGGTATCGCAGGAGAAGCAGTATCTTGCGGAAGGCGACTATGAAAAAATGGAAGTCTGCTATCAGAAAGCATCAGATCTGATGCCGGACAGTCTGGATGCATATTACCAGAAGGCACTTTCCTGCAGCCAGAGACAGCAGTATGGTGAATGCATTGATTTTATCAATTCCAAAATCCTTGGAAATGAGAAGATCGCGAATCGCGAGGAAGATTTAAATAATGTCTATTATCTCCTGGGGGATTGTTATGCGAAGCAAGAAGATTATGCAAATGCCTGTGCAAGCTATGAGAAGGCGCTTCAGATTGCCCCGGATAATGGCAGTTATTACAGAGATTATGCAATTGCGCTTGCCTGTAGTGGAAATATAGAAGAAGCCAAAAATATTCTCAGTTCAGCAAAAGAAAAAGGACTGGATTCTGTTGAAGCAGATTATGTGCAGGGAGAGATCCTTTTTAATACGGAAGATTATTTAGGAGCGCGACAGATTTTTGAGGCATGCATTGACAAAACAGAAGATTCCTATGTGAAAATGCGTGCGTATATAATGACAGCAAGATGCATTGACAAGATGGAGAGCGGCACGACAGGAACACAGGAAAAGATTCGTCTGTTGGAAGAGGCAGAACAGGAACTTTCCGGAGATGGAAATATCGGAGTGCTGGAAGAACTTGCACAGGCTTATTGCGATGCAGGCGCAGAAGGCGATGATACTTATTATCAAAAAGCAATCGAAATATTTAAGCAGATAGAAAAGCAGGGAATGAGTGATTACGATACGGAATATAATCTCGCAGTCTTATATCAGAATGTAGGTGATTATTCCAATGCAGCGGAAACACTGGATAACATCCTTAAGACGTATGGGGAGGATTACCGTACATATAAGAGCCTTGCTTATCTGGAAGCTTCCAAACAGAATTCACTGGCGGTTGACCTCAGAAATTACAGCAAATTTGGAGAATATTATAAGAAAGCAGATGAGTTATATCAGAAAGAGTCTGCTTCCAATGCAAATGATGCGGATATGGAGCGACTCCAGGAACTTTACCAACAGGCAGTAGATAACGGATGGCTGTAATCTGAGAAATCAGGACAAAAGGCAGGGAGAGAAATGATAGTAGGAAAAATGATGTTTGCAGGAGGTCTGGCGGGAGTGATCTGTTGTATGGTTGCATTGTTGGTACTTCCGAGAATTTTTGAAAAGCAGAGAAAAAAGCTTCTGGAAAAACTGGAAGAGGAAATATGAGAAAGGAGAGAGAAAGATGAAAAAGAGTAAAGTAGCGATTCTGCTGGCAGCGGCATTGACTGTGTCCTGCATGAACGGGATGATGGTGCCGGCAAATGCGGCAGATCTTATTGTATCGTGCAGTGTAGTGTATGCCGGCGGAATTCGACTCAACAAGTCTAAAGTTCAGTTATATGCAGGCGGGAAAACAACGATAACAGCTGTTGGAGGAAATTCAAAAGTAACATGGACTTCCAGTAATTCTAAGATTGCTAGTGTGAGCTCACGTGGGAAAAGAGCTGTGGTAACCGCCAGAAAACCTGGGAAAGCTGTGATAACAGCTAAATATGGAAAGAAAAAACTTAAATGTACTGTGACAGTAAAAAAAGCCAAAACAGTCATAAATAAGAGTACTCTTAAAGGAACCTGGGAAGTTGATGTGCCGATGACAGTGAAAGTAAATAAAACTTCTATACGCTGGATTTATGGTTCGGCATTTTACTATGGAAATGCAATGAAATTTGCAAACAATGGAAGCTTTCTGTATTATGTCGGAGCCGGAAATGGTGGAAAAGGAAGCTATAAAATTGGCAGCAACAGTATCACTTACAGTGTAAGAACTTATGAAGAAGGCAGCCTGGAAAAAGGAACGATCAAGGTCATTAAAGGGAAGAATATACGCTTGATGACGAGATATGATATTTATAAGATTTACTGGAAGAAGAAATAAAAGTTGGATTTTGCTTCAAATCGAGAGTGTAAAATAAAGTGTGTAAGTTACTGGTAACAAAACTTACGCACTTTATTTTTTTATGTAATAGGAGCGTGCCCAGCAAAGCTGGGGCACACCAGTCGGTGAAAGTCCGACTATGGTAATCACCAGTGAGCCATATAGTCAAATCCGGTGCGTTGTAGTAATACAGGGTACTAAGCGGATGGGTAATGTAGCTTCATAAGAAGTGCTAACAATCATGCAGACCGCAACATAAAGTGAATCCTGCCGTATCGTAAATAAAACTTCTCTCAAAAGAGGAGAAAAGAGGAAGTCGAGCCTTGTCCTAATGGGCGAAGACCATGGAAATTGGGAAGAAACTGGAAAAGCACCAACGAAAATCCTCCGGTATATGGGGAACGGTATGTATGAAAGGTGTGCCCCGGAACTGGGGAGACCCTACTTATCACCAGACAGGTAAAGAAGAACCGTATAAGTAGAAGACGAAATCGGATTCTTGATAAGAGGGAGTCGGAGAGGAACATAGTACCAAAGACAGTTATGAAACAAAACATAGCCAAGGGAAGGTTCCTTACTTCATTCAAGTTTGTAGAGAGGGTAAGTGTGAGAGAATGTCATGAAGACTAACAACTCCAAAGAAAAAGTACGACAACTTCAAAACAAACTATATCTAACAGCCAAGAAATGCCAAAAACGAAGATTCCATGCGTTATATGATAAGGTATATTGGGACGATGTGCTGATTGAAGCATGGAAAAGAGTAAAAGCCAATAAAGGTTCCAGTGGAGTTGATGGTATCAGAATAGAAGATATAGAAAAGATGGGAATCGAGAAGTATCTAAAAGAACTCAAAAAAGAACTGATAGAGGGAAAGTATATCCCATCTCCAGTGAAAAGAGTGATGATACCAAAACCAGATGGAAGTGAAAGACCACTTGGGATACCGACAGTAAGAGACCGGATTGTACAAATGGCAGCAAAGATAGCCATAGAACCGGTATTTGAAGCTGATTTCAGAGAATGTTCATATGGATTCCGACCAAAAAGAAGTGCAAAACAAGCACTGGAAGTAGTAAGGAAAGCATGTAATAACAAAGGCTACTATGTTGTGGATGCAGATATAGAAAAGTTCTTTGATAATGTAAACCAAGACAAGCTGATGATACTGATAGAACAACGCATATCAGACCGAAGAATACTGAAGCTGATAAGACAGTGGATGAGGTCTGGGATTTTGTACGGAAGTATACTGACGATTTCAGAACTCGGAACAAGTCAGGGGTCAGTCATTTCACCACTACTGGCAAATATATATTTAAACACACTGGATAGACTATGGGAAAAGTATGGACGTACCCATGGGATTCTTGTAAGATACGCAGACGATACAGTAATAATCTGTAAAAACAAGAAAAGTGCGAATCATGCACAAAGCCTGTTGCAATATATCATGGGAAAGCTGGACTTAAGATTACATCCAGTAAAAACGAAAATAGTAAACATGTGGGACGGAACAGAAGGATTCGACTTTCTTGGACTGCACCACAGGAGATTTTCAAAAATAAATAAGAAAGGGAACCGATATGGAGAGACATATCAATACCCAAGCAAGAAAGCCATGAAGAAAATGAAGCGGACTGTCAAAGAGAGTATAAATCAGAGATACCTGTTGGTAAAAACAGAAGAAGAATTGATAAAAGTTCTAAATCCTAAAATAACAGGATGGAGAAACTATTATAAAACAAGGAATGACAGAAAGTGGATGCGGGCAATAGACTGGTATATTTTATGTACATTTTGCAGATGGAATAATAAGAAACGTCAGCAGACGCGAAAACTAAAAGGACTGTATGCAACTAAGATACGATTACAGGAAAAAGGCTTACAACTAATGGAGGCATGACGTAATGCTGTAGAAAGAAGAATGTCGGAAAGCCGTATGAGGGAAAACCTCACG
>OGDN01004624.1_pt1 | contig 11977 bp, 13 predicted proteins | sample 1570271 | NCBI WGS metagenome assembly OGDN01 (sample SAMEA4384481, study PRJEB24528) | human gut metagenome | reverse complement strand
CGGAAGAGTATGTGGTGAATACACAGAAGGGAGAGGGTGTCCTTGCGGTAACCTACAAAAAGGACGGGACACCGGAGTATACCGCCCGGTATCCACAGATTTTAAAGCTTACCGAGAAGGTAAAGAACAGTGACGGCGAGATGGTTGATGAGACAACCTGTTATATTTCGGCAGATGCATTTGATGCCGGTTCCGAGATTGCGGATGATACCGCAGGAACCAACAAGCTTGCGCTGACGGAGCTTGCAGAGCTAGACGGCGTGTATTGTTGTAACAAGGGATATTGCGAATTTCGCCCGATCCAGATCGCTTATCAGAATAATGAATACAGCATCATCAAGAAGGATACTTCCGGCGGATTGTCGGCGTATGATCACATTATTCTGGATCCTAAGGTGATCCGAGAGGACGACATCATATATTGATACTACATTGGGAAAGGACGAATTACCATGATCAAAGATAATTTACAAAATGTCGAAGAAAATATCCGGCAGGCATGTTTACGTTCCGGAAGGGATGTTTCCGGGGTGACACTGATCAGTGTCAGTAAGACCAAGCCGGTAGAAATGATACAGGAGGCATATGAATACGGAAAGCGCGAGTTCGGTGAGAACAAGGCGCAGGAGCTTAAGGAGAAGTATGAGGTGCTGCCAAAGGATATTAAATGGCATTTTATCGGTCATCTTCAGACAAATAAGATCAAATATATCATCGGAAGAACCTGCCTGATCCATTCGGTTGATTCCCTGCATCTGGCAGAGGCAATCGAGAAGGAATGCGTAAAGCGCAATACCCATGTAGATATTCTGGTGGAGGTCAATGTGGCACAGGAGGCATCTAAATTCGGTCTCAAGCTGGAGGATACACTCGAGCTTGTCCGTCAGATTTCAAAACTGGAGCATCTGCATATTCGCGGATTGATGACGATAGCGCCTTTTGTCGAAGATCCGGAAGAAAATCGCAGTATTTTTCGTCAATTAAAGCAATTGTCGGTTGACATTGGAGCTAAAAACATTGATAATGTTGATATGAGTGTTCTTTCTATGGGAATGACAGGTGACTATCAGGTTGCCGTAGAGGAAGGTGCGACACATGTTCGTGTCGGCACAGGAATTTTCGGAGAGAGAAATTACGATATAAAATAGATGTGAGAGACATCGGGAGGTAAAGTTATGGCGAATCCATTAGGAAATCTGTTACAGTTATTGAGACTCGGAGACGATGAGGACTATGATGACGATTACTATGAGGATGATTTCGAGGACGATATCGATGAGGAGGAAGAGAGAAGTCTTCTGGCGGAAGAGCAGAGACGTCAGAAACGCTCTGAGCGAAAGAGCAGCCGTCGTTCCGGTTATGATGAGGAGGAAGGGGAGTCCCGTCAGCCGGCGCCGGAGCCAAGAAGAACTTCTGTACGTACAGCATCCAATAAGGTAGTTCCGATTCGGACAACTGCCAGGGGGTTAGAGGTATGCATCTGCAAGCCGAAGAATTTTGGGGATTCAACGGATGCGTGTGAGATGCTTCTTCAGGGGCGTGCTGTTGTGGTCAATCTTGAAGGAATTGACATTATGGAAGCACAGAGGATCATGGATTTCATCTCAGGATGCATTTTTGCAATTTCCGGTAAAATGCACCAGATCTCAAGATATATCTTTATATTCTCTCCGGAAAATGTTGACATTTCCGGAGATTATCTGGAGCTTTCCAGAGATGATGAGTTTGGGATTCCGACACTGAACAAGGAGTTCTAAGATGCGGCTGGTTTTTTATACCTTTCAATGTTTTTTCATTGTGCTGGATGTCATCGTTTTGTTGTATCTGCTTCGCAACATTCTTGTAATGATGCCGTTTGGCAGCAGCATTGTTCGGCTGATCGCCGTTCTAATGACACCCATGTGGTATCCGATGCAGTGGCTGGTGAAGCATTCAATCCTGTGCACTACAAAGTTTGATCTATGTCCGTATCTTTTGATCATAATACTGACTTATTTACAGGAACTTTGTTCCTGTTTCGTATAGGTAAGTGCTCGTAATGTAGCGGAAAACAAGGGTAAAATGATGATTTTGCCATTTATATGAACATTTTATAATTTTCAGAGGAGGTAAATTGTATGCTTACACCGATTGACATTCAAAATCATGTACTGAAATCCACTATGGGAGGATACAACAAAAAGGAGACAGACGATTTTATTGAATCAATTCAGGTCAGCTATGAACAGCTTTATAAGGAGAATAGCGATCTCAAAAAGAAAATCACGACGCTGAGTGAGGGTATCCAGTATTATAAGCAGATGGAGGGGACATTGCAGAAAACACTGGTGCTTGCTGAGCAGACAGCATCCGAGACGCTGGAGACATCCAAGACTGCGGCAGCGCAGGTTGAGAAGGAGTCCAGAGCAAAGGCTGAGGTAATGCTGCGTGAGGCAAAATCGCGTGCAGACGGGTTAGTAGCAGATGCACAGGAAAAGGCAAATAAGCTTACAAGAGAGTCTGAGGAGCGTGCGGCTTCTCTGAAGAAGGAGTCTGAGAAAACTGCTGCCGCATTAAAGCTGGAGTCTGAGACAAAGGCAGAGACGCTGACAAAGGAATCTGAGGAGAGGGCTGCGGCTGTCACAAAGGAGGCTGAGGAGAAGGCTCAGAAGGTGACAAGCGAGGCACAGGAGAAAGTAGATACACTTGAGAAGGAGTCACAGAAGAAGGCGGACGAGCTTGTTGCAGAAGCTGAGAAGAAAGCAGACAATATCATGTATAATGCGAAGGAACGTGCAGACCGCATTATGGCAGATACAAAGCAGTCAGCGGATGAAGTGATCAAGGATACACGCGAGAAGACAGAGGAGAAATTAGCAGAGTCCGGCAAGCAGATTGCAGAGCTTACCGGTATCGTCAGAAAGCTGATGGGCTGTTATGATGAATATAAACAGCAGTTTAACGATCTTCTGAATAAGCAGTTAGAGCAGTTGCAGGATGAGGATCTGAGCACAGCAGATTTAGAGGAGCTGTTAGAGTCCCAGCAGGTTAAAATGGCTGAGGAGCAGGTTGCTGCAAAGCAGAGTGTTGATGATATGGAGGAACACACCAGGGAGCTTGACCTTCCGGTTGAGGACACGGCTCCTGAGAGGAAAGAGGAAGAAAAGGCTGAGGAGACTGACATTCTTGCAGAGGGGCTTTTAAAAGAGGCAGAAGACAAGGCTTCTGAGGAGGAAACTTCAGGAGAAACTTCTTCTTTGAATATTGAGACTCCATCCGTTGATGAGGTTGCTTCCGGTATTCATGTTACAGCAGAGGAAGCAGTTGCTTCTTATACGGTACCGGAGGAGACAGAGGCAGAGAAGTCTGCAGATGATATCCAGTCCAAGTTAGAAGAGATTGATTCCATTGCCGAAGAGGCTTTAAAGGAGATGAAGCAGGAGTCATCTGAGAATCCATTTACAGCAGTAAACAACATGCTCGGAACCTCTTATGATGATTTTGTACCGGGACAGACGACAGAGACTGCCGGGGAAGCTTCTTCATCAGAGCAGGAGACAAAGGAAGCTGAAGAAACACCTGCACCGGTTGTTGCTGAGGCTGAGACGGAGAAGACGGAAGAATCTGTTGCAGACAGTACAGAGACAAAGGAGATTCCTCCGACAACAACGGATGAGCTTCCAACTGTTCAGGAGACATATGACACAGACACCTATGTAACTAATGAGACATACTTTGGTTCTGCAGATAATATGACATATTCAATTCCGGATCCTGCACCAAAGACAGAAGAGTCTGCGGAGGATGATTTCGCTGCAGGGATCAGCGGTGTAGATCCAACAGCAAACGGAACAATTCCACAGGCACCGGGTGAGCTTTTTACCGCACCAAGTGAGTTTGATAATGTTCCGGCTGCAGACGATGAATTCGCCGTAACCAAGCCGGAGGATCGTGCTTCTGAGGTTATGCCGGAGGAGACAAAGAGTGTGAGTCCATTTACAATGATTGATGCAGAGGAATAATACAGATTGGATGAAATATTTCGGCTGCTAATAATTACTGCCAGACCAGATGCAGTTTCCGCTTTGGTTTGGCAGTTTTTTTCGGAAAGGAATTTATAAACATGAAGAAGTATATCAAAGGTATTTTGCTGTTTCTTATACTGTTTGGAATCGACCAGTGGACCAAAAATGCGGCAACTATATATTTAAAGGGACAGGAGACTAAGAAGGTGTTGGGAGATTTCTTTGTGCTTCGTTACCTGAAAAATTACGGTGCTGCATTTGGCATTTTACAAAATAAACAGATATTTCTGATCCTGTTGACTGCTGTGATCTTGGTAATGATCCTGTATGTGTATATTAAGACGCCGGACACACCGCATTACCGTCTGATCCGGATATTCAGCATTATGCTTGCTGCAGGTGCAATGGGAAATATGTATGACCGCTTTGCGCATCGCTACGTCATTGATTTTCTGTATGCAAAGGTGATCGATTTTCCAATCTTTAATGTGGCGGACTGCTATGTTGTTGTATCTGCGGTGGTTCTTGCCATGCTGATCGGATTTTATTATCAGGAAGAGGATATGGCGGTCTACAAATTTGGCGGGAAAAAAGAAAAAGAAAGCAGTAGTCTGTAACATTACCGGAAATAATGAGAAAAAGTCAGTCTATATATTTGCAGTAAATGATGAGGAAGAAAATGACAGAAGAACGATATGAATTTACAGTTGCTCCGGAAGAGGAGGGAAGACGTCTGGATGCGTATCTGGCACAGAAGCTGCCGGATTATTCCAGATCATTCCTACAGAAGAATATTAAAAGCAAAGCAGTTTTGATCAACGGGAAGGCAGCGAAAGCAAGCTATAAGGTGATGGAACAGGATCAGATCGTGTTTGAGGCACCGGAACCGGTAGAGCCTGCGATTGTACCCGAGAATATTCCACTTGATATTTTATACGAGGATGACGATGTGATCGTGATCAATAAACCCAAACAGATGGTGGTGCATCCGGCACCGGGACATTATACCGGAACGATCGTCAATGCATTAATGTATCACTGTAAGGATTCCCTTTCAGGGATCAATGGCGTTATGCGTCCGGGAATCGTGCATCGTATCGATCAGGACACAACCGGTGTGATCGTTGCCTGCAAAAACGATTATGCACATCAGTGCATTGCAGAACAGCTTAAGGAACATTCGATCACGCGAAGGTATCATGCAATCGTACTCGGATCCCTTGCAGAAGATGGTACCGTAGAGGGGAAGATCGGTCGTCATCCGGTTGACCGCAAGAAGATGGCGATCAATGAAAAAAACGGCAAAGAAGCCGTCACACATTATCATATTCTGGATGAACTCAATGGCAAATACACTTATGTGGAATGCCAGCTTGAGACGGGACGCACGCATCAGATCCGTGTGCATATGGCAAGCATTGGTCATCCGATTCTGGGAGATCAGGTATATGGTCCGCAAAAGTGTCCGTTCCGGTTGACAGGTCAGACCCTGCATGCAAAGGTTCTTGGCTTTATTCATCCAAGAACGAAGGAGTATATGGAATTTGAGGCACCGCTGCCGGAGTATTTTGAAAAGCTTGTAACACAGCTTTCTGCAAAAAAGAACATATGATATTTTTCGGATGATGAAGCTGCGAGCAAATCAGACCTCTCTGTACTTACTCGATCTACACATGTAGAACAGGTCTGGAAAGTGATATAAGCGACATACATGATTGATTAAAATAGTTTTGTGGACACAGTAAAATAATAATTTATCATGTGCATATTCAAATCTGGAATGATGCATATTAACATAATTCTACATCTGTAGCATGTTTGTAATACAACAGTAAGACAAAATACAATTTCGAAAATCGATATCGCTTGGTGTAAATAAAATGTAATATACTTAATTTTTGTGCAAAGTGAATTAAAATGCATGTAATTTTTTAGACATATTCCCGTTGACGAAAGACTTCTAAGTGAGTAGAATAAAAGCAGACTGGGTATGATTGGAATGACATAACTGTAGAATGCAATTGCAAAATGAGAACACAATTGTAGAAAACGTGTACCCTTTTTCTGTTAATGACATTATTATGGGGGTTACTTTGAAACTGGAGGATAATTCATGAAAGAGATACGTTTACATGAAGGTGAATTAAATGTTATGGAGCTTTTATGGTCTAATAAGGCACTGGCTGCCAGAGATATTTCCAAGATCATCAAGGAATATATCGGCTGGGAAAAAAACACAACCTATACGGTGATCAAACGTCTGATTGATAAAGGCGCAATCACCAGAGAAGATCCGGGCTTTATCTGTCGTGCCAATATTACAAAGAGAAAGATTCAGGAAATTGAAACAAAGGCATTGCTGAATCAGATGTATAACGGATCGTTGGAGAACTTCATTCAGTCATATCTTGCAAATCAGAAGTTTAGCGAGTCAGAACGCAACGAACTTCAAAAGCTTTTATCCGGGCAGGGCAGATAATAGTATCTGTCTTTTTTAAATCACTCTCTTGGATAAACTCCAGTTTTTCAAATAGAGCTTGCCGGTTTAAGCCCAATATGATACAATATGGCTACGGCGTTATTATTTTAATAAGACTTATAAGGAGTTGTTATTTATGGGAACATCCAACGTACAGACATATCATCAGAGTACATCGAATCAAAATACTGTGAAGCTGCGCGAGCTGTTAAAGACAATGCCGTCTTTCTGCAGGGATTATTTTCGCGGAATTGAACCGACTACCACAGCAAAGACACGGATTGGTTACGGGTATGATATTCGTACCTTTTTCCGTTTCCTGCTGTCTGAGAATCCGTCTTTTAAGAACGCAAAGATGACGGATATCTGTCTTAGTGATCTGGATCAGCTCCAGCCGGTGGATATTGAAGAATATCTGGAATATCTCAAATATTATACCTATGATGGTCAGGTGTTTACGAATGATGAACGAGGCATTAAGCGCAAGTTTGCTTCGTTAAGAAGCTTTTTTCTGTATTATCAGAAGCGGGATCTGTTGCGCCATAATCCAACGGTTGTGGTCGATATGCCTAAGCTTCATGACCGGGAAATTATCCGGCTGGATGCCGACGAAGTCAGTGATCTTTTAGAGCTTGTTGAGCATGGCGGAGATCATTTGTCCGGTATGAAAAAGGTCTATTATGAGAAAAATAAGCAGAGAAATATTGCGATTTTTACATTGTTTCTTGGAACGGGGATTCGTGTTTCGGAGTGTGTCGGACTTGATATTGAGGATGTTGATTTTAAGAATAACCGTATCCGGATCATTCGGAAAGGCGGCAAGGAGGAATATGTTTATTTTGGCGAGGAGGTTGCCACTGCGTTGAAAAGCTATATTACTGAGGAACGTGTTCACGTTAAGCCCAGGGAAGGTCATGAACATGCCCTCTTCTATTCGATACAGAAGAGACGCATCAGTGTGCAGGCGATCGAAAATCTGGTGAATGAATATACTTCTCAGATCACTTCTTTTAAGCATATTACACCGCATAAGCTGCGCAGTACCTATGGTACGGCACTTTATCAGCAGACCGGTGATATTTATCTTGTGGCAGAGGTTCTGGGGCACAATGACGTTAATACTACCAGAAAGCATTATGCGGCAATGGATGATGAACAGAAACGAAGTGCGGCTGACGCAGTGACGCTGCATAAAAAACGGTGATATTTTTTATCTGCTAAAAATATCACCGTACTTCCTACCGTCCGGTAGGATATGCTTTAAATATGTCTGCAATCCCTTCGTAAATATTCTGTGCTGTTTTCTTCTGATATGCCGGAGACGTGATCTTGTTGTAATCACGGTTACCGGATATAAAGCCAAGCTCGATCAAAATGGATGGTACTGTATTGTGACGCAGTACATAAAATTCAGCCTTTTTGACGCCACGGCTTGGAATAGTCAGATTATTCTCCAGACGATCATGCATTTTCCTTGCTAACTTCTGGCTGGACAGACCGGTATCCGTGACTCGGTTGTTACTTTTTGCATAATAGACCTCCATGCCGTTGGCAGAACGATTGGAGGCACTGTTCATATGGAGACTGACAAACAGATCCGCATCCACCTCTGCTGCAAAGCGGGCGCGTTCCGACAGAGATATAAATTTGTCATTGTAACGGGACCAGTATGCTTTTACGCTGGAGGAGGGACTGTCAAAATATTTTCTGGCAAGTGTATAAATGATCTTGAAATTAATCGCTTTTTCTTTGGAACCACGGTTTGTTGCACCGAAGTCTTTACCGCCGTGTCCCGCATCAAGAACGACAATATTTTTATAAATCTTACGGGGACGATCTATTGTGACGAAAAGATAATCGCCCTGTCTGGTATACTTATAGCCCTGCAGCTTGGAGGTACTTACCGTAATCTTCGTATTGCTGCCAATCTGAGTTACTTTAACGCCGGTGATCACCGGATTCTTCCGTATGATCGGATACTGGTCATACAGGCTTTTGTGCTTGCCTGGAATCTGGAGAACAAACTTGTGGTTGTAATAATAATCGGTATCTATGATCTGTTCCATTGTGACTCCCTCCGGCAAACGGATACGCAGAGAATACGATGACTTGGAGAAGGTAATGGAAAATCCAACATCCTCTGTCTCGACGGAGATCATGCACTCGGGCTGATATGTTACCGTCACGGTTGTATTGTTGGAATCGGAGGTGACGGATATCGTTTTGACATAAGTAGAATTCGTGAGTGCAGGTATCTGCTCTCCTACTGCATTGTATGTGTTTGGAAAGACGAGAGTCAGGATTCCCTTTTCTTCATCGGCGTTCCAGGTCAGCTTGTCCGTATCCGATGAATAATCAGTATACAGCGACAATTCCTGTTGACTGTCATCGGTATCTTCCAGATAAACAGTATTCAGTGTGGCATCATAATGCTTGCGGTCATATTCGTCCGGAACGATATCAATATCCAGTAATACGCCGTTCTGATCGGCATTGTCATATTCTACACCTTCCAGATCATCGGAATCAGTTTCAATCTCCACAGTCTCTGCAGAGACTGTATATGGATGGAGGGTCACCCCTCCGAAAAGTGCTGCTCCAAGCAGCAAATTTAAGATGATAATAAACTTACGCTTCAATGTTTCTTCCTCATTTCGTGAATTTGTACTTAATATTTATTATCAGGAAGTACCTGATGAATGTTGCGGATCGCATTGCTATGGCAACGTTGTCGTTGACCAATGTATCAACCCTTGCATCCTATTATAGTACAGAATAATTGTTACAAATTCAAGGCAGAATCAGGAAAAATCGACGCCGGATCTATAGGGGGTGATCCGGCGTCTTGATAATACGCAGATAAGAGGATATAGGGAATCCGCTTATCCTATTGCAGAGGGGGAGTTCGTTGTATATGGCACAACTCTTCTACGCATTGTGCGCGCAGATGCAGATGTCTGTTGTTCGTTCGATAATTGAACCGGCTACAGGCTGCCTTCCTCCAGAGCAGGAAGCTCGGCATCGGATGCCCATACCGGCACCAGCAAAGGATAACCTGCATAAATGGTGTCTGATGAGATAGAATTACATTTCTTAATCTCTGCAATATAATCCTTCATGGATCCGCATTCTTCTGTGTAATACTGCTTGGCAATCGACCAGATACTGTCGTCCTCTTCGACCATGACAGATACAACACGCTTCTCGCGGATATTCGCTGCCTGTGTCCTTGCAGGGGAAGCTGATATCCGGCTGATGCCGCTCATTACGAGCAGTCCCATCAGAAAAGCGATGATCATGCATGGTACGATAAATTTGTAATTCTTCATCATAAAGACCTCCATTCGAAATATCTTCTGTACTGCCGGAAAGGACTCCGGATCAGAAAATAAAAGACAAACATCTGTTCTGTGATATAAATATACCACGCGAACAAATGTTTGTCAATAGATTTTCGAACAAAAGTTCGTATTGTTTATTGTCTTGATAAAAGACTAGTAACGACGATATAAACCGGATACTGTTCCAAGAATCTCAACCTCATCAACAATAATCGGATCCATTGTGTCATTCTCAGGCTGTAAACGAAAATGACCTTTCTCCTTATAAAATGTCTTGACAGTGGCGGAATCGTCCACCAGAGCTACAACAAGGTCTCCGTTGTGTGCCGTATTCTGCTTATGTACGATAATATGATCGCCATCGTAAATGCCGACATTGATCATGCTCTCTCCCTTGACCTTCAGCATAAATGCTTCACCGGACGGCATATCATCTGCCAGCAGAGGAAAATATCCCTCTATGTTCTGCTCTGCAAAGATAGGCTCTCCAGCGGCAACGCTTCCGATCAGAGGCACATTGACAATCTCACGGCGAACAAGATTAAAGTCATCGTCAACAATCTCAATCGCACGCGGCTTCGTCGGGTCGCGGCGGATATATCCGTTCTTCTCAAGTGTCTCAAGATGAGAATGTACGGAGGAGGTTGACTTTAAATGAACCGCTTCGCAGATCTCACGGACTGCCGGTGGATAACCACGGTTTAAGATTTCTGATTTAATATATTCCAGAATTTCGGACTGCTTTGGTGATATTCTTCCTTTTTCCACGGTAGTGTTCTCCTTTTCGTTGGTTAAATGGTATAAAAGATGCAAACACAAGTTCTTTTATTTAGAATATCATATGTCAGAGTCTTTGTCAAACAGATGTTCTTAAGGTGTCAATGTTGACAGGCTTTCCGTCTGACCAGATGTGTTCAAGATCATAAAACAGGCGGTCATCACGGTTGAAAAGGTGTACCACAAGATCGCCGTAATCCATCAGGATCCAGCTGCTGTCGCGGTTTCCCTCGATCCGCTTGACGTCAAAGCCTGCCTCATGCATTTTCTCCTGTACGTTGTTGATCATCGCCTGGAGCTGTGGTTTGCTTGCGCCTCCGGCAATAATAAAATAGTCGGCAAGAATGGAGATCTCACCGATTCCGATGATCCTGATCTCTTCGCCTTTCTTTTCGTCCAATGCTTCGTATGCGGTCAGTACCATTTTTTTAGACTGATTCATATATTCTTCCTTTCTGGGTGATGTACTGCTCTCAGGCATTTGCTGACTCGTGCAGTTTCCGATAATATTCGTAGGCTTCCAGTGTATGATGTTCAATCTCGTTTTCCTTATCCGGATCAGACTCACCAAGGTAATCTACGGTATCCCGGAGGATCAGATAGACTGCCTCGTCCAGATCAATAAATGCCATCTGGCGGATCGCTGGAAGATGCTCGAGCAGCTTGCGGTTCGGTTCAATATAATCGGCGGTAAACACGATCTTTTCCAACAGCGTCATACCGGAGCGCCCTGTTGTGTGATACCGGATCGCGCCGGCAACCGCCGGATCGGTTATGCCGTACTTTTTGGCGGCATAACAGGCACCAAGCTTCGCATGAAGCAGATATGGTTGCTTTTTCTCGGTTTTGTTGCATACGATATTGTTCTTCTCGCACTGACGCAGCATTTCCTTGTCATCAAGGCATTTGGCGCAGTCGTGTAAAAGGCCTGCGAGTGCTGCCTGATCCAGATCGACACCATAACGCATTGCCAGCGAAATGGAAGTATACTGTACACCGATCGTATGGCGGTAACGCTTTGCGGTGATGTTTTTTTGAAGCTTCTTCTGAATCTGCTCCAGTTGTTCGTAGTTGATCATGTTGTCACACTTCCTTTGTATAAATGGTTTGTACGGATGTACTCTTCCACTGCAGGAGGAACCAGTGCACCGACCGGCTGTCCGTTCTGTACCCGATCACGGATAAGGCTGGAGCTTACCGGCATCTCCTCCATGGAAAGAAGACGGATATCCGCTTCATAACGGTGTGCAAGCTCATCTGCCCGCGCCTGCATCCGCCTGTCGGTCTCTCCATTGCGGGAAAATGCCAGAATTGTCGTAAGCTTCATGATCTGCTCCGGGTGATACCAGGTTTCCAGTTGAAAAAAAGAATCTCCG
>OGDN01004615.1_pt1 | contig 12002 bp, 6 predicted proteins | sample 1570271 | NCBI WGS metagenome assembly OGDN01 (sample SAMEA4384481, study PRJEB24528) | human gut metagenome | reverse complement strand
TTTATTTTTGCAGCATGTTACAATTTGAGAATCAAAAGATAAAACATATCGTGCGTAAAGCTTTTCCAGTGGTAGTACTGGCGGCTATACTGTACTCCTGTGCCAGTATTGGGCGACCGGAAGGCGGACCTAAGGATTATGATCCTCCGCGTTTCGTCGGCAGTACTCCTGTTGCAGGTGCTATTAATAATAAGAGAACGAAAGTTTCTCTCCAGTTTGATGAGTTTATTAAGTTAGAGAAAGCGACCGAGAAGGTGGTTGTTTCTCCTCCTCAGATACAACAACCGGAAATCAAGGCATCAGGAAAGAGAATACAGGTGAATCTGCTTGATTCGCTGAAGCCTAATACTACCTATACTATAGATTTCTCGGATGCTATCGTTGACAATAATGAAGGTAATCCTTTAGGTAATTTTGCATTTACTTTTTCTACCGGTGCACAGATTGATACTATGGAAGTATCAGGAACGGTACTTGACGCTTCCAATCTGGAGCCTATTAAAGGAATACTGGTCGGATTGCATGCTAACCTGAATGATACAGCTTTTACCAAACTCCCTTTCGACCGTGTGGCTCGTACTGACAGTCGTGGACGCTTTTCTATCCGTGGGGTAGCTCCCGGCAAGTATCGCATCTTTGGACTGATGGATTCTGACCAAAACTTTGCTTTTACTCAAAAAAGTGAAGTCATTGCTTTTAATGATTCATTGATCATTCCGCGTATGGAGGAAAGACTTCGTATGGATACAGCTTGGGTGGATTCTTTGACTTATGATACGATTGTTGAGAAGAAATACATGCATTATCTGCCGGATGATGTGATTCTCCGCGCTTTTAAAGAGTTAAACTATTCGCAGTACCTGATTAAGTCCGAGCGGTTGGTTCCTCAGAAATTCACACTCTATTTTGCAGGTAAAGCAGATACTTTGCCTGTGCTGAAAGGCTTGAACTTCGAAGATAAGGATGCTTTTATCATAGAAAAGAACCAACGGAACGATACGATTCATTACTGGGTGAAGGACTCTTTGCTTTATAAACAGGATACCCTTGCTCTTAGCCTTACCTATCTTTATACAGATACGTTGAATCAATTAATTCCTCGTACAGATACGTTGAAGTTGGTATCCAAACAAAAGACTTTGACTAAGGAAGAGCCCGAGAAGAAGAAAAAGAAGAAAAAGAAAGATGAAGAAGATGAGCCGATACCTACTAAATTCTTACCGGTGAATGTGAATGCACCTTCATCTATGGATGTGTATGGTTATATCTCTTTGAACTTTGAGGAACCGATTGCTAGTTTTGATACTGCAGCCATTCATTTGCGGCAAAAGGTGGATACGATTTGGAAGGATGTCCCTTTCGAATTCGAACAAGACTCATTGAATTTGCGGCGGTTTAATCTGTATCCTGGAAATGATTGGGAAGCTACAATGGAATATGAGTTCTCGGTGGACTCGACAGCTTTTCATGGCATTTATGGTTTGTTTACCGATAAGATAAAACAATCGTTTAAAGTACGCAGTGAGGACGAATATTTTACTCTTCATTTCAATGTTACGGGAGCGGATCCGATGGCATTTGTAGAGTTGTTGGATGCTCAGGATAAAGTGGTACGTAAACGGAGGATTGACAAAGGAATGGCTGATTTTTATTTCCTGAATCCTGGAAAATATGGTGCCAGACTAATTAATGACACTAATGGAAACGGAGAGTGGGATACAGGTGATTATGCAAAAGGACAGCAGCCGGAAGCTGTCTACTATTACCCGAATATATTGGAGTATAAAGCTTTATGGGATACAACACAAAATTGGGATATCCATGCAACTCCTGTAGACAAGCAGAAGCCGGATGAACTTAAAAAACAAAAACCAGATGAAGACAAAAGAAAGAAAGATAGGGAACAAGATAACCAAAACCGTAGGCGCCGCTAGTTTGCGCCGTAATCTAGTTATAGGCTTAGCAGCATTGTTTATAGGGTGTTTTGCACTTCCTGCCAATGCACAGTGTGAAGCAAAGAACGATGCTTTTCAATCTGGAGAGCATGTGATGTACGACTTGTACTTCAACTGGAAATTCGTTTGGGTGAAAGCGGGTATAGCTAGTCTGACAACCAATGCGACTACTTATCATTCAGAACCTGCATACCGTGTCAATCTGCTTGCTTTAGGCAGTAAGCGTGCCGATTTCTTTTTCAAGATGCGTGATACACTAACTTGCGTCATGGGAGAAAAGCTGGAGCCTCGTTACTTTCGTAAAGGTGCCGAAGAAGGAAAACGCTATACGGTAGATGAGGCTTGGTTCTCTTATAAAGACGGTCTTTGTTTTGCTAAGCAAAAACGTACGTTCCGTGACGGAGAAGTTCAGGAATCAGAAGAAAGTGATAGCCGCTGTATCTATGATATGCTGACTATTCTTGCTCAGGCGCGTTCTTATGATCCTGCTGATTATAAGGTAGGCGATAAAATCAAATTCCCGATGGCTACCGGACGTAAAGTAGAAGAACAGACGCTGATTTATCGGGGAAAAGAGAATGTGAAAGCTGAAAATGGAGTAACCTATCGCTGCCTGATCTTTTCATTGGTTGAGTATGATAAGAAAGGGAAAGAAAAGGAGGTGATTACCTTCTTTGTGACAGATGATAAGAATCATCTTCCTGTCCGTTTGGATATGTTTTTGAATTTTGGTTCTGCCAAAGCTTTCTTAAATGATGTCAGAGGTAATCGTCATCCATTGACTTCTATCGTTAAATAGTGCGTCAGCGAATCTGGCGCACTTCGTTTCCTGTCATTACAGCGTAAAAGGAACTTTCTGGTCTTTTCTGAAAACACTTGATTCGAATGTAGCGATCAAGTCTCCGTTTTGGTTGGTTACATCTACCTGATAGCAACCGGTACTTCGACCGATATAGCGTTCGCGCGCTTCGGCATAAAGGGTATCACCCGGACCACTTGCACGTAGAAAAGTGATTGTGGATGAAAGAGAGAAAGCGAGTGTTCCGTGCGAATTGGCGGCTGCGGCGAGTGCCAGGTCTGCCAGCGTGAAAATAGCTCCTCCTTGAGTTCGTGCGCCGGCATTAAGATGTTCGGGTTTTATTTCCAGTTTGGCTTTGCTGTATCCTTCGCGTACTTCAAGCAATATTACACCTGTATTTTCGGCGAATAAATCATTCTTAAAAAACTCTTGTGGGGTCATAATATGTGTTTTTTGAAATTTATTCTGCAAATGTACTATTTTTCTGTATATGATTATTAGATGTCTACAGATATTGTAATTTATAATTATTCTTTATTGGTTTCGAAGAACTTATGACCAATATCGTATTTTCAATAATACAATCTTATTGAGAATGCCTAAGACTATCATTGAGAAGAATGAAAAGAGGTAGATTCATGCTTAATTATGCGGCTTACTTTAATTCTCTATGCCGAATTTAGTGGTTATTGTATTTAGGATCTTCATAATACAAAGTTGAAATTGTAATTGTCTTTGTTGTTAAAAAACAAACCAAATTGAATATAGATATGAAAAATGTATACTATATACATTTCGCTATTTTGGTTATATTATTAACCGGATGTTCTCCTAAAAACGCTATTTTAGAAGGAAAAGTTATTAATGCTTCAGGTATTCCTATCGTATATAATACGACACTTGATGGAATTGTATTGCCAAATAGGTTTGATACTTTACATCTAAATCCAGACAGTACATTTAGACTAATACTTCCTATAAACGACAATGAAAAAATATCATTCTTCTTGTGTGGTAAACGAGCATTAGGGAGTGTATATCTTGCTCCTGGAAGTCAAAATGTCTATATTGATGCATCTAAATCCAATAAACTAAAGCCTATTGGCAATTTTGAAAAAGAGAATGAAATACTGAGAAAACTAACGGATTTGAATGACAATGTATTCAAGCTACGTGCTAGTATAGAAGATGTTTTTGATATTAGTAGAGATACTATAGCTGCTTCTATCTATCAAAAGCTAACGGAATATGCCAGTACTATGGAACAAGAAATTACAGGTGTTGATCATGAATTGACAAAAAGAGCGACGCAAGATATACGTATGCACATTCTTTTGGCATTTATGAACCAATACTTTATTAATAGTAATAAGGGATCTGATAAAAATAAGAAAGAATGGAATGACTCTTATGTTAGAATGCTGGAATTTGTTGATATCAACCAAGATGAAAATGTGTATTCTTCAACGTTTGCAGATGTTATATCCAATGTGGCAGCTATCAATATCTTTTCCCAAGATGGAACATATATTGAGAACGAAAATGAACGTAATCAAATAATTTTTAATTGGTACAAAACGAACTTGCAAGGACGAGTTCAAGCAACAGCTATGGGACTTCTGTTTATAGAAGATGAAAACAGTGAATGCTTTGCTACTGAAATTCCTTCGTTATATGAAAAGTATAAAAAACTTTACCCTAACAGCATTTTACTGCCAATTGTAGAAAAAGCTGTCGCTAAAAATAAAACGTTCAATGAAGCGGAATTACCGGATGGCATCAATTTTCTGAACACAGACAGTGTACATGCGTTTAAAGACATCACCAGTTTGTTTGCCGGAAAGGTTATTTATATAGATATATGGGCTACTTGGTGTGGTCCATGTCGTGCTTCGTTTGCCGATATAAAACCCTTGCAAACTTTTGCCGATAGCAATGATGTCGTTTTGTTATATATGTCTATAGATTCCCCACAGAAAAAAGAGTTATGGAAGAAGATGACTGGATATTATAATTTGAAAGGGCAGCACGCTATCGTTAATGAAGCATTTAAAAATGAAGTTTATGGTCTTTTTGGAGATCATGGATATCTGACTATTCCGCATTATGCTATTATTAATAAAGAAGGCATATTACAGTTTCCATCAGCAGCTAGTCCGAAAGATATGGATAAATTGATTGAGCAACTAGAAGAAGCTTCTATTGTAACTCAATAGTGCAACTATAGTTATGCTGTATATTTATAGTTTTATAGTATATTGTGTAAATGCGAAATTGAAATATGAGATTTTTGATTGAACTCTGGCAATTTTGTTAGTCAATGGTCTATCCTGTCATGATCTTGTCCTTGTTCTTTGAGTCGGTTTTTATTTTGTCCTTTTAGGATTCAATATGAACAGTGATGAGAGTAGTAAGCAATCCTGTGAGGTTTTTGAGGGATATCTGTGCAAATATGTTGCTTTTTGGGGAAATGTACCAATTTTGTCCTTGAATTGGATTATTTGGGAGGGTCTATTCTGTTTGAATGTGCTATTTTTGCCACCAGATAATTATTAACTTAACAAATAATCCATGTATTATGAAAACAATTCTTAGCGCATTGGGGCTTTCGCTTCTGATCTTTACGAGTTGCGGTGGACAAAAAAAGGTTGAAATAGATTTTATTCAAGACAACATCGACAACGCTGTGGCACAAAACACAATTCAAACAGACATTATCGAGAAATCCGGTAAAATTCTGAATCCAAGAACAATTAATGCGGATGGGAGTATCTCGTATATACCTATTGAGGACTGGTGCTCCGGCTTTTTCCCCGGTAGTATGTGGTTGACTTATAACCTGACAGGAGATAAGAAATGGCTGCCTTTGGCTGAAAAGTACACAGAAGCCCTCGATTCTGTGAAATACCTGAAGTGGCACCATGATGTCGGCTTTATGATTGGATGCAGTTATCTTAACGGTTACCGTTTTGCAGATAAAAAAGAATATAAAGATGTGATTGTAGAAGCCGCAAAATCATTGTCTACCCGTTTCCGTCCCGGAGCTGGTGTTATCCAGTCATGGGATGCTGATAAGGGCTGGCAAGGTACACGCGGATGGAAATGTCCGGTAATTATCGATAATATGATGAATCTGGAATTGTTGTTTGAGGCTACGGCTTTTTCCGGTGACTCTGCCTTTTATAATATAGCAGTGAAGCATGCGGATACAACGATGGCTCATCATTTCCGTCCGGACAATAGCTGCTATCATGTAGTAGACTATGATCCCGAAACAGGAGAGGTAAGGAAGAGACAAACAGCACAAGGATATGCGGACGAATCAGCATGGGCTCGCGGACAGGCTTGGGCATTATACGGTTATACAACTTGCTATCGTTATACTAAAGACAAGAAGTATCTCGATCAGGCACAGAAAGTATATAACTTCATCTTTACTAATAAAAATCTGCCGGAAGACCTCGTTCCTTACTGGGATTATGATGCTCCTAATATCCCGAATGAACCTCGTGATGCCTCCGCAGCAGCATGTACGGCTTCTGCTTTGTACGAACTCGACGGCTATCTGCCGGGTAATCATTATAAAGAAACTGCTGATAAAATTATGGAAAGCCTCGGCTCACCGGCTTATCGCGCCAAAGTGGGTACGAACGGAAACTTCATACTGATGCACTCTGTTGGCAGTATTCCTCATGGTCAGGAAATTGATGTTCCGTTGAACTATGCTGACTATTACTTCCTGGAAGGATTGATGCGTAAGAGAGATCTGGAAAAAAAGTAAGCTCTGTCTTACTTATACTTTAGCCGGCTATGTGCATGCGTTAATGCCTTCCGGTATATAAATTAGTTCGTCCGGCTATAGGCAATGTTGCGTTCGCCTATAGGTAACGTATCGTTTGACTATAGGCGATCTTTCGTTTGCCTATAGCCGGACGAATAAGGCGATGAACCGGAAAGAATTATTTGTTGCGCCGAAACAGGTTGGTGCATTAACTGTTATTCCTTGTATCATGACAATCAAATCAGTAAACTTTTTAATGGGTGGCCTGGCTCTCTTTGCGGCACAAGGCTGTAAGTCTCCTAAGCAGGTGGCAGAACAGGCGGAACATCCAAACATTATCTATGTATTTCCCGACCAATATCGCAATCAGGCGATGGGATTCTGGAATCAGGAAGATTTCAGAGATAAAGTAAACTTTCGGGCAGATCCGGTGCATACCCCTAATCTGGATTCTTTCGCACGTGAGTCTGTGGTGCTGACTTCTGCTCAAAGCAACTGTCCGTTGAGTAGTCCTCATCGTGGGATGTTACTGACCGGCATGTATCCGAATCGCAGTGGTGTACCTTTAAATTGTAATTCTACACGCCCTATCAGTTCTTTGCGCGATGATGCGGAATGCATAGGAGACGTATTCAGCAAGGCAGGTTATGATTGTGCTTATTTCGGCAAACTTCACGCTGATTTCCCGACTCCGAATGATCCGGAAAATCCGGGACAATATGTAGAAACACAACGTCCGGTTTGGGATGCTTATACTCCGAAAGAACGGCGTCACGGATTTAATTATTGGTATTCTTATGGTACGTTCGACGAGCATAAGAATCCGCATTATTGGGATACGGACGGTAAGAGACATGATCCGAAAGAATGGTCGCCTCTCCATGAATCAGGCAAAGTTGTTTCTTATCTCAGGAATGAGGGTAATGTGCGTGATACGAAGAAGCCTTTCTTCATCATGGTAGGCATGAATCCCCCGCATAGTCCGTACCGTTCGTTGAATGATTGCGAAGAGCAGGATTTTGATCTTTATAAAGATCAGCCGTTGGATAGTCTGTTGATCCGCCCGAATGTAGACTTGAAAATGAAGAAGGCGGAGTCTGTCCGTTATTACTTTGCTTCCGTGACCGGAGTAGACCGTGCATTCGGACAAATTTTGGAAACGCTGAAAGAACTGGGATTAGATAAAAACACAGTGGTTATCTTTGCGTCCGACCATGGTGAAACAATGTGCAGTCAGCGTACGGACGATCCTAAAAATTCTCCTTATTCCGAATCGATGAATATACCGTTTTTGGTCCGTTTTCCCGGTAAGATTCAGCCTCGGGTGGATGATCTGCTGCTTTCTGCTCCTGATATTATGCCTACTGTACTGGGATTGTGCGGGCTGGGTGATTCTATTCCTTCCGAAGTACAGGGACGTAACTTTGCACCTCTTTTCTTCGATGAAAAGGCGGAAATTGTTCGTCCGGCAGGTGCTTTATATATACAGAACCTGGATGGAGAAAAGGATGAAAAAGGATTGGTACAATCTTATTTCCCTTCTTCGCGTGGAATTAAAACTGCACAGTATACATTAGCTTTATATATCGACCGCGATACCAGGCAACTGAAAAAGAGTCTTCTGTTTGATGATCTGAAGGACCCTTATCAGTTGAATAATCTCCCTCTGGAAGAAAATAAGGAAGTGGTGGAACAACTCTACCGTGAAATGGGAGCGATGCTAAAGGAAATTGATGATCCTTGGTATACGGAGAAGATTCTTTCCGATCGTATCCCTTACTAATTTTTAGTCTGTATATGATTTAAATGATCATCTGCTGTAAATAATCTGTAATGATGAAAGATATTTGTTTTATATTCTTATTCCTGTTTAGCTCTTTATCTTCTTCTTATGCCCAATTGGTCGGTTTTGAAGAGAGTGTTCCCCAGACTTTTAAAGTTGCAGGGAAAGGTGAATTGAAGACATCTTCTCTTTTTTATAAAGAGGGAAAAAGCAGTCTGGAATGGGACTTTCAGCCGGGTTCGACATTGGACGTTCAAGTGTCCCCTTTATCTCTGAATACCAAAAAGGAGCAGCAGTTTGGCATCACTCTGTGGATATACAATGAAAAGCCGCAGCAAGACTCTGTTCGTTTTGAATTTCTGAATGAGGCTGGGGAGGTTTCCTATTGGTTTTCTTATCATTTACAGGCTGCCGGCTGGCGAGCTTGCTGGATTTCTTTCGCCTATATGAATGGAAATAAGAAAGATAAAAATATCGTAGGCTATCGTCTGGTTGCTCCCCAACGGGAAGGACGTATTTTTCTTGACCGCCTGACTTTTCCGGAAAAGAAGATGAACTTGCGGACAACTCCCGACCAGCAATTACCCACTAATAACGGGCTTTCCAATCGTGACCTCTGGCACTGGTGTCTCGTCTGGAAATGGGAAAAGCAATCTTATGATATCCCTTTGCTCAGCAAACTGACTAGCCGGCAGAAGAAAGACTTGAAAACCATCGAACAGCGTCTGACTGACTTTCTGGATGTGAAGAAGGCTCCGCAAGGACAGATCAATGCTGCCTACAAGACTTTTGAAAAGGCTGCCATTACTCCTTCCGCAGCCGGAACCGGATTCACAGGAATGCCTGTTGTCGCTCCCGACGAACAGGATAAAAAGAAAGGAGAAATGTCATGGAATGATATTGAAACGATGCTCGCCGGTTTTGCCTATGATGCCTGTTACAATCAGAATGAGACATCAAAGAAGAACTATTTTACGGTATTCGACTATGCGATAGACCAAGGCTTTGCCTTTGGCAGCGGGATGGGCACTAATCATCATTATGGTTATCAGATACGTAAGATCTATACTACAGCTTGGTTGATGCGTAATGAAATCTACAAACATCCTCATCGGGATGCGTATCTTTCTGCTTTGCGCTTTTGGGCAGCTTTGCAGGAAACCCGCCAGCCGTGTTCGCCCGGGCGGGATGAATTACTGGATTCCTGGCATACTCTTTTGATGGCAAAGCTAATTTCTGCCATGATGTTTCCCGATGCAAACAGACAGCAGCAAGCCTTGAATGGTTTATCTCGTTGGTTGTCTTCATCATTGCGCTATACTCCGGGGACGATTGGCGGAATTAAAGTAGATGGAACGACTTTTCATCACGGTGGATTCTATCCCAGCTATACAACCGGCGTATTGGCCACTATCGGACAGTTTATCGCTTTCACGAATGGAACTGAATTTGAACTGACCGAAGAAGCCCGCCAGCATATCAAGTCCGCTTTTATTGCGATGCGCAATTATTGTAACTTTTACGAATGGGGGATCGGAATTAGTGGTCGCCATCCGTTTGGCGGAAAGATGGGTAGTGAAGATATTGAAGCATTTGCCAACATTGCGCTGTCCGGTGATCTTTCCGGTCGGGGAGACGCGTTCGATCATGGATTGGCTGCCGATTATTTGCGTCTGATACGCAATGGAGACACTCCCAATGCACGTTTCTTTAAGAAAGAAGGCATTCAGCCGGCTCAGGCCCCTCAGGGTTTCTTTGTTTACAACTATGGTTCGGCAGGTATTTTCCGCCGGGCAGACTGGATGGTGACGCTGAAAGGATATACAACTGATGTCTGGGGAGCCGAGATTTATGCGAAAGATAATCGGTACGGACGATATCAAAGTTATGGATCGGTTCAGATTATGGGAAAGGGGAATCCGGTTTCCCGTGCCGGAAGTGGCTTTGTACAAGAAGGATGGGACTGGAACCGCTTGCCTGGAACGACTACCATTCATCTTCCTTTCGAACTTTTGGATAGTCCTTTGAAAGGTACGACTATGGCGCGTTCCGAAGAGAATTTTTCCGGAAGCAGTTCTTTGGGTGGTATGAACGGAATGTTTGCCATGAAACTGATGGAACGGGATTATGATAACTTTACTTCTGACTTCGTTGCCCGTAAATCGGTATTCTGTTTCGATAATCGGATGATTTGTCTGGGGACAGGTATTACGAACAGCAATGCTGACTATCCTACGGAGACGACTCTTTTCCAGACTAAGTTTAATGGTAAGGAACCGAAGGCAGATAATGATGACTACTGGCTGCACGATGGCTATGATAATTATTATCATGTGATAGATGGAACGGTACGTTCGCAAGTGGCAGACCAGGAATCGCGTCACGAAAAAACTCGTGAAAAGACTGCCGGTAAATTTTCATCTGCCTGGATTGAACATGGAAAGGCTCCGAAAGACGGAACTTATGAATATATGGTATTGATACAACCGTCTGCTGCTGAACTGGATGAATTACAGAAAACCCCTGCTTACGAAGTATTGCAACGTGATCAGATGGCTCATGTGGTATATGATAAGAAAACAGGAATCACAGGGTATGCTGCCTTCGAAGCGTATCAACCTGTAAATGATCAATTCATCGTTTCCATTCCGGCAGAAACGATGGTGATGTATGGCAAAGAAAGCGATAACCGGATTCGTCTGAGCGTGTGTGATCCGAATCTGGATCTGGCGGAGAAGACCTATACAACTAAGGAGCCCAGCCGTCCGATTCGTAAGAAGATCGTTGTAAAGGGCATTTGGATGTTACCGAGTCCGCAAGAGGGGGTACAGCTTGAGTATGAAGGTAACAATACCTTTCTGAATGTAACCTGTCAGCACGGGCAACCGGTGGAAATGCTCTTGACAAATAAATGATTAAGGAAGAGAGAATTTAATGGGTATTGGTTAATTATGTTTCTATGAAAGAAGAAGGGTCAGTTCATTGTGAACTGACCCTTTATTCTTATTTGCAATTACTTATTCAGTCTCCATTCAAAGCCATCTTTCGTATCTTTAACTTCGAACCCGAGTGCAGTCAATGTATTACGGATTTCGTCCGAAGTAGCCCAGTCTTTATTGGCTTTTGCTTTCATTCGTTGCTCCAATAGCATATCCACTACCTTACCGTAGGCAGCTTCGCGACCGTCCGAGGAACCTTTCTCTTCTTTCAGTCCCATAATATCGAAGCTGAAGAGCCGGAACGTTTCTTTCAGGTTATCCAGGTCTTCTGCAGAAATGGCAGCATTTCCGGCGATGATGTTATTAATGATGCGGGCACCTTCGAAGAGTTGTGCAATAACGATAGGTGTATTCAAGTCGTCATTCATAGCTTCATAACATTTTGCGCGGAGCTCTTTCACATTGATGCCTTCTGAAGTCGTTGCAGAAGGAGTGATCTTATCCAATGCGTCGATTGCTTCCATCAGGCGTTGCAATCCCTTCTCTGAGGCTTGCAGTGCCTCATTGCTGAAGTCAACTGTGCTGCGATAGTGAGCTTGCAGAATGAAGAAACGGATCGTCATCGGAGTATAAGCCTGTGCCAGCAGTTTGTGGGTGCCGTTGAAGAACTCATCCAGTGTGATAAAGTTTCCGAGTGATTTACCCATCTTCGTTCCGTTGATGGTAATCATGTTGTTGTGCATCC
>OGDN01004611.1_pt1 | contig 12020 bp, 5 predicted proteins | sample 1570271 | NCBI WGS metagenome assembly OGDN01 (sample SAMEA4384481, study PRJEB24528) | human gut metagenome | reverse complement strand
TCACTATTTTTCTGCTACTTTCCGTAGCAACGCCCTAAAATAAAGGTTTTTACAACGAAAACTAAATTTATCCAATCGCCAAATTTTGATTTGTCAACTCATAAAATTTATCATTTTATACGGTTTTTCATACGGTTTTGGATTTCAATATCCAGCTGTTTCTCATACGCTTTAACATTGATCGTACTGTTATACATATCCACATAATGATCCCATGCTGCATCAAATTCGTCCGGCGATGTCATGATAAGTTTCGGCAGCCATTCTTTTTTGAGAAGTTTCATATCTTCTTTGGCTTTTCCATATTCCGTATCCATTCCCCAGTCTTCTGCACTAGGATAAATCGGATACCATGGATCACCTTCTCTTTCTTCTCCTAAAAAGTCTGACCATGTCTGATAACCATAAGCATCTAAGACCTTCTTATCATATGCTGATAAGGACGCATAATATTCACCCGGCTGTTCTCTCGGAAGTACGGTATTGATTCCATCCGGAAGCATTCCCTCGTACGTTGGAAAATATTCATATGTACAACTGTTCTGCTTGAGATAATCATCATTGTCCCAGTTATCCCGCTGCTCTTTGGTGCGGTAAAATACACCATTTTCACCCACTTCGTAATCTCTGCCTTCTTCTCCCCAGTAGCGGAGTTTCATCACTTCGTCCGAAAGCAGATCGTTTAAGAACTGTAAGGCACCCTCTACGTCCTGACAGGAAGTAGAGATTCCGATTCCCTCCCCTGTCTGCAAGTTGTATTCTATACAGTTATAATCAGGCTTGATATCTTCTGATGCGGTAATTGGGAATGGCACATAAGTATATTCCTCTTTTCCATTTGCATACAGGCTGTTTTGTGCACTCTGGATCTCCCAATATTGATCTACCATGCCAAGTACATTTCCCTGCTTGATTTTTTCTATATACTGATCATAAGAGAGCATAAAGGTTTCCGGATCGATCACACCTTGTTCGTATATGCTGCTTAGTTTCTTATAGTACTGCTTTGCTTCCGGTATCGTATCATAGACTTTCGCTGTCTGCGTTTTTCGATCAATGACCGCACAGCCGTCATTTGGGTATCCGGCTAAAAACATCGGTGGATTTTCCAGACAGAAATACCGCCAGTCATCACATAAGATCTCAAATCCGATCGTATCTTCTCCGTCCGTCTTAGGATGTTCTTTCCGATAATCACAGATAAGATCAAAATAGTCATCAAGTGTCTGCAATTTAGGGTAACCTGCCCATTCCAGCACTCGTTTCTGTATCCAGAATGCCTCTCCCGATTTCATTACTTTCGTATCATGCCCACGGATCGCCCCATAAGATGGCATAAAATAGATATGTCCGTCTTCTTTACGGCAGGATTCCCACTGTTCATCTGTCATATAATTTTTAAGATTCGGATAGTCATCTAAATAATCCTCAAGCGGAATAAATGCCCCTGCATCCAACAACTCCTTTGTAGCATCACTTCCCTGAATAAAATCAGGATATTCCCCCGATACGATCATACTTTTTACACGATCAGATGGATTCTGCCCATCTAACCATGTTACTTCTGCTCTTGCTCCTGTAAGTTCGGCAATCTTATCTTCCATATAATTATCCGCTTCCATTTCACTTCCCGGAAAAGCCAGCGTTGCCGTAAAAACTTTGACTTCCTTCTGCCGCGAACTGACCATATGCCAGATACATCCCGTCGTGATAATGACTATGATCCCCAATGCAATACCAATTTTCCTTCTTCTGTTCATATGCTAATTCCCCCTGCCAGACTTTTTAAACTTCATACGATACTGATTCGGTGTGATCCCATATACTTGTACAAATTTATTGATAAAATAATCTGCTTTGCCAAATCCGGTTTCTTCTGCAATACGATAGATCCTCGTATCTGTATCTTCTAATAGTTCTTTTGCCTTCTCTAAACGAAGCTGGTTCAGATAATCCCGGAATACGATCTGATACCGCTTTTTATATAGCTGTCCTAAGTAAACATTGTTGATATAAAACATTTCTCCTAAAGAACGCAGGCTGATCTTTTCCATATAATGTTCTTTGACATAAGCATCGATTTTATCTAAGATATTCCGGTTTTCCCGACTGCGTACCTGTGCAAAATAACCTGCATAATCTGCAAAAAAATCGGTAATTTCTTCCGGTCTGCCCATCATTACAAGATGATGGAAAGATTCATTGCCGATATATTCAAGAATCTCCTGCTGGTTCGTTTCATCATCAAATTCTTTTACCATTTCCATCAGACGGTATAAAATATGATAGATACTTGCACTGATCATTTCAAGATTCATCTCACTGTTTCTGATCCCGGCAAATACCTTCTGGGCTGCTGCCTCGATCTTTTCCCTGTCGTTTTCTCTTACAGCCGATAAAAGTGTATCAATATCACTTTCCGATATTTCAAATGATGTCTTTCTTCCTGCTGCATCTTCATAAAATACCTTATTCTTATCTTTACTCAACCCATAAAGACAACGGCTTACCCGCACTGACCGGAAAGACTTTCTGATATCCTCAAGCGAATTTTCCTGACTGCCTGCATATACCTGAAACGTCTGTGAAAAATGATGGCTCATCCGCCTTTGGAGTGCATCTAAAAATTCTGCCTCTGTCTGGTTATTTTTCTGATACATTTCCGGTATTAAAAGCAGTGCAGCTCCGCTTATTTCTTCTTCTGTTTCCATGATCGGTACTCCATGTCCGCAAAATTCTGTAAGGATCGCCTGTAAATAGGACACCATTTCCTGTTCCTCTGGTTTTAGCTGAGAATCTGCATCCATACATTCGATGCTGACATACTTCCACTGATTCGATGGAACCACATGGCTATATACGGTTTCTAATTCATCTTCGGTATATTTTCCATGCACTACAGCTGAAACAGCAAAGAAATAATGCTCCTGTTCCTTTACCTGCATGATCTGATGTTCTTTGTTTAATTTATGGAGGATATCGGATAATTCTTCTTTCTGGATCGGTTTTAACATATAATTTTTTACCTGCATACAGATTGCCATTCTGGCATATTCAAAATCCGCATATCCGGTTAAAATTACAAACTGTATATTACGGTGCAGTTTTTCCTGTACATACTCGATCAGTTCAAGCCCTGTCATCTTCGGCATACGGATATCCACAAACACGACATCTACCTGACTTTCCTCTAAAATAGCAATAGCATCTACTCCATTTCCCGCTTCACCGATGATCTCATATCCATATTCTTCCCAGTCTACTAACTGCCTTAGCCCTTCTCTGATATACTGTTCATCGTCCACAAGTAAAACTTTTATCACATACATTCCCCCCATTTCTATCTGGTTTTATAACTATTCTCTGTGATTTGGCATACGGATACAGATCTCCGTTCCCTCATCGATTTCACTGCTGATCTCAATCTGTACTTTATCCTGATAATATTGCCTTAATCTTAAAACGGTGTTTGCGATCCCGATACTCTTTTTTGCCGTCTGGATATAACTGATATCTATCTGTGATACGGTTTTCTGAAGCTTTTCTAATTGTTCTTCTTCCATACCGCTGCCGCTGTCAAGTATCTCAAAATACAGATCTTCTCCATCTTCTGAGGCAACCACTGTGATCTGCCCGCCATTGATACTCTGCTCAATTCCATGCACACAGGCATTTTCCACAAATGTGATCAATACAAAACGTGGGATATAATACCTTCTGGCGGAATCCTGTATGCAAAGAGAGAATTCAAGCCTGTCACCAAACCGGTACTTTTGAATTTCTAAATACCTCCGGACATTTTCACATTCTTCATCAACCGTTACAAAATCCTGACTCCACTGGATATTTTTCCTCATCAAAACAGCAAAATTTTCAAGGATCTTTGCCGTTTCCATCTCTTTTTTCAATACACTGTGCATTCTTATACTCTCTAGGGCATTAAAGATAAAATGCGGATTTAACTGGCTCTGTAAGGCATTTAATTCTGCCTGCTTTTTGGAGAGTTCAAGATTCTGCTGTTTCTCTTTATTTTTATATACCACTTCGATTAATTCCCGGATACGCATGATCATCAGATTATAACTGCGGATCATGCTGCCGACTTCATCGCTGCCTTCTTCACAGTGAATGACTTCATAAGTCCCTTCCTTGACCTGATCCATACAATGCTGTGTCAATGCAATCCTGTCATGTAAGGAATGATAAAATAAATACAAGACCACACATGGAAGAAGCAGATTCATAATATATAAGAGTAATAATCCGTATCTCTGACTATTCAGGACTTCCGACAAACCATGATGATCCTCTGTCAGTACAAAGAAAAACTTTTTTCCATAAGATTCTAACTCTGTTTCTTTTTTGCATTCTTTGAGAAAAGAATCTGACCAATTCTTCATCTGCTTTTTCTGCGAATTTTTCTCTGTTGTAGAAAAAAGTATGGTATCATCCGTACAGATATAACAGTCTGCACTACCGCTTTCCATCTGGATCTTTTTTAACAGCCTATCATAATTAAAATCCATCATTACAAAATCATTGGTATTTCCTTCAATCTTACGAATCCAGACAAGATGTCTGCCCTTTTCGATATATCCACCGGATTTTTTACCATCTTCATAAAAACTGTATAACATGACCTGCTGGCTGCTGTTTTTAAATGCCTGATACCAGTCGGCATCTCCTACCGTATCACTCTTCACAAAATATGAACCATTTGTAATCGTCCGGTTATCTGTGCAGACTGTGATCCCATAGGCAGACTGCCCTGTATAATAATACTGGATGACATCTGCTCTCTGCAAGCCTATATATGCACTATAATAATCTGATTCTGACTGATAAGATGTTCCTAAGAAATTTTTGAGTCTTGCATCCCTGCACAGATAATCTGCAATGGAAGTCTGCTCAGCTACTGCGTTCTGAAATTCATACACGATCGCATTTATACTGTTCTCTAATGTTTTCTGCTGCTCACTGTCACTTCGTTTTTTCATATTCCAGAAAATAAAGCTGTTTGTCGTGATCAACGGAACAAATACACATACGATGATCAGAATTGCAATTTTTTGCTTTAGCCCTATGTTGTCCATACTCATTCTGATTTTCTCCATGTCCGTTTCCTATTCCTTCCACTTTCCATGCACAATAAAATCATTTCTCTCATTATACCATAGATGCAAGGATAAGTGTCTGAAAATATAATAAACCGGATATAAGAAAAACCGCGCAAAGGGTAAGCGCGGCTTTTCATTTTCAATTTGTCATTTATTTGACTTTGTAACTGGATGTCTTTGCTTTTTTCAGCATATTCTTGTAAGCCTTTGCTTTTCCCTTTGGAACTTTAAAGGTTGCTGATTTTTTAATTTTCTTAAACGCATTCTTTCCAATTTTCTTCAGTTTTTTACCTTTTATTGTTACTTTTGAAAGTTTCTTATCACCATAGAAGGCATTTGCACCTATCTTAGTAACATTCTTTCCGATTGTAACTTTTGTCAGCTTCTTCTGCTTCTTAAATGCATTCTTTGAAATTTCTGTTACTTTAAACTTCATCTTCTGGTAAGTCACAGTTGCCGGGATCGTAATGCTCTTTAACTGCTTCTTAGAGCCGATAACGGTTACTGTTTTTACTTTTTTGCTGCAGGCTGTGACTTTATAGGTCAGTTTCTTTCCAATCGTAAAGGTCTTTCCTACATAACTCTTCATGGAATCCTTTGAAGGTGTCTTGGTATTACCTGCTGTACCGCCATTTGCCGGTTTCTTGGTATTACCTGCTGTACTGCCATTTGTCGGTTTCTGGGTATTACCACCTGGTTTTTTGGTATCATCATCCTTTTTACCACCGTCTGAGATTGTTGCTTTTGCTGTATTGTATGCCTTGCTTAAGCTGTCAAATGCGTTATCGATCTTACCCTGGTCTGCATCTGCTTTTTCTAATAATGCTTTTGCTTCTGCAATTGCTTTTTCTAAATCTGTCTTTGCACTTCCTGTCAGACTGGAAAGTAATCTTTCTGCTTCTGCGATCTTACTGCTTAATGCTTCTGTATTGACCTGATATTCACCAAAGCTGTAATAATCAACATTCATCAGATTTTCTGCCTTACCTTTAAATACAAGGAATACATTGTGTGTATCTGTAATACGGTCAAGTTTACAACTGAATTCTTTAAATGTATCTTCACTTCCGGTTGCTTCTACATTTACCGTACCAACTAATGCTCCTTCCGGGCTGTCCATATGGATCTCGATCTGTCCACCGGATTTTGAAGCTGCCTTTACTGTAAATTCTGCTGCACCTCTGTCACCAAATGCTGCCTGGGCAACAGATGTCCAGTCACCATCCTGAAGATCTGTGATCTGTCTGTTAAAGTCTTTGAATAATTTGCCTCCTTCTGCACAGTCTGCAATCTTAATACCTGCATTCCATGCAACCGTTTCAGCATCAATTCTCTCATAAGGATTGATCATCTTTAACTGGCTGATACCTTCATAAGTTCCTTTAATCGGACGAATCGTTCCATCAGAATTCAATTCAATCGGATCAATATGTGTGGAACGATATCCTTTTGTCAATGTACCGGATGCAAGTCCCTGTGCTTTTTCCTGCGCTTTTGATAAAGTCTGTGCATGGTATATGAAGTATGATTTTCCTTCATATACAAAGGTTGCATGATGGTTATTTCCACCTACACCAAACCAGATCTGTGGATTTTCAAATACTTCACCTGCATATTTAAATGGTCCCATCGGATTGTCACTTACCATATAGCAGATAGTTCCATATCCCGGATATCCATCTTTATGCGGGCTCATAAAGTTTGAACAATAACTGTAATAATATTTATCACCATATTTGAAAATACCGGAATCCTCGAACATACATGGAGCATCAATTTCTTTTGCCTCACCATCAATGCTGATCATATCTTCGCCAAGTTTTGCAACTCGCGCTGTTTTTGGATTGTTCTGCTGACCACTTGGTACACCACCGCCGAAGTAGATATATGCACTTCCATCATCATCTACAAGTACTGCCGGATCGAAGCACCATTCAACACCTTTACAACCCGGTGTTTGTTTTGTCAGTAATGCCTTTCCAATCGGATCTTTCCATGGTCCAAGCGGAGTATCTGCTTCTAATACACCGATACCGGACGCATCATTTGCAAAGTATAAGAAGAACTTATCTTTTCCATCAACCTTTTTATAGGCGATCGCCGGTGCCCATGAGTGATTTGCCCATTTTGCTGCTCCGTCTTTTCCTGCTACCTTAATCTCTCCGTGATCTGTCCAGTTGACCATATCATCAGAAGATATGATACGCAATGTTTTAATATAATCAAAGGAGTTATCTTTTACATTCCCATCTGCATCATATTCATAATCATCAGATGTCATGTATACATAAACTCTGCCATTATATACGATTGCATATGGATCAGCACCAAAATCAGTTGTTACAAGTGGATTGCTGTATCCTAATTTCTTAGCAAGTGCTTTTGTATCTAAATATTTTTCTTTGATCTTTAAGCTGCAGGCTTTAACATCATATTCTACAGTACCTTTATCTGCAGTAATATAATCAGCGCTGACATTTACCGTTGTATCTTTATCTGCATAACCTGTCATTTTTAATGTTACAGTTGCAAATAATTTATCTGCTGCTTTAAAAGTAAGGTCTTTTCCTGCTGCCTGTAATACAAGATGACCATTTTTAAAGTTCCATGATGTTTTACCAGTGATCGCATCACTGTTAAATGTAACATCTTTTACATCCATGCCTGATGGAATGGATAAGGATGCTTTTAAGTCTGTATGACCTTCTCCGGTCAGTTCATCCATTGTTACTTTTACTGTAGCCTCACTGTTGATCACACCACTTATTTCTTCTGTTCCGCTTAAAGATGCTGCATGGTCTTTTGCTTCCGGTGCATCTGTTCCTGTTAATTTATCTGTTACACGGAAGTAATCAAAATCTGCATAACCACCTGTAGATTTTGTTGCATAGTTAAAGATTGCAAATTTACTTCCCATAAAATGTTTCAGTTCATAACTTAACTGCATCGGATCACCTAACTGTGTCCATGTGCTGCCATCAAAGCTGTAATAGAATGTGACTTTATCTCCACCTGCAAAGTTAAAATCTTCTTTCAGGTAAACGATATCTGATGTACAGTCCACACTTGCTGCAACTCTTGGCTTATCCGCATCTTCTGCCTGGTTATTATGTGCATCTACCATGACAAGTTTTGCAGCGGTACCCTCTTTTTTCACTGCAATATAACCATAGTTATAAGAGAATGCTGCAAGTCCTGCATAATCTCCATTTTTCATTCCGGAGATATCCATTTTGATCTTACCGGAACAGGTCGGTCCATATGTTCTCTGTGTCAGTGTATTTCTTGCATTTAATATACTTGTTGCTTTACTTCCTGTTGTCAGACGAAGCCAGCCTGCCCTGTCTGTTAACGACCAGTTATTGTTATTTGGATTGTGGTTCCACTGCCATACCAGATCAAGATTTGAACCATTATAATCATGTTCTCCTGATTCAGCCGATTCTTTATCTACAACCTTCTCTTTTACAGTGACATTATCCACATAAAAATCCATCAGATCTTTCGTCTTATCCGGTGTCGGTGCCCAGCCTGTTTCAAAGAAAATATAGTTCTGGTTGGTGATCGCATCATCCGGCATTTTATATTCTCCTGTGATCTGTGTCCATTCACCTTTCTTTGCTGTTGCACTCTTGATTACTTTACGGTATTTATAATCTGGTCCATTCTGGATCGTCATATTAAAAGATTTGCTGTCAACAGCATCTGCTGCGTCATATTTTACCCATGCAGATACAACGTAGGTACTTCCCGCACTCAGTTTATTGCTGACATCCTGCGATGGTCCCTGTGCACATGCAGTTCTATCAGTAGCTGCAATATATTTACTTCCGTCCTGTGCACCCTTTGCATCATCTACGATGTTGATCGTACCACCTTCAAATCCGGTCCAGTTTGCACTTCCTTTTTCAAATGAACCATTCTTAACGATATTATCATCTTCTGTTGTCATGGAGAAATCATCGAGATAATATCCCATCCAGTCATTTTCTGCTGTTGGAGTTCCTGTCCATGGTGTTTCAATAAAGATAAAATTCTGTGTTGGATCAAATGGGAATTTTTCACTCTTATCATGTACGGTATAAGTACCTTTAAATGTAGCCCATTCACCCTTTGTAGCATTGATTGTTACCAGATTTTCTCTCCAGTTATAATTATCACCATTCTGGATCGTCACCATAAATTTCTTTGTATCCGGTCCTGTCGTATATTTTAATTTACCGGATATAGTATATGTTTTACCAAACTCTAATTTTCCACTGATATCCTGACATGCACCCATTCCGGTTGTTGATCTGCCATCAACAGAAAGGCAATATTTACCGGATGCTCCTTCTCCTTCAACTGCTGTTAATACAGCACTTTTTTCATCCTTTGCATCTGGTTCCTGTGGTGTGGATCTCCATCCGTCAGTATTTCCGGTTTCTATATCTCCATTTTTGATCAGTTCGATGAGATTATCATTTTCTTCTTCATCCGGAAGATCCGATTTGTTATAAGTAACAGAAACATCATCTACATAGAAATCCATCAGATCATTATCTGCAGTCGCTGTCTGAACCCATCCTGTTTCAAAAAACATGGTATTTTCTACAGAACTGAATGGATTACCTTGAGTAGATTTACCCGGTACATAATCACATTCGATTTCTGTCCATTTACCCTTCTCAACATCAACACCGCCTGCAACCTGTCTGTAATTCCATGCTGTACCATTCTGGAATGTGATGTTGAAATTTCTTTTAGCAGGTCCCTTCTCATTATCATATTTGATCTTTGCCTTGATATGATATTTGACACCTTCTACGATCTTTCCTGTCAGATCATAGGCAAGACCGCTTCCTGTACCTGTTCTGCCTGTGATCTTTCCGTAGTGATTTCCACTTTCATCGGTTTCTGCACTGATCGTGCCACCTTCAAACGCTCTCCAGCCTTTTGTTCCGTCATCAAAACTGCCGTTTGCTACTAATTCTACAGTCTGATTTTCCGGTGTTTCAGCTGGATCTGTCTTTGCGTCATCTGCTCCCGCAGCATCTATATCTGCTGACATCATAGCCGTATGAGATTCTGTGCCCTCTTTCGCAGCAGCGAATACTCTATGTTCTGCATCATTGTAAAATTCATCCGATTTTACCAGTGATTTGCTCTCACTTCCTTCTACCGGAAGTTTCATTTCAGCTTCTACTGTCTTGCCATCGCCGTCTTTACCAAGCATTGGCCAGCCGTCGATCCATTTACAGTCAGTAAGAACCGGTGTACGTCCGATCGCACCATGATCCTGGAACATAAATCCGTACCATCTGCCATCTTCTGTATCGATCACACCACCTTGTGCGACACCTGCACTCGTTCCATTATTCGAAAAGTTTGCATTTAAAATCTCTTTCGTTTCCCATGTGCCATCGATAAAGGATTTGCTTCTGTGACACACTTCAATTCTCGGCTTCCCACTCGGCCAGCAGATATTGAACACATAATAGTAACCATCTTTTTTCATCACATGTGTTCCTTCAAAAGATAAACCACCATCAAATTTACCCGCATCTGCTCCACTATGAGCCGAGAATAAAGTTCCGCGCTTTCCGCCCTCTTTTTCTCCGGAAAGATCTTCACTTAATTCTACATATTTGATTTCACCACTTCCATACACGATATAAGGCGTATTATCATCAAAGAATAATGCCATATCATGGTAGCTCTTTGCTAATTCTGTCTTTGTCCATGAACCTTTTTCAATATCATCTGTGGTATAGATGTAAGCATGTCCTGTTGTATTCGAATTAAACGCAACATAATACTTGTTATTATGGTACTGTAAGCTTGCTGCCCACTGTCCATTACCATACATGCTTTCACCATTTCTTAAGTTCATGGCATCTGTATCACCGAGAATGTCATATACGTAATTGACGATCTCCCAGTTGACAAGATCTTTTGACTTCATGATTGGACATCCCGGTGAGAGATGCATTGTCGTACTTACCATGTAATAGGTGTCATTCACACGAATGATATCCATATCCGGTACATCCGCATAAATAACAGGATTGGAAAATTGTCCGCTTTCTACGGCAGTTGCTGATGTCTGCGCCATGCTGCTTACCGGCAACATGGTAACAGTCATTGCGGCTGCCATCATGGCTGCGCATACCTTTTTCCATGCTAGATTTTTGTTTCTTCTCACATTAAAACCCCCGTTTCTTAATATTTAGATATGATAAATCAATATATGTTATTATCACATAATCTGTTTTGTCTAGCATCCATAAAAACTATATAATTTACCAAAAATTATTAAAAATATATTTTGTTTTTGGTAGATTTTTTACTATATTTGCAATACAACTGTATTTATGCTAAATTAGAACTAAAAATTTATTCTAAGGAGCATCCGCCTATGAATTCCATTATGGCACTCAAAGACGGATCTCCTTAGAAAAACTGTCCGAATACCCATGGATCAGTCTGACTTCTGAATCCATTACAAGGAACTTCTTAAATGAATATTTTGAAGAACATGGTCTGCAATTCTCTCCGCATGTAGAACTTGCAACGACCGACATGATACTGCCTGTTGTCAGACATAATCTGGGAATCGGCTTTATTCCTGCTGAACTTGTGAAAGCAGATCTTCTAGCTGGAACTGTCTTTGAAATTAAAGTAGAAGAAACAATGCCTGAACGTGATATCATTCTGATCTATGATACAGAATATCCGCAGAGCATTGCATCAAAAGAATTTCAGAAATTTTTAGCTGAAAGATAATGATGTCTATAAATTTACTTATCAAAAAAACGCCGTAAAATTTCTTTTACATAGCTTAATTGCGGTCTATTTAGCTTGTTTCCTGACTACTCAGGAAAAATATTTCTACCCTCGCCCCACCTGTATTTTCAGAATTTG
>OGDN01004610.1_pt1 | contig 12020 bp, 6 predicted proteins | sample 1570271 | NCBI WGS metagenome assembly OGDN01 (sample SAMEA4384481, study PRJEB24528) | human gut metagenome | reverse complement strand
GCCCACACCTCGGCAGCATTTTTGAAAAACTGCTGCACCGAAAAACTTTTTCGTTGCCTGCGGCTCAAACCAATCATGTTTCATCCGATTTTTGATTCGCTTGCATCATAATCGCTAAAACATCCTGCATCTGCTCCAATGGTAATCGCTTTGGCTCTAACTTTACGCCAATATACGGCTTCTGCATCCCATTAAAGACAATTTTTCCTCGATAAGCACATGCCAATGCTGTAATTTGTTCCTGTGTTGGATGTTCGATATAAAAATAGAGTGTTTGATTTCGCTGCGTGATTTCTGTAATGCCTAACTGTGCCGCCCGATTTCGCAATAATGCCACAGTCAGTAAGCCCAAAATTGCCTTCGGAGGTTCTCCATAGCGGTCAATCAATTCATCCAGCAATTCCGACTGGTCTTCTTCTGTAGTAATTGCTGCAATCTTGCGGTAAATATCCAGCCGCTGGCTCAGGCTTTCTATATAGGTTTCCGGAATGTGGGCTTCCATCTGTACATCGACCACACATTCTGCGGTTTTCTGAATCGGTTCGCCCTTTTCCTCTGCAATCGCTTCATTTAACAGCTGCAAATACATTTCATAGCCGACTGCCTCCATGTGTCCGTGCTGTCTGCCGCCCAGCAAGCTGCCTGCTCCCCGGATTTCCAAATCTCGCATGGCAATCTGAAAACCGCTGCCGAACTGTGTAAATTCTCGCATTGCAGTCAATCGCTTTGCTGCCTCTTCAGAAAGCACTTGATCTCTCCGAAATGTAAAATAGGCATACCCTCTGCGGTTGGAGCGTCCAACTCTGCCCCGCAACTGATAAAGCTGCGACAAGCCAAAGCAATCCGCCCGTTCGATAATCAAAGTGTTGACGTTCGGCACGTCTACGCCTGTTTCAATAATCGTGGTGCAAATCAAAATATCAATTTCATATTCCACCAGCTGCCGCCAGATCTCTGTCAATTCCTTTTCATCCATCTGCCCATTCGCAATTGCAATTCGAGCTTCTGGCATGACTTCCTGCAATTTGGCTGCGGTCTGCGGCATGGTTTCCACCCGATTGTGGATATAATAAACCTGTCCGCCCCGTTTCAGTTCTCGCCGCATCGCCTGCACCAAAACGCCTAAATGATATTCCATGACACAAGTCTGCACTGGATAACGGTCTTGCGGTGGCTCTGCAATTACAGACATATCCCGAATCCCACTCATCGCCATATTCAAAGTACGGGGAATCGGCGTTGCAGAGAGCGTCAGCATATCCACACCCGGAAACATCTCCTTGAATTTTTCCTTGTGGGCAACGCCAAACCGCTGTTCTTCGTCTACAATCGCAAGCCCCAGTGCTTTGAACTGGACATCTTTCTGCACAACCCGATGCGTTCCAATCACTAAATCTGCAACACCCGAACGAATCTTTTTCAGATTCTCCTTGGTCTGTTTCGGCGAATTATAACGGGACAGCAGAACAATATTTACCGGAAATGTTTCAAACCGCCGCAAGGCAGTCTGATAGTGCTGCATTGCCAGAACCGTCGTTGGCACTAAAATAACACACTGTTTTCCACTTAAAATGCACTTCATTGCTGCTCGCAGGGCAACTTCTGTCTTTCCAAATCCAACATCTCCGCAGAGCAGACGATCCATGGGACGGGGACGCTCCATATCTGCCTTAATCTCTGCAATCGATTGCAGCTGGTCATCCGTTTCAATATATGGGAATCGTGCTTCAAAGTCGGTCTGTTCCCGACTATCCGGATAAAAGGCAAATCCCTGACTTTTCTCCCGTTTTGCATAGAGTTCCGTTAATTCCTTTGCCATATCCTTGACAGCGTGCTTGACATTATTTCGGGTTTTTTGCCACTCTACAGAAGAGAGCCGATTCAGTTTCACACCGCTGTCATCCCGTCCGCTGATGTATCTGGAAACCAAATCCATTTGTGTAACCGGAACATAGAGGTTTTCATTTCCCCGATACTGGATGGTGATATAATCCTTCGTCATGCCCTCCAGTTCCAGCTTCCGAATGCCCAAAAACCGCCCGATTCCGTGCGTTGCATGGACAACCAAATCTCCTGGTGTCAAATCCGATAAGCTGTGCAGGGCTGCTCCCTCTTTATGAATCCGACGTTTTCGACTGCCAGCACGCATTGTTCTGCCCTGCGTCATGACTACAAGATTTGTTTCAGGGCAGTAATATCCGCCGGACAAGCTGCCTGTTCGTAGGTAGACTGTATCCGGCAGCCACTCTGTTTCCCCCTCTGCCAGTTTGCAGGGAATGCCACTCTCCTGCAAATCGTTCTGCAGAATCGGCAAAGTTTTTTCACTCCCTGCCAGCAAGAAAATCGTACTGTGCTGCTCCAGATAGCTTTTCAAATCTTCAATTAACTGCCGGAGTTCGCCGCCCCACGGAGAAAGCTGCACCCATTCCATGGAAAGCAATTTTTCATAGGCAACATGTGTACCGCCCTGCAAAAACTGGTTCGCATAGACACAGAAGTATTTTGAAAGTCGCTCCTGTAAGACTTCCGGCTCTTGATAATAACCGTCCAGTCCTCGACAGAGCACGCCATCTTCCAGCAGGACTTTACAGTCCTCCCGATGCCGGGAAAGTAATGCCCGTGCAGTTTCTGCAATGGAGCTGTATTCACTGAGCAGAACTGTTGAAAAACCATAATCGGTCAGCAGTGCAGGTGTTTCATGAATCAAGGGGTAATATTTATCAATCTGCACCAAATCCAGTCCATCTTCCAGCTGCTGAGCCTCTTGTAAAAGATGTTCTTTTGCAACAGCTGCATATTTTCCACGCAGTGTTTTTGCATGGCTGCGAATGCGTTCGGCTAGTTCTTCTGGTGGGCAGAGTGTTTCTTTCGCTGGAATCAGCATCATTTCAGAAACCGACTCTGTTCGGCGTTGGGTCTGCGGGTCGAAAAACGAAATCGTATCCACTTCTTCATCCCAAAATTCCATTCGGTATGGCTGTGGTGCTTGTGCCGAAAAAATATCAACAATTGCCCCTCGAATGGAGAATTGCCCTGCACCTTCTACCGCTTCGCAGTGCTGATAGCCCATAGAAATCAACTTCTTCCGGAGCGTATCCATTGGGATGGTGTCGCCGTTTTTCAATGTCAAGCTTTCCTGCTGAAGCTGTTCCGGCGGAATGACAGGCTGCATCAGGGCTTCGATACTGGCAGCAACTACCGAGCAGGTTTTCTGCTGCAAGGCAGAGAGTACGCCCAGACGGGCATGTACATAGGCAGTAGAAATGCCCTCTGCTGGAGCAAAAACCAATTCCTTTGAAGGAAACAGCAATGCCGTCTGTGGGTCGTTGGTCATCGTGTTAATATCCGCACAAAGGCGGCGTGCCTCTGCTTCTTCTCCGGTCAGAATCAAAACAGGCTGTTCCGGACTGGAGAGCGTCAGGGCAAGCTGTGCTTTCTGCACCATTGCACAGCCAGTCAGGGCAACAGGAGAACAACCTTCTTGTCTTGCCCGTTGCAGCTGTCGAAACGCCTGCATCTGTTGCATGGTTGTTTCAAAAAATGGCATTGGAATCTCCTTTCAAAGGGATAGGTACGGCAAACGTGGTTTGCCTTGGGTTGGTGAATGGAATATTTGGTGGCTTGTCTTAGGAAAACCACCTGCGTACAGTTCGGCAAGGCTGGGGCACATCCCCAGCTTGCCTTTGGAATCGCAATTGCCCCTGAAACCTTGCATTCTCATTACAACCTCTCGATTTTGAAGGCAATTGCGATTCTTCCGATTCTCTCTTAGATTTTTGTTGCGTTTCATTGTGCAGTTCCGATTTGCTTCGCAAACGTGGGCTGCTCGCCCACACCTCGGCAGCATTTTTGAAAAACTGCTGCACCGAAAAACTTTTTGGTTGCCTGCGGCTCATCATTCGAAACAATGCATGCAGAAAAATCAATTGTGGCTCGATTTATAATCCCCTGCTCTTCTCTTAATGACTATACTGCGACATTGCTTCTTCAATCTTTCCGTTTACAATCAATTCTGCTGCTTTTCCTGCCTGCTCAAACGCCTGCTGCATAGCTTCTTGATCGCTCTCTGGAAACTTCCCCAAAACCCAATCTGCTAAATTATAATCTTTCCGTGGCTTCTCGCCAACCCCGATTTTTACTCTTGGAAATTCTTCCGAACCCAACAGAGCAATGATACTCTTAATCCCATTATGTCCGCCAGAACTGCCCTTTCGGCGAATCCGAATCTTCCCCGGCGGTAAAGAAATATCATCATACAGCACCAGTACCCGTTCCGGCGGAATCTTATAGAATTCCGCCGCGGCAGCCACTGCTTCGCCACTGTTGTTCATGTATGTTGCTGGCTTCATAAAAAAGCAGCGTGTTTCTCCCAGCATACCATCTCCGCAGTCTGACCGGAATTTCATCGTAGACAGAGCAATTTCATGCTGCTTTGCCAACTGCGTAATGGCTAAAAATCCAGCATTGTGCCGGGTTTCTGCATATTCTAAACCGGGATTCCCCAGCCCGACTATCAGCCAGGTCGGTTTCCCCATTTTGTGCGATTCGCCCTCAATCTGCTTGAATAAATCAAAAATACCCATAGTTCCTCATTTCTCTCCATAACCCACAGAAGCGGCATCTGCCGAGGCAAATGCCGCAAGTGCGGTGGATTTTATTGTTCCGATGATGAGAAGTTTCTCATTAATTCTTATTCTTATCTTCCGGGAACAGTTTGCTCTTCAGTTTCTTCAGGCTGTAGCCTTCCTTTACCTTCAAGTCTGCACGCTCTACTGCCAGTGCGTAATCCGGAACATCCTTTGTAACGGTTGAACCAGCTGCTGTATAAGCACCCTTACCCAGTTTCACTGGTGCAATCAGGTTCGTATTACAGCCGATAAAGCAGTTATCACCAATCACGCAACGATTCTTTTTAATGCCATCATAGTTGACGGTTACCGTTCCGCAGCCGAAGTTGACTTTCTTTCCGACATCGCTGTCGCCGACATAAGTCAGGTGAGCAATTGCGGTGCTTTCGCCAACAACAGAATTCTTGACTTCTACAAAGTCCCCGATTTTAACGCCGCTGCGAATGTGCGAATTCGGGCGGATATGTACAAATGGCCCAATCTTAACAGAATCCTCAATCACAGATTCATACGCCTGTACATAGTTCAGAATGACATATTCGCCTACAACGCAATTTTCAATCACGCAGTTCGGGCCAATCGTGCTTCTTGCACCGATTTTCGTTCTGCCCTTGAGCTGTGTGCCCGGCAAAATTGTGGTTTCTGCTCCGATTTCAACGTCTTTTCCAATGATGATACCGTCTGTATTGATGAAGTTGACACCGTTCTCCATGTGCTTCTCCAGCACCTTCCAGCGTGCAACTTCGTTCAAATGCAGCAAGTCTTTCCGAGTATTTGCTCCCAGTACTACATCCGTATTGTCTGTGAGATATGCACCGGCTTTCTTGCCCTGCTCCAGAGCCAGACCAATGGTATCTGTCAGGTAATATTCGCCCTGTACATTCGACTGGGACAAACCTTTCAGCAGTGTCAGCAGGTCTGCTGTCCGGAACCAATACGCACCGGAATTGACTTCCTGAATCTGCCGCTGTGCATCGGTGGCATCCTTTTCTTCTACGATGACAGCAATGCCCGTTTCACTTCTCAGGATTCTGCCATAGCCGAACGGGTTGTCCAGCTTTGCGGTGATAACCGTAACCGCATTGCCCTGTGCAGTGTGCAGCTGATATGCCTGCTGGATGGTTTCGCTGTCCATAAACGGAGCATCCCCACACAATACTAAGGTATTGCCGTCCGGATTTTCCTCCAGAACCGGCACTGCCTGCATCACAGCGTGTCCCGTTCCGAGCCGCTCTGCCTGCAAAACGGTCTTGTATTTATTGTTTAAGTAGTGTTCGATAAACTGCGATTTATAACCTGTTACGACACAGATATTTCTCAGGTCTGCTGCTTCACAAGCCTGTACGACCCAGCCCAGCATTGGCACGCCCAATACTTCCAGCATTGGCTTCGGAATGGCTGCCTTCATCCGGCTGCCATGACCGCCGGCTAAGATTACAACTTGATCCATGATTCTTTGTTCCTCCTGCAAAACTTCATGTTTTACCGCTTTTTACCAAAATTTCAGTAAGAAAGCGTACTACTTATAGTATGACAAAATTTTGAAAAAAATGCAAGCCTTTTTGCCAAAAAAAAATTTGTCTTGTTATTTTTGTATAAGTTGCCATAAAAATCGGGGTGTATTTTTTTGAAAATATGTATGGTATTTTCCTGTGAGATATGTTATAATAGAGTTGAGGGTCGGTTGACAGGAAGAAACTGCCATTTCTCTCCTGCCGTTTGCCGCTTCACAAACGCCGTACCCACAAAAATATTTGAATCAAATTTGGAGGTAGTTACCAATGGCAAACAAATGGGTTTATATGTTCAGCGAAGGCAACATGACCATGCGGAACTTGCTCGGAGGCAAGGGTGCAAACCTGGCTGAAATGACCACAATCGGTCTTCCAGTACCGCAGGGCTTCACCATCACCACAGAAGCTTGTACCCAGTACTATGAAGATGGCCGCAAGATCAACGACGAAATCATGACACAGGTTATGGACGGCGTTAAGAAGATGGAAGAAATCAACGGCAAGAAGTTCGGCGATAAGAAGAACCCGCTGCTGGTTTCCGTTCGTTCTGGTGCTCGTGCTTCCATGCCGGGTATGATGGACACCATCCTGAACCTCGGTCTGAATGACGACGTTGTTGCTGCAATGATCGAAGGCAATCCGGATCCGGCTTTTGAACGGTTCGTATATGACTCTTACAGAAGATTCATTCAGATGTTCTCTGACGTTGTTATGGAAGTTGGTAAGAAGTACTTCGAACAGCTGATCGACAAGATGAAGGAAGAAAAGGGCGTAAAGTTCGACGTAGAACTGACTGCTGCTGATCTGAAGACTCTGGCTGAACAGTTCAAGGCTGAATACAAGAAGCAGCTGGGTTCTGACTTCCCGTCTGATCCGGTTGAACAGCTGAAGCTTGCAATCGAAGCTGTATTCCGTAGCTGGGACAACCCGAGAGCAAACGTTTACCGTCGTGACAACGATATTCCGTATTCTTGGGGTACTGCTGTTAACGTAATGCCGATGGTATTCGGTAACCTGAACAACGAATCCGGTACTGGTGTTGCATTTACCCGTGACCCAGCAACTGGTGAAAAGAAGCTGATGGGTGAATTCCTGATCAACGCACAGGGCGAAGACGTTGTTGCCGGTGTTCGGACTCCGATGCCGATCGCACAGATGGAACAGGAATTCCCGGAAGCATACGCTGAATTCATTCAGGTTTGCAAGACACTGGAAGACCACTATCACGATATGCAGGATATGGAATTCACAGTAGAAAACAAGAAGCTGTACATGCTGCAGTGCCGGAATGGTAAGAGAACCGCTCAGGCTGCTCTCCAGATCGCTTGCGACCTCGTAGATGAAAAGCACAAGACCGAAGAAGAAGCTGTTCTGATGATCGATCCGAGAAACCTCGACACCCTGCTCCACCCGCAGTTCGATGCAAAGGCTCTGAAGGCTGCTACACCGATCGGCAAGGGTCTGGGTGCTTCTCCGGGTGCTGCTTGCGGTAAGGTTGTATTTACCGCTGATGATGCAGAAGCTTGGAACGCTAAGGGCGAAAAGGTTGTTCTGGTTCGTCTGGAAACTTCTCCGGAAGACATCACCGGTATGAAGGCTTCTCAGGGTATCCTGACTGTTCGTGGCGGTATGACTTCTCACGCTGCCGTTGTTGCTCGTGGTATGGGTACTTGCTGCGTATCCGGTTGCGGCGACATCAAGATGGACGAAGAAAACAAGAAGTTTGAACTGGCTGGCAAGACCTTCACAGAAGGCGACTACATCTCGATCGATGGTTCTACTGGTAACATCTATGACGGTATCATCCCGACTGTTGATGCTTCTATCACTGGTACATTCGGCAGAGTTATGGGCTGGGCAGACAAGTACAGAACTATGAAGGTTCGTACCAATGCAGATACTCCGGCTGATGCGAAGAAGGCTCGGGAACTGGGTGCTGAAGGTATCGGTCTGTGCCGTACCGAACATATGTTCTTCGAAGCTGACAGAATCGCAGCATTCCGTGAAATGATCTGCTCTGACACCGTTGAAGAAAGAGAAGCTGCTCTGGCTAAGATCGAACCGATGCAGCAGGGCGACTTTGAAGCTCTGTACGAAGCTCTGGAAGGCAACCCGGTTACCATCCGGTTCCTGGATCCGCCGCTCCACGAATTCGTACCGACTGAAGAAGAAGATATCAAGAAGCTGGCTGATGCACAGGGCAAGACTGTTGATCAGATCAAGGCAATCATCGCTTCTCTGCACGAATTCAACCCGATGATGGGTCACCGTGGCTGCCGTCTGGCTGTTACTTATCCGGAAATCGCTAAGATGCAGACCAAGGCAATCATCAAGGCTGCTATCAACGTAAAGGCTAAGCACCCGGATTGGACTGTAAAGCCGGAAATCATGATCCCGCTGGTTGGCGATGTAAAGGAACTGAAGTTCGTAAAGAAGGTCGTTGTTGAAACCGCTGACGCTGAAATCGCTGCTGCTGGTTCTGACCTGACTTATGAAGTTGGTACCATGATCGAAATCCCGAGAGCTGCTCTGACTGCTGACGAAATCGCTAAGGAAGCTGATTTCTTCTGCTTCGGTACAAACGACCTGACTCAGATGACCTATGGCTTCTCTCGTGACGATGCTGGTAAGTTCCTCGGTGCTTACTATGATGCTAAGATCTTCGAAAGCGATCCGTTCGCTAAGCTGGATCAGACTGGCGTTGGCAAGCTGATGAAGATGGCAATCGAACTGGGCAAGCCGGCAAACAGCAAGCTCCACTGCGGTATCTGCGGCGAACACGGTGGCGACCCGACCTCCGTTGAATTCTGCCACGAAATCGGTCTGGACTATGTTTCCTGCTCTCCGTTCCGTGTTCCAATTGCAAGACTGGCTGCTGCTCAGGCTGCAATCAAGAACAAGTAAGATTAAACTGTTCGTGAAATTCTTTCTTTTTTGCAAAAAAGTACCCATTCGCATAAAAACCTTATAACCTCACTCCCCGTTCGTATTTGAAAAAATACGCACAAAACGAATCCCGACACTCGTTGGGTTATCTTTCGATAGACCGTGAAACCGTATGGCATCCAGCGGACAAGCTGGAACCATGCGGTTTCTTTTTTTCGTTTTCCACAGTGTTTTCCACTTTCCAACAGCAATGTGTCCAAAATAATTTCCACCGTTTTGTGCAAAACAGAAAAACCATTGAATTTCTTGTTGACAGGCTCGACAAGATGTGTTAGAATGAAGCCATACGGTGTTCGGTGTACAATCGCACCGTTTTTGGCACAACCCGAATGACCCGATTTTTGAAATACATTGCAGCGGCTCGGAAATTGCCTGCAATGAACATATCACAAAACATGGAAGAGAAAGGCCGCAGTTCGTTTACACGTTCTAACAGAGAGCACTTGCCATCGGCTGCAAGCAGTGCAGAACTGGAATTGACGGCACACCGTCTCCGAGTCTGCCCAATCCGCAGCGGCTTGCTCCCGTTATCGAGCATCCGAAAGACGCAGCCGTGCTTCTCATACAAGAAAAGACGGCGTGACTTCGGCGGCGTTCAGAACGTCCCTCCTGTAACAAAATCAGCAGGAGCGATGCGAAAGATTCGTCCTGCCATTTGCGTGAAGAAGGGTGGAACAGCGGCAGCTTATTTGCGATCGCCCCTTATCCTGTGGGAATCCCACGGATAAGGGGCATTTTTTTCACCCTGTTTTCCCCCAATCATTCGGATTGCCAACCACCCGCAAATCTTACACATCCATTCAAATTTTATCATAAAGGAGTTTTTCAATCATGAGTCAACTGCAACTGAAAGACGGCAGTTTCCGGGAATTTACCCCTGGTCAGTCTGCCGCAGAAATTGTAAAAGGAATCGGCATGGGACTGTATAAGGCTGCTTGCTGCGTCAAGATTAACGGCGAAGTCTGTGACCTGCGTACCCCTGTTACTGAAGACTGCACATTTGAAGTCTGCACCTTCGATGACCCAGACGGCAAGAAAACTTTCTGGCACACGGCTTCTCATGTCCTCGCTCAGGCTGTTAAGCGGCTGTATCCAAACGCAAAGCTTGCGATTGGTCCAGCAATCGACAGCGGTTTCTACTATGATTTCGATGTAGAAAAGCCGTTTACCGCAGAAGAACTGCGGAAAATCGAAGCAGAAATGAAGAAAATCGTCAAGGAAAATGCAGAACTGGAACAGTTCACACTCTCCCCAGACGAAGCCATTTCCTTCCTGAAAGAACAGGATGAACCGTACAAGGTAGAACTCTGTGAAGAACACGCTGGCAAGGGCGAACCGATTTCGTTCTATCGGCAGGGTGAATTTACTGACCTCTGTGCTGGCCCGCACCTGATGAAAACGGGTGTCATCAAGGCATTCAAGCTGCTCTCCTGCACCGGTGCTTACTGGAGAGGCTCGGAAAAGAACAAGATGCTCTCTCGTGTTTATGCCATCGCTTTCCCGAAAGCTTCCATGCTGGATGAACACCTGAAGCAGCTCGAAGAAGCAAAAATGCGGGATCACAACAAGCTGGGCAGAGAACTCGAATACTTCACAACTGTTGACGTGGTTGGTCAGGGTCTGCCGATTCTGCTGCCAAAGGGTGCAAGAGTCGTACAGCTGTTGCAGCGTTGGGTCGAAGATGTGGAACAGTCCAAGGGCTGCCTGCTGACCAAAACACCGCTGATGGCAAAACGGGAATTCTATAAGATTTCCGGTCACTGGGATCACTATCTGGATGGCATGTTCATTCTGGGCGACCCATACGATGAAACCAAGGAATGTTTCGCTCTGCGTCCGATGACTTGCCCGTTCCAGTATCAGGTTTATTTGAATCGTGCTCGTTCCTATCGAGATTTGCCGATGCGGTTGGTTGAAACTTCCACCCTGTTCCGGAACGAAGACAGCGGCGAAATGCACGGCTTGATTCGTGTTCGGCAGTTCACCATCTCCGAAGGTCACTATATTCTCCGTCCGGATCAGCTGGAAGAAGAATTCAAGGGCTGTCTGGAACTGGCAAAGTACTTCCTCGGTACGGTTGGCTTGCTGGATGACTGCACTTTCCGGTTCTCTCAGTGGGATCCGGCAAACCCGAACAACAAGTACGAAGGTACAAAGGAACAGTGGGAAGAAGCACAGCGTGTTATGGGCAACATCCTCGACCACCTCGGTTTGGATTACACCATCGGCATTGACGAAGCTGCTTTCTATGGCCCGAAGCTGGATATTCAGTATAAGAATGTTTACGGCAAGGAAGACACGCTTGTTACCATTCAGATTGATATGCTGCTGGCTCATCGGTTTGGTATGTATTACACCGATACAGACGGACAGAAGAAGCTGCCGTATATCATTCACAGAACCTCTTTGGGCTGCTATGAACGGACACTGGCATATATGATTGAACACTTTGCTGGTGCAATGCCGTTGTGGATTGCTCCAGAACAAGTTCGCTTGATTCCAATTGCAGACCGTCATCTTGATTATACCTATGAAGTTCTGCATCAGTTACAGGCTGCTGGTCTGCGGTGCGAAGTAGATAGCCGTGCAGAAAAGGTTGGCTATAAGATTCGGCAGGCAGTACTGGAAAAAGTGCCGTATATGATTACCATCGGCGACAACGAAGTGGAACAGAAAACGGTTGCGGTTCGTTCCAGAAAGAATGGCGATTTGGGCAGCATGCAGCTGGATGATTTGCTGGCAAAGCTGAAAGAAGAAGTCGATACCAAGGCAAAGTAAGCAGTTGCCTTGACAAAATCGTAATCAATCGAAAAAGCGTCTGGTGGGAGATTCTCACCGGACGCTTTTGTTTTGAAAAGAATGCAAAATACGAGCCGTAGGCAACTAAAAAGTTTTTCGGTGCAGCAGTTTTTCAAAAATGCTGCCGAGGTGT
>OGDN01004609.1_pt1 | contig 12024 bp, 15 predicted proteins | sample 1570271 | NCBI WGS metagenome assembly OGDN01 (sample SAMEA4384481, study PRJEB24528) | human gut metagenome | reverse complement strand
TTGGGTAACAAAAAATGCCGTATTTATGCGGCTTGTGGCGTTTCGCAAACGCCTATTTGCCAAACGATTTTGAGAGGAGCAACGATACCCATGAAAACAGTATTAGCAGTAAGACAACCCCAATATGAAAGACCCAAAACGGAATTGGTGCAATCGTCCATTTCTCTTTTATAATATAAATTGCAACCATCCATGAAGTTGCATTTATTGTTAATAGCAATTTAAATATGAGATTCATGGTTACACCTCCTTTGCGACTGCTGTTTCTACAGCCAGCCGGGTAGTAATTAGCTGCTCGGCTGATTTGATACAGACATTTTTTCCAATACTTCTTGGAACAGCAGCTCTTCAATAACCTGCTGCACCTTATATTTGATGGTTCTTGCGTTTTCGCCCGATGTAGAGATAAGAGGACTGACAGCAGCATATACCATTTCTGGTGTTAGCTTAGAATCATACTCCTCTTTTCGTGCCAGAATTTCGTTCTGGACAATTTGGTATATGGTTTCACAGTTAAAATCATCAAAGTGAATAAACTTATCAATGCGGTAAAAGATAGGCAGCCCCAACTGCTTTTTCATTTCTTCTTCCGTCTGATAATTAGATGTTAATACAATTACAATACCAGATACATCTGCATCATAAGTTGCATCTTTGAATTGTGTATTATCAAACAGCGTATAAAACGCAGAAAAGAAATGTTCCGGACATTTATCAAGTTCATCAAAGAACACCAAATTGGATTCACGTTCCAACAGGTCAAAGCCAAGACTTCTTCTGTTAGGAGCATCTCCAAAGAAGTATTCGGAGTAGTTGTTGTTCTTAAACATCGACAAATGCTTCTCTAAGCATTTTCCGTCGAAGAACATTGCTGCAATTTCTCGCACCAATTCTGTTTTTCCTAAACTACTGTTACCGTACAGCATAATTACATATGGTTTCTTTCTTTTCACGTTTGTGAGATACCAAAGACTTTTACTGATTTCTTCAATAGCTATCTGCTGACCAAATATTCGTGCAGATATAGCATTGATATTGTCAACAAACACTTCTGGGTCTCTTTTGATTTCGTACTCTTCACAGAGAATTTCAAGCTCTATACGATCACGTTTATACTGATCTTCTAAATACTCTTTCAGAACACGAGGCGGGTTATGGATGTAGATTTCTGCTTCGTCTGTCGTTAAATCCTCGATTAACGGTCCTAAACGATCATGCGCTGCTTCTACAATGCCATGATAATTATCGTTCTTTAAGATTAGTATGCTGGCATACTGATCAAATATCAGACGATTTTGCTTTGCGGTATCCGATAGCTTCACCAAATCCAAAAACGTATCAACTTCGTCATCTTCGGGAAATGATGGCAACTTAGCATCAAAATATGCTTTAGAACCAACAATGATATGATACTTTCTCTTATCTTCCATCTGGTGCCTCCGCTGTGACACAGGCATACAGAACATCATAAAGAATAACGGTATCTTTAGGTACAGTTGTTCCAGTAGCTGCTTTTGGGATCTCCACACTTTGCATTTCAGGAGGATAGATATTTGCCAATGTTTTAGGTTGCTCAGCAGAGGAAATAAGGCGTTCCATTTTACCTATTTCTTCGATAAAATCGAATCGCTTTCTTTCAAATTCACCTACTGGAATGCAGTAGAGGGTCATTGTTGTAGTAAGCAGATCATTCCTTTTATAATTGCTAACAAAGGCAGCGTTGTTAAAGCGGACATATCGTTTCTCATCAACCGCATAGGTATCATATCCGTCATAACTATCCATGACAGTTTTGAATTCTTTTGTATCCACACCGTCAACGCCTCCCTTGACAATTTTCAGATATCCACCTGCAACACGAAGAGACGTAGAAGAATTTTCTATATCTGATAATTGAACCTCGGAAATAGAAGTCAACAACGGTTTGAGTTTCTCAAATTCAGAAATTTCTGTTGAAGAAATTGTGGTTGTACTGTCACGGTTGATCACATAAGAAGCTTCAATCTTTCCGGTGAACAGAAAAGAAATTCTTGATATCAGTGGAACATCAAGTTTCAGTTTTGCAGAAGCTTCCGCAGCAACAGAACCTTGCGATTGGATGGACTGCGATAGATCCGTCTTTCGAGATAATTCACCATGGTCACGCTCCTGAAGAATATTGCGGATTGTTTCTTTGTCAAAATATATAATTTTATTGATAATACTCTTGGACATTAATTCACCACCTTATCTTAAAGGAATAGCAGTTAACCTAGAAAATCGAGCGTCTGGCAAGGGACTTTAGCAAGTTCCTTGGGTTCGATTTTTTTTAATCCCCCACCGTATACTCTACCTTCGTTCTCTATGGACTCGTTTCCTATAGAACGTAATATATCCCATATCTTATTCAACAATGTAGCATCCTCGGTGATTAGACGAGCCAAAGCAGGTTTTGGATAAAGCATTAAATATGAATTGGTTGCTACTGCATCTGAATGATTAAGTATAAATCTAAATGGACTATTATTTCCGGAACCTCTCCCCATATAAGAACACAAAAAAGGGGTTGCAGTTCGATTTTCTTGCATATACCATAGTTTTCTGCTCTTGCATAAGTATTTTTTAGCTGTAGTGTTTTTGCCTGTTTGAAGATAGCTCCACAACTCTGGACTTGTTTCTTTAATTTCATCTTCAGGCAAAGAACAACGCAACAGAAAATATGGAGTATCAATTTGTGGTACTCCCGTGTTGTCGGCCAACACTTCGTCTGTTTTAAGCTTTCTTGGACTTGGTAGAATTGGAATGAAGAAAGACATATCCAATCTTCGTTCTTCAATCTGTTCTTTTGTTAAAATAAAGAAATCATTATCACCCGTGGCTAACCCTCGCTTTATATCAAAATAGTCACCAAGTTGTACTGTGACCTCCATATCAGTAGTGCGAGCATCCTGCTCAGGAAATCTTGTCCACTTTCGTTCCGTACGAAGGACCGATTTTTTTACCAATTTTTTCTTTTGAGGATCAGTATGTGTACCTCCAAAAGTAAACTCAACGTCATAATCGTCTTCGCACTTCTCGTTTACAAACCATACTACTGCAGATGAAACCAGCGCATCGTTAAACTGGTTATTTTGAGGATCATATCGATGTATGCGAAGAAGGCGAACATTATTTAAGAGATATTCCTTTATAGATTCGCCATAGTTTACATCCATAAATTCACTAGGGATTAACCATCCGCTTATTGCTCCTGGTGCTAGCCATTTGTGTGATAACAGCATAAAATAACAATACAGACCAGCAAGTCCAGATATATTAATACCAACTTCGTTGCGTACTAATGTGCTAAGTCGAGTCTTATCCTCAGCAGTAATATAATGATGCCTTACATAAGGTGGATTGCTGATAAGCAAATTAACCTGGTGCCCATTGGGGTCTTGAGAGGTGTAGTCTAAATTTTTTGCCTCAAGCCCATGATCTAACCACAGGGAAGATGCTACATCAAAATACTGTTTATCAATCTCATAACCAATGCAATTCCTTACAGATTTGTCTTTGTGATTTCTTAGTACTGCAGAAATAAATGCACCGGTTCCAACAGCGGGCTCAAGAAATGAAATATCGTTATCAGAAAGAATACTTAACCCATATGCAACAATCTCATCAGCTAAATCAATAGGTGTAGCAAATTGTCCCATTCTTCGACGTTCTTCAATTCCCTTTTTGCTGTCTATTTTTTGCTGCTCATTCATACGAATACGCTCAACAGTTATTAGATCCCGAGATGATCCAAATCGGAGATTCTGTGTTCCCATATCCAATCAATCCCTTCTGCAGCTTCATATCCCAAATAACCAGAATCAAAATATCCACACAAAAATAGGGAATAACATGCTGAACGGCCATAGGTATTTCGAAGCTGCTGCATTTTTATAGCTTCTTCTTTTCTTCGCTTATTAACATTAGTAAAATCTCCAGCCGATTTCGCCTCGATCATCAGAGGAAGTTTTCCAACTTCTGCTGATATAGGCATAATCAAAACATCCACAGGGATGTTTACTTTCTCGTCAGATTCGATTGATACATTAACAGGAACATTAGTGTGGAAAGAGTATGTTCCGGGTTCCATACAATTAAACTTTATGCCAGCGGCAGCTTCACGGTAACCTTTTGCTTTCAAATAGTCTGCAATAGCTGCAAGTTGACGTTTTTCTTGTGCATTTCGAATTATCGGGTCTGCAACAGCGCCGCATAATCTATCGGCAACAATAGTAGCGGAACGCTGGAGTTCCACACCAGTTGGTTCTCTATTCGCATCGAGCCAAACGAAAATATCTGGATCTGCCATTTTTCTAATTGTTCGGGATATTTTCTCAAGTTCAATAGCCAACACATCTGATTTCATTCTTGGAGAAACACGAGGGGTCTCGACATCTTCCATATTGGCGACAAGACTTTTTGAAGCACCTGCCAACCCAACCAATCTGTCACGTGCGATTGGAGGACAAGTGGACATACGCAGAATAGGCAAAACTTCTGGATGCGATTTTAATACCTCTACTGATATATCTGATAAATAACGAGTAATTTCTAAAGCAGCCTCAACCTGATTCGCTGTATGTATCCTTGTTTCTCTAAAGGCCTTAGGGGCAAACTCCATAAACCACGTATTATATAAATCAACTGACTGTGCAACGTCATCTTTCCACAAATCCGGTTTATCTCTATTAATTCCCATAATTACATTACTCCCATTTCTTTGTTTGGAACGATTTCTATGATATCATCGATGGAACAGTTTAACACTCCGCATATTTTCACTAAAACTTCGACTCTAACATCCTCATTTTTTCCGAGCTTTGCCATCGCATTTGTACTTATTCTTGCGGTCTTAATAAGTTGCGTTTTACTCATATTTCTATCAATTAATATTTTCCATAGTTTGTTATAGCAAACTTCCATCCTAAACACCTCCCGCCGTATTTCACTTTAATGAGTTACTGAAAATAGTATATCATTAAGGCTCTCGTATTTCAATTAAAAATTGTAAATCTCAATTGAGCAGATTTAACATTTTGCATATCAGCAATGCCCCAAACCATCTACTGATCATCACCGGAATTCCTCGTTTCTCGGCGAAACTGCTCTCATTTTCTCCTTGACACCCAACCCAATCACTGCTATTCTGATACAAAGCATTTATCTACTGAATATCATTTACCACATGTTTGGTAATCTTTGGATCTCTTTTCCATTTCAGAATTCATGCTTTTATTCCATTTTTTTATTTTATATGAAGCAGGAATTTTACTGCTATCTTTGCCACATTTTGTGGTACCCATGGCTATATCAGCCAACCTATCCATTCTATTAATCCAATACAAAGGAGGAACTTATGTCTCAAAACACATCACAACATCCCTTTTCTATCCCGGAAAGTGGAAAACTTTTCGTCCCCATGACGAATGACTACCTCTTCCGGGCTCTTCTTCAGAAGAATAACTATGTTCTGAAGGGACTACTTTGCTCTCTGCTTCACTTAGACGAATCAGAAGTCGCCTCTGTCACCATTACTAATCCCATTCAGTTGGGTGAGGCCATTGACGACAAAGAATTCATTCTGGACATCAATGTTGATCTGAATCATTGCCGGATCGTCAACATTGAAATGCAGGTCATTAATCTACGGAACTGGCCGGATCGCTCTCTCTGTTATCTGTCCAGAAGCTTAAATCAGCTAAAACATGGAGATGACTACCAGGATCTCCGCCCGGTCATCCAGATCAGTCTTTTGGACTACACTCTCTTTCCGGAATGTCCGGAATTCTATGCCACCTATCAGTTACTCAACGTAAAAACTCACACGTTATATAGTGACAAAGTAAGGTTATCTGTGTTAGACTTAACTCGTATTGATCTGGCAACCGAAGAGGACAGACAGTATCAGATTGACCACTGGGCTTCCCTCTTCTCCGCTACGACATGGGAGGAATTGAAAATGCTTGCACAAGACAACGATTATATCAAAGAAGCATCCGAAACCGTATATCACTTAACTCAGGAGGAAAAAATCCGCCAACGCTGTCAGGCCCGTGAGGATTACTACCACAGTACCAATGGCCTCTACCGGAATTATGCCAAAGCCCAAAAAGAGCTTGCTGAAAAAGATCAACAACTTTCTGAGAAAGATCAGCAGCTTTCTGAAAAGAACCAGCAGCTTTCTGAGAAGGATCAACAGCTCTCTGAGCAAAGCCAGCAGCTCTCTGAGCAAAGCCAACAACTCTCTGAGAAAGACCAGCAACTCGCTGAAATGTCTGCCCTTATTGATTCCCTCAAGTCCCAGCTTTCTGAAGCAAATGCTTCCAATCACTCCAATGAATCATAACGGACAACAGGGAAGAGAATCTGTCATCCTTGATTCTCTTCCCTGTTATCCGCACTAATAAAGGATCTCAGTCCCTCTCAAACAAATCCCTCGTATACACCTTCTCCCGGACATCGTCCAGACAATGATCATAACGATTTGCAATAATTGCACCATAGTACGCTCCTTTTCCGGCGTATAATCCTCGCTTGATTCGTATGCGCCTGCAATCTCCAGCACACGATCTGCTATGAAATCCTTACGCGTACGATTACTCTCTACAATTGCTTCGATTAAGTTCTCCGGCACATCTGCATAAGTGGCCAATAACGTATAAGGTAAATAACTCGCAAATGGCATATCCTGTCCAAAGTTGAGATAATGTAAAAAGTTCAAAACGTTTTACACTTTTTCAACCTAAGGAGGATTTTGCTATGCCTGATGTTCAGTCAATAAAAAAACAACTTCATATGCAGCAATGGACTGCTATCATCGAAGACCGGATTGCATCCGGGTTAAAGATCAACGAATACTGTGAAAAGAATCAGCTCAGTCGCAATTCTTATTTTTACTGGCTGCGAAAGATTCGGGAAGAGATGTCAACTTTAGTTCTTCCTGACCATAATGATTTATTACCTGCATCCGTATCCACAAAAGCTCTGGTTGAGCTGGTTCCAAGTTCGAAGCATAATGATGCAATCCCCAAAATCGAGGTTCCAGATGAAGAAGCGAAAAGCTTTGGCTTTTCCGTTAACGGAATCAGCATTACTGTCGGCCGCGATATATCGGAGGAGATGCTCTCCAAAATCATGAGGGCTGCCCGCAATGCTTAAGGATGCTGAATGCTTTACTCACATATACTTACGAACCGGCCGAACGGATATGCGGCTTGGTATTGATGGTCTGCTGGCAGTTATTGGAGGGCAAATGGAACTTGATCCTACAGAACCTGGCAGTATCTTTCTCTTTTGCGGTCGCAAAAAAGACCGTATCAAAGCCCTGATTTTTGAGGGAGATGGATGGTTATTGTGTTATAAACGCCTTACCGGAGACTGCTTTTATCAGTGGCCACGGGATGAATGCGAGGCCCGGAAGCTGACAAAACAGCAGTTTCGATGGCTTATGGAAGGCCTTTCCATTGAACAGAAAAAAGTAATAAAGGATACAAAGCCGGACATCTATTAACGGTTTGTATCCAGGTACCTTGACAGTTAAATAAGTTATCAAAAATCTCAGGAAATGCCGATTTTATGCGGACTTTCAGCACTGCTTGTGGTATAATGAAGATATGGAAAACAAGAGAATTTCAATCGACGAACTGAATAAGCTTTCGAAAGAAACCATCTCAATGCTGTATCTTCAGACCTTCGAAATGCTGCAGAATCTTCAAGAACAGAATGCCAACCTGATTGTTCAGGTTGAGGATTTAAAGCAGCAGATGGCAATCCTCATCAATCAAAGATTTGGCAAACATTCTGAGAAGCTTTCCCAGCTGCCTGGCCAGTTATCCTTCAACATGGATGATCCTGCTGTCTTTAATGAGATTGAAGCCATTACCGATCATGGATTTGCGGAGGAACCTTCTTTAGAAGAAGTGGTTCCGGAACACATCCGCAGAAAACGTCCCAAGGGCAAGCGAGCTGTTGATTTATCCGGTATTGAGGTTGAGGTAGTAAATCATTATCTCCCTGAAGATATCTTAAACAGTGAAATGCCAAGGGGATGGCATCAAATGGAAGATGAAATCTACACAGAGCTGGAGCGGATCCCACCTTCCTACAAGGTGGTAGAGCATCATGTGGGAGTTTATGCCAGCAATGGAAATGGCAGCAGAATCATGAGAGGCAAAGCACCAAGCCGACTCCTGAACCATAGCATTCTCACGCCTTCTCTTGCCGCATCCATTTTTACGGCAAAGTATATCAATGCAGTACCTCTTAACCGGATATCGGAAGGGTATGGTTATGATGGACTTAACATATCCCGTCAGGTCATGGCTGGATGGATGATACGGTTAAGCGATTACTACCTTGACAGCGTTCATCAGATGATGAAGGATGAATTAAAGAAAGCTCCTCTTATTCATTGCGATGAATCGCCCTTTACCATGTCTGGAGAAAAAGATGCAAATGATCCGCAGAGCAAGAATTACATGTGGGTCTATCATTCCCCCGGAATTCAGGATTCCAAAAAGATATATCTGTATGAATATGACAATGGTTCCAGATCTGCGGCAGTCATAGACAGATATCTGGAAGGATATAAAGGAATCCTTGTTTCAGACGGATATGCTTCCTACCACACCCTGGACAGAAAGCATGACGACCTGAAAGTTGCCGGCTGCTGGGTTCACTGCAAACGTAAATATGCAGAAATCGTGAAAACAGTAAAAAAAGGAGCTGCATTATCCCCGGCACAGCAGATCGCCAGAGAGGCTGCGGAAAGAATCGCTGTTATATTCCATACGGATAATCTCAGCAAGGGCAAATCGTCACAGGAGATTCTTGATAACAGACAGCAATCAGTAAAACCACTGGTTGATGCTTTCTTTGCGTGGGTAAAAGATATCCTGAACAATAAGGTCATATCCTCAACTGACCTGAAGAAGGCACTGACCTATTCTGTGAACCAGGAAAAATACCTTCGTGTCTTTCTGGAATCAGCGATTATTCCGCTGGATAACAATGATGCGGAACGCAGCATCAAAAAATTCTGTGTGGGGAAACACAGCTGGCACATCATAGACTCCAAGAAAGGAGCAAAGGCAAGTGCAATCCTGTATTCTATTGCAGAAACAGCGAAAGCTAATGGGCTGAATCCCTTTGAGTATTTTAAGTTCTTGATGGAACAACTGAAAGAATATCCCCGGAATGATGTTCCAGAGGAAGAACGGAAGAAACTTATGCCATGGTCGGAAACGCTTCCTGATTGCTGCAAACAACTGAAGAAACAGAGTTAACAATGCCATCTGATTTCAGGTGGCATTCTTTTTTAGTTAGTGCGGGTTATTTACCTGATACATAATTTTTCACATCCCATAAACGCAAAAAGTAACCTCTCCGCTATCAAAATCATAACACGAAGAGGTCACTTACTCAATTTCGTTTACACCATAATAATTCTTCTACAGTTTACACCATAATAATTCTTCTACACTCCCAAAGATTTAATCCGTACAAAAAGCGGCTATAAATGTAACTGCTAAATCCTATTTACCTTCTGCTTATCATTTTACAAAACTATGTCTATTGCTTATCTTTATTACTATTTTGGATTTCATGTATTTGTTTTAATAATTCAATTACTTCTGGAACTGTTGTCTGTGTGCAATCAATCTTTATACAATCCCCACTTTCTTCAACTTTTATATCCTTCTTTTTCCATTTCCTTAACTCAGTAATAATAGCTGTGACTCCACCTGCACCTATAACAAGTGCCACAAAATTTAAGATATCATTTATCGGCAAATCACCCAAGGAATCACTAAATTCAATTTTATTGTACCCAAAATAATGTAAACTTTCTTGTAATTCGAGACTTTGGTCGTTTTTCAATTGTAAAATAATAATTGTATTCATTCTATTTATCCTTTCCACTTAACGCTAAGATTAATTCGATCCGCTTAATAAATTTTTGTCTTAATGTTAAATTAACTACATCCAATCTATTTACAAAAAGGGATTTCAAATCTTCAATTTCGTTTTTAATCTCATTTTTATTTATATGCGTATCAGAATTTGTTCCATCAATTATTTGATTAACATAGGCCGTACGATCCGCTAATTTTTTCGATGTTTTTCTTTCAGCATGATCCATTGATTCACTGCTTAAAACTTGTTCTAGCATTATACTCACTGGATTTATAGCTGTCATCCCATCACTAGATACTTTCATAGACCTCGCATTATTTATAATATTCTCAAATGCTAAATTATCGTAACTTCTACTTTCCTTCCTTTTTCCATTGATACGTTCAATGTTTTTTCGCACCAATGGATGATTCAAAACATAATAGTATGTATATCCCAACGGTGTTGTAAATGTTTTGTCATGCTTTGGAAAATCAGTAACTCCACTTATGTCACAAAAAAATCTATTAAGCAATTCGGGTTCAGTATGCAATTTCTCAATATACTCTGAATCATAGTCTATAATTTTCATCCACTTGGCATCAGGATTGTAGATTAATTCTGTTAGTGATTTAAAATCGCTATCAGAAGCACCTACTAAGTCATAATTATAAAAGGGCACAGAAGAAGCCCAATATCCCGTTCTAAACAGATTTTGCTCACCAAATTTTTCATACAACTGTTCAGCATAATTATATCCAATTTTATATGGATTGTCATCTCCTAAACTTTGAATATACTCTTTACGTTCGGCTTGGCAATCTTTAAAATGTTTGATATCATTTATCTTACCAAAATTAAGACCTATAAATTGTTCATTTAATTGGCTACTTTCATCCATATTAAGTGATATATATGTAGCAATTCCTTCATTTAAAATAATATGTTTACTATTAAGAATACTAAACTTATTCATTATACTATGTACAAATTTTAGAAATTGAACTAAGTCATCATCCTTAGAAAAAATTTCATCAATTTCAAAAGAAAAGTTATCCACAACTTCAAGTTGCTCTTCTTCTGTCACATATCCTTTTCCAGATAAAAATTCCTCAATCAACTGAGATGCTTTAACTGAATAACTTGAATAGAGTAAATCAATTAATGTATTAAAATCAGCTATAATAAATCCAAAAGATGCTTCACCCAACATTCTATGGATCATTTCATGTGCAAATGTAATAATTCCTTGCATTTCATCCATTGAATCATTAATTTGAATTTTTGCAATGCCCGGGAAATAACGTCCTGTAGATGCATTACTATATGCACTAATTTCAATATTATATATAGCCTTAAATTGATTAAATTTATCCTGATTCATAATTTCCCTCTAAGTACTATTCGTTTTTCTTTGTTTCTTTCTCCTCTTTTAATGTTCAACTCAATAAGAACAGTTAAATCTACCTGTCCTTCTTCAGAATCCAACATTCTTTCCAATGCAGATAAAGAGGAAAATTGCGAGTTAGATGTTCCAACTTCCATAATTTGAATCTTCCTTTTAAGCATTTCTGATTCTCTATTTGCCACATCCCTTTTTTCTTTTTCACTTGCTATACAAGCCTCCAAATCAGCTATACATCTTTTTACTTATCTCTGCATAATATCTAGCCAAATATGTTTTCCCAATACCCGCTGCGCCATTTATTATAACTACTGAACCATCTGAATTATTTAAAATCCTCTTTAATGTATCCAGTTCTTCTCTTCTATTAACCAACATACAATCAGCTCCTAATATTTTAAAATAGCCGTCATTGAATTATATCGTAAACGATCCATAGCGAGTACCTTGACAACTATAAGCCGCTTTTGCGGCCTGCTGTAAATTTTATTTTCGAATGTTTTCCGGAAGCGCCGGTGACCAGGGGAGCAGCTCTTCCAAAAAGCTGCGGTCTGTGTCTTCCATGTGTCCTGGGATCACGGTCAGCAAATGCTCAAAGTATTCGTAGGGCTTCAGGTTATTGGCCTTTGCTGTCTCTGCGATACTGTAGATTACAGCGGATGTCTTGGCTCCGTTTATGGTATCAATGACTTCCCAGTTCTTCTTTC